>OLWQ01000660.1_pt1 | contig 13709 bp, 9 predicted proteins | sample 1673981 | NCBI WGS metagenome assembly OLWQ01 (sample SAMEA103958136, study PRJEB25191) | human gut metagenome | reverse complement strand
GAAAAATACGATATATCCTTTGCTGTTTGTTGGCAGTGGGGATTATGGGGTGCAGTGACGATGATAATAATAGCATTGTAACGGGGTATGAAGGAATACTCGATAACCTTGCCGCATCGGTAAATGCAACGTCGCAGGAGTTGTGGAGTACATCTCCCCTGGTTCTTGATGCGAAGCGTACGGATGCAATGGAGAAACTCCAAGATTACGCAGATAAATGCAAGGCCGACTACTTCAGTGTCTTCCTTTCCGGATATGATCAAACAAGTTTAAATATGGCTAAATCCGATTCCATATTGTATTTTTATCGTACAGCGTTTGAACGTGTTCTGGATGGTGTGAAAAGCTCTACCGTAGAAAACGGAACTGCACAAATATGGTTGCTTTACAATATGGGATATATAATAAAGACTCCTTCCGGGTGTTTCGGTATAGATATATCTCATCGTTGGGCCGAGGAGTTCGCTCCTTATCTGGATTTCCTGTGCGTTACGCACAAACATTCTGACCATTATAGTAACAATTTGATTCAGGCTATGTATGATTTGGACAAACCGGTCCTCTCCAATTATTTGCAACCGGTTGCTTCGTATCCATTTTATTCTAAAAAATCCGAGGAGTATACGATTGGCAATTTTAAAATTCGCACATGTATTACCAATCACAATGAAGCGAGCCTAAAAAACTTTGTAACCGTTTTCTATATAGATTGCGGTGACGATGCAGGCGGTTTGACTTTAATACATACAGGAGATTCTAACTTTAAGCCTGTGCAGTATGCTGATATTACCGATGCCAATGACGTCAATCATCATGTCAATGTTTTGATTCCCCGTTATGCTCCCAATGCGTTGACCGAAAATGATATTATCGGTACCGGGACAGGACAAGTGACTCCTGACTATGTATTGCTGTCACATGTTCTTGAACTCTCGCATGCAGATGAGGAAGATTCCCGATGGACTGTGCAGAGTGCTTGGGAACGTGCTTCAAAGATTAATTGTCAACAAACATATGTGCCTATGTGGGGTGAAAAGTTAGTTTGGAAAAATGGTAAATTGAACTGATGAAGAAATATATACTTATGACAGTACTGTCCACTCTTTCATTCATTTGCCATGCGCAACAGTATGAAGTGGGGACAACTACTGCCATCTGGAAAAATCCGGTGGCAGCAGATTTTATGGAAGCGAAAATGCAGGGGGTGCATTATATAGAAGTGGCTCTTAACCAGTGTTATCGGGGAGTGCCGGCAGAAGAAGTGATACCTCGTATCAAACTGATGAAGAGTAGGGTGGATAGTGCCGGTATTCAGGTATGGTCTATTCATCTGCCTTTTTCCCGAACCTTGGATATTTCGGTTTTGGATGACTCGCTTCGTGCAAAAAATATTCGTTTCATGGCGCAGATGATAGAGCAATGCGGACAGTTCAAACCGGCCCGGTTGGTTCTGCATCCAAGTTCAGAACCAATAGCGGATAGTGTTCGTGCCCGGCGTATAGTGAATGCGCAGCGTTCTATTATGTACCTGAAACCATATGCCGATCGTATAGGGGCGCAGTTGTGTATTGAAAATCTGCCGCGTACTTGTTTAGGAAATACGCCTGAAGAACTCTTGGAGATTATTTGCGGTATTCCCGGAGTGAAAGTTTGCTTTGATACGAATCATTATAGCAAAGGTTCTATTGAGCATTTCATGAAGATATTGGGCCGGCATATAGGAACAATCCATGCTTCGGATTTTGACTTGGTAAACGAAAGCCATTGGCTTCCCACACAGGGAAAAATAGATTGGCAGCGTTTTGTAAAAGAGCTGAGAAGCAATGGATATAAGGGAGTATTTATGTACGAGGCTATGAAAGATTGCGACCATGATAAGGCGCGTCCTGTTCCGTCACGTATCTACGAAACGTTTAAAAATATAACAGGCAGTGAGTAGTGAATAGCCGTATAATAAACCGTTAAAAGAAATGTTTTATGAAGAAAGTATATTTGTTTTTATTGTTATGTGTTTGTATCCAGTTGAGCTGGGGGCAGGATAGGGCTACTGAAATCAGAAACACTTTTTTAAGTGGAAATACTTCTCAACTTTTAGTCGTCGCTCATCGTGCCGATTGGCGCAATGCTCCCGAAAACTCTTTGCAAGCCATCCAAAACTGCATTGATATGGGAGTTGATATGGTGGAAATAGATTTGAAGGAAACAAAGGATGGGCATCTCATCTTGATGCATGATAAAACGATTGACCGCACTACTACCGGGAAAGGTAAACCTGAAAATTATACATTGGAAGAACTTCGGCAATTCCGGTTGAAAAGCGGTGCGGGACATAAAACGCGCCATCAAATTCCTACTTTTGAAGAGGTTATGACTTTATGTAAAGGTAAGATCATGGTGAATGTGGACAAGGGTTATGACTATTTTAAAGAAGCATACGCAATTCTTGAAAAGACAGGTACGGTGGGGCAGTGTGTGATGAAAGCCGGTTTGCCTTACGAGCAGGTGAAGTCTGAAAACGGTGATGTATTGGACAAAATGATTTTCATGCCTGTTGTGAATTTGCAGAAAGCGGATGCGGAAGCAGTCATAGATAGCTATCTCACGCACATGAGCCCTAAGGCTTTTGAGTTGGTGTTCAACAACGACGGTCCTGAAGTACTGCGTCTGATAGATAAAGTTCGTTCCAGCGGTGCCCGTATCTTCATCAACAGCCTTTGGCCGGAACTCTGTGGGGGTCACGATGATGATCGTGCCGTAGAGCTGCATGAGCCTGATGAGAGTTGGGGCTGGATCATCGGCCGGGGAGCGAAGCTGATTCAGACTGACCGTCCTGCCCTGTTGCTTGATTATTTGCGAACGAAAAAATTACACAACTAACCGTTGTACCTTGTTCTTGGGGAAACGGTACTTTGCCTAAGAGGCATTCCTCACCGGGGAACGTCCCTTCCGGCGCCGGGAAATCTATTGCCCGGCACCGGAAAGGCATCCGTTCCCCGGTTTCTGAACATTTAAACTAAAAAGTATTATGTTGAAACATTTGATAAGTTTTTACAAGGTTTCCCAGCCGAAACCTTGTAGCGGGGAGCCTTTGTCCATGCAGCAAAGGAGTTTGAAACGGTTGCAATGGTCCACCTTCCTTTCCGCAACCTTGGGATATGGGATGTATTATGTCTGCCGTCTGAGCCTGAATGTGGTGAAGAAGCCTATTGTAGAGGAAGGTATCTTTTCGGAAACCGAACTGGGCATTATCGGTGCGGTGCTTTTCTTTACCTACGCTGTAGGCAAGTTCACAAACGGTTTTCTAGCCGACCGGAGTAATATCAACCGTTTCATGTCCACCGGGTTGCTTGTGACTGCATTGGTAAATCTTTTCCTCGGTTTTGTGCATTCCTTTATTCTTTTTGCCATTCTTTGGGGCATCAGCGGCTGGTTCCAGTCCATGGGCGCTGCTTCTTGCGTTGTCGGTCTTTCCCGTTGGTTTACTGACAAGGAGCGCGGTTCTTTCTATGGTTTTTGGAGTGCCAGCCATAATATTGGGGAGGCGATGACATTTATCATCGTGGCTTCCGTAGTCAGTGCCTTTGGCTGGCGCTATGGTTTTCTGGGTGCCGGTCTTGTGGGTCTTATAGGAGTTTTGGTCATTTGGCGTTTTTTCCATGATAGCCCGCAGAGTAAAGGTCTTCCGGCTGTCAACGTCCCCCGGGCGAAAAAAGCAATGAACGCTTTGGAAACTGAGGAGTTTAACCGGGCCCAGAAGTCAGTCTTGAAGAATCCTGCTATCTGGATACTTGCTTTCAGCAGTGCTTTCATGTATATCAGCCGGTATGCGGTGAATAGTTGGGGTGTGTTCTATCTGCAGGCGGAGAAGGGTTATTCTACGCTTGATGCGAGTTTCATCATTTCCATTAGTTCGGTTTGTGGTATTGTCGGTACGATGTTTTCGGGTGTTATCTCCGATAAGTTTTTCGGTGGTCGCCGTAATATTCCTGCATTGATTTTCGGTCTGATGAATGTGGTGGCTCTCTGCCTCTTCCTGCTTGTTCCCGGTGTACACTTTTGGCTGGATGCTTTGTCCATGGTGCTTTTCGGGCTTGGCATCGGTGTGCTGATTTGCTTTTTGGGTGGCTTGATGGCTGTTGACATTGCTCCCCGCACAGCTTCGGGGGCAGCTTTGGGTGTGGTTGGTATTGCGAGTTATATCGGTGCGGGTTTGCAGGATGTGATGAGTGGCGTACTGATTGAGGGTAATAAGCATGTTGTCAACGGTGTTGAAGTTTATGACTTCACTTATATCAACTGGTTCTGGATAGGGGCGGCATTGATGTCTGTATTGTTGGCATTGCTGGTGTGGAATGCGAGAAGCAAGGAATAGAAGCTATTATTCTAAAAATTTGTATATTCCATTTGGAATTACTAATATTGTAACTTGTTAACCGACTTCGGAACTTCAAGTAGTTGTAACATTGTTGAAAAATGTACATCTTACTTTTGCATCCGAAAAAACAGAGACAATATGATGGAATTCATGGATGAAGCGTTATTACTGTCCGAAATCAGGAAAGATAACGAAGACGCTTTTGCTTTTCTTTTCAAGAAATCTTTTCCGCGTTTGCTTGGATATGCTGTCCGTTTTGTAGAGAATGAGGAAGTTGCATTGGATATTGTTCAGGAATGTTTCCTGAACTTCTGGGAGAAGCGTAATCTCCTGGTTGCTGTATCCGTAACTTCCTTACTGTTTGCTATGGTACGGAATAGTTGCCTGAACTACTTGAAGCATGAGGCGGTGGTGGAAAAGCACCGGATAGAGTATTTGGCTAAGGTGGGGGGAGAAGAACGGCTGTACTACGCCGACTTTGCACCCGATGCCGGATACGGGCTGCTGTATGAAGAGTTGGAGCAGCAGATAAAGTCGGTGATAGATAATTTGCCCGAACGTTGTCGTGAGGTATTTGTCCTAAGCAGGTTTGAGAATTTAAAGAATAGGGAAATCGCCGAGCAGTTGCGAATATCGACTACTGCGGTGGAGAAGCAGATAGCCAAAGCTTTGGATATCTTTGCCCGGCATTTTAAGGAGAAATACCCGATGGACGTCTGTATCGTCGTTTTGGCATGGCTTATCGATTGTAAATGAGAACGTAGGGATAAACATTATAAGTAGAAAAAGAAAAATTTTCTGCTTTTTTTATTTATAGAAGGTTGGGTAAGTTATTTTTCAGTTGTTTTATCTTATAGAAAGCAGAAGTTATGAAGGAAGTAGAAACAGATATGCGTGAGGCGGCGGTTCGTTATTTTGAAGGATGTCTGTCGGCACAGGATGAAGAACGGTTGTATCGTTTCATTCAGGAGAGTGGTGGTAACTATTCATTGTTCAAGGAATGGGAACGTCAATGGTTGGAAACATCTGTGGCGAATGAAAGGACTGAATTCGAATGGGAGAAGCTGCAAGCAAGATTGCATACCCGGAAAGCGGTAACTCCGATGTTGCTGCCCGGTGTGGGGGCTTTCTGGAGGAAGATAGCTGCTGTTGTGGCCATTGTTATCCTTACTGCCGGAGCAACGCTGGGAATAGGCTATACGGTGACATGCCTGCAACCTGAAACGTACTTTACGCTGGAAGTGCCTTTCGGGGAGAAAAGCAAGATAACGTTGTCCGACGGAACAAATGTCTGGCTGAACTCAGGTTCTAAGTTAATATATTCCAATAGGTTTGATAAGGAGAACCGGGTGGTGAAGTTGGAAGGTGAAGGCTATTTTGAAGTTACCCGGCACGAAGGTATTCCGTTTAAGGTGGAAACGCCTGCGTATGCGGTGTTGGTGAAAGGTACGAAGTTCAATGTTTCTGCTTATTCGGGTGATCCGTACGTAACGACTACGTTGCTTGAAGGGAAAGTGGAACTTCTGCACGAAAAGAATATTTATAAGATAGTTCCGGGGGAATCTATGCGTCTCAATGTAGCAACCGGAAGATTGCAAAAAACAAAAGTTGATGCCACGCATTCTACGGCATGGTTGAAAAATCAGGTGGAATTTGAACGCATTACGCTGAAAGAACTGGCCATGAAACTTTCGCGGCAGTATAATGTTCAGATAAGGATTGCGTCTGAAGCACTTGGCAGCAAAGCTTTCCGTATCTCGCTCCGTAACCGGGAGACAATAGGCGAGGTGATGAAAGCGCTGCAAGAGATTATGCCTGTCACTATTGAATATAAGGAAGATAATATATATATTAAGGAATAAAACATGTTTTTGCTCTCTGTTTTTGGACGCAAATACAGGAGCTTGGTTCAACCTTTAAAATTAAGTACTATGTCTGAAAGCGATAAGCGGACTAAAGTTTTATTGTAAAAACAATTCTAATTCTGACAACATGAGAAAAAAAGTAAGTAGGCTACTTTTATATGTAGCCCTATGCACTGTTTGTGCCGTCACGAAAGCACAGAATGTGAGTAAAAGTTTTGAAAACCAGTCTCTTAAAAGTGTTCTCACTGAGATAGAACATCAAACGGGATTGTCTATTATCTATGAACTGAAAGAGGTAGATGAAACGAAAAAAATTACCGGCTATTTTAAGAATACACCGGTGGAACAAGTCCTTTCGGAAATTCTGGACAAAGATTTGACTTTTACGATCCGGAATAAAATGATTCTACTATCCAAAAGGAAGAACGAGAAACGGCAGCAAGAGGGGGTAAAGCGGGTCACCGGTAAAGTGATAGACGAAAAGGGAGAAGCGGTAATCGGTGCAACCGTATTAGTGAAGGGCACTACGAATGGAACGATAACAGACGTAGATGGAATTTTTACTTTGGACAATGTGCCGTCCGATGCGTTGATTGCTATATCTTATATCGGTTATCAAGACCGGGAGTTGTCGGTGAAAGACAAACAATCTGTCAACGTTACCTTATCCGAGGATTCCAAACAGCTGGATGAGGTTGTGGTGGTGGGTTACGGTAGTGTGAAGAAACGCGACCTGACAGGCTCTGTGGCTTCTTTGAATGCTGAAACCATATCTGCCGTACCGGCTACTACGGCCGCAGAGGCTTTGCAAGGACGCGCCTCAGGAGTTGTGGTATCTACGTCGAACTGGTCGCCGGGTTCATCGCCTTCTGTGTTGATTCGCGGAAAGCGTTCCATTAATGCCAGCAATGATCCGCTGTTTGTAATAGACGGTATTCCGGTGACAGGGGGGATGGGCGAGATTAGTCCGGCAGATATTGAATCCATGGAAGTGCTTAAAGATGCTTCGGCAACGGCTATTTACGGTTCGCGCGGTGCTAACGGCGTTATCTTGATAACTACCAAGCAGGGTAAAGAGGGAAGAACGCATGTAGACTACAACGGATATGTGGGAATACAGACCATACAGAACAAACTGGAGATGATGAATGGTGCCGAATATGCCGAATATACGCGCGAGGCATACAGAAATAGCACAGGATCCAATAAATACTTGTCAGATGTTCCCGATAAAGAGTTGGATATGCTGTTACCTATGTTTAAGCAAGATGCCTATGTGCTCGAATCTGTGATGATGGCATACGATGAGAACGGGAACTATGATCCGTCCAAAGTCCGTTCATTTGATTGGTTCGACCAAGTTACCCGTACTGGTATCATTACAGATCATCAGGTGAATGTAAGAGGTGGTGGAACAAAGACAAACTTCATGGCCTCAGCTACTTACAATAAGAATGACGGTATTATGAAAGATCAGAACTATGAACGGTTCTCCATTCGCTTCAATCTCAACCACAAAATAAATGAATATATAAGGATAGGCGGGCAGACACAATATTCTCATTCCGTACAAAATCGTGGAAGCGGTATGGAAGAAGATATGTACTTGTATCGCATCACTCCGCTCGGAAAATTTCAGAATGAGGACGGAACATATCCCGGATTGGTGGGCGGTGACTCGCAAATGTATAATCCATTGATGAATATGGTGGACGGAGCCGTAGATCGTCCGCTGAAGAACAGCCGTTTCTTGGGCAGTTACTTTGCCGATATTAAACTTCCGGTGAAAGGGCTTACTTTCCGTTCAAATCTGGGTATAGACTCTCGAACGGAACAGAATTATGAATATTTCGCTTCCGCTACTACCGAACGTCAGTTGGGAAACTCTTTTGCTTCTAACTCCGTAGTTAAATATACGATGATGACGTGGGAAAACTACTTTTCGTACAATCGTGATTTTAATAAAAAACATTCATTAGGCGTGACACTGTTGCAATCTATTCAACAGGATTTGCAGGAAGACCTTAGTGGGAAAGTGCAGAAATTGCCTTCTGACATCTTGAAGTATTACGACTTGGCTTCCGGACTGATGATTGACGGGGTGGGAAGTGACTACATAAAATGGAATATGGCTTCTTTTATGGGACGTGTCAATTATGGCTATATGGGGCGTTATCTGTTAACGTTATCTGCCCGTTATGACGGTTCTTCCAGACTTGCCGAGGGGCATAAATGGGTGCTTTTCCCTTCTGCTGCATTGGCTTGGCGCATCAGTGACGAACCGTTTATGAAAGATCTTGTTTGGTTGGATAACCTGAAATTGCGTGTCGGTTACGGAAAGACCGGTAATTCTGCGGTCAGCCCGTATCAGACCAAGGGGCAACTGGCTTTGCGACATTATGTGTTCAATAATGGGAGTTCGGAATATATAGGCTATGCTCCTTCCGTTATGGCAAATGACCAGCTCACTTGGGAGACCACTGACCAATGGAATGTAGGTGTGGATTTCGGTTTCTTGAAGAACCGTATTAACGGTACTGTTGAGTTCTATCTGCAGAATACGAAAGATTTGTTGCTCAAACGCCAATTACCTGTTGTTTCGGGCTTCTCCAGCGTGATGTCCAATGTAGGCTCTACCAGAAATAAGGGTATTGAGATTACGTTGAATACTCGTAATATAATGAATAGGAACTTTACTTGGAGTACGGATCTGACTTTCTCTGCTAATAAAGAAGAGATTGTAGAGTTGTATAATGGAAAGACTGATGATGTGGGTAATCTTTGGTTTATCGGTCAACCGATTGATGTCTATTATAATTATAAGAAGATAGGTATTTGGCAAAATACGGAAAATGATCTGGCTGAAATGGCTAAGTTCAACGAGAAGGGGGCTAACTTTAAGCCCGGATCTATCCGGTTGGAGGATGTGGATGGTGACTATAAAATTACGGAAGAAGATAAGCAAATACTGGGAAGTGTACGTCCCAAGTTTGTAGCGAGTATGGTTAATAATTTTGAGTTCAAGGGGTTTGATTTGTCTGTGTTCCTGTATGCCAGCGTGGGCGGATTGTTGAGAAACAACATTGAGTTTATGGAGAAGCCGGGACGCGGTAATACAGTAAAAGTGGACTACTGGACTCCTACCAACCCTACCAATGCTTTCCCAAGACCGAGTGTGGATGTGGAGAAACTGGATTATATCTCTACATTGGGATATGACAAGGCGGATTTCCTCAGAATACGGAATATTACTTTGGGCTATACGCTGCCCGAAATGTGGAGTAAGAAAGTGCTGATGGATAAAATCCGTATTTACTTGAGTGCGAATAATCCGGCGATATTTACAAACTTCACAGGTATAGACCCGGAAGGTGCTAACGGGCGTACAGCGCCGAGTTACAGCACTTGGATGTTTGGTATTAATTTGTCAATGTAAAAAAAGAGAATGTTATGAAAGCAATAAAAATTTTTATGATAATGGCCCTGTCGTCTGCCTTGGCAGGGTGTTCGGACTGGCTGAGTGAAGATGGAGCTCCGAAGTTGACTTATGATTACTACGAAACGAAGGAAGGAGTGGATGCCGCCGTCGTATCTGCTTACAGCTATTTGCGTTGGGGATGTGGCGGTGAACGCTTTGATGTCCTGACGGAGATGGGTACGGATCTGTTCATCGCCGGAAGTGACGGTAACTATAAAGCATCGTTCAATATGTATGGAACGCAGTTGAATCCGGATTTGGATATATTGGACAAGATGTGGGAAAATCATTATAAAGGTATCGGTACAGCTAATATCGGCCTGGAGCGCATCTTAAACTCTGAACTGAGTGAGAGCGACAAGAAGCAAAGTTATGCGGAAATGCTGTTTATTCGTGCGTTCCTCTATTTTGATCTGGTGCAGCAGTTCGGACGTATTCCGTTGGTGACGAAAGGTAGTTTGGAAGTGAGAACCGACTTTAAGAGGGCTTCGGTTGAAGAGGTTTACAAACAGATTATTACGGATTTGCGGGAGTGTACCGCTAACTTAGCTCCTACGACCAAGGAAAAAGGACGTGCCACCAGCTATGCAGCGGCTCATCTGTTGGCGAAGGTCTATCTCACCCGGGGTAGTGCGGTCGCTGATAAGCGGGGACAGAAACCTACTGACATGGATAGTGCTTTGTATTATTCGGAAATGGTTATTAAGGAGGGTAAAGAGTATCAGCTGGTCAAAGACTTTGCGGATTTATGGGACATCAACAATATGGGAAATTCGGAGGTGATTTTTGCTGTTCAGTTTACCAACAATTCTATCTTTAATGATGATGGCAATACTTTCCATTTGTATTGGTTGCCGGTGTACGACGATGAACCGGGCATGCAGCGTGACATCAATTACGGACGTCCATATAAACGGTTCCGGCCAAGTGAAAAAACGTTGTTCGGTTTATTCGACCGTAAAAATGACTCTCGTTTCTATAAGAGTTTCCGTTGGGCATTTCTTTCCAACAACGAGAAAACAATTCCTGTGTGGAAGAAGTTGGAAGATGGCGGAAGCGTGTATTTTACCCCCGATCCTGCCAAAGGACAAGTGGAAGGGAAAGAAAAGTTTGCATTAGGAGATACAGCCGTTTATTATACTGTCGAAAAAACAGGATTTAAAGCGCAAAGTCTGGAAATGAAGAAACTGCGTGCCGGTAAAAAGTATGTCTATTATCCGTATGAAGTGCAGGATCTGAAGCATTATCCCAATCTGATAAAGCATATGGCACCTAATCGTCCGTCGGTTGCCGAGAAGGCGTCTTCTCGTGAATGGGTACGGATGCGTTTGGGAGAAACTTACCTGATTGCTGCCGAGGCTGCGGGGAGAAAAGGCGATTATGACTTGGCTGCCACTTATGTGAATAAGGTGCGCGAACGTGCTGCATGGCATGAGGGGGAAGTGAAGGCTCCGCAATTTTATACCATTGAGGGAGGAGTAAATGATACGCATAGTACATACGATGCGATTAAGGTCACTGAGGCTCAACTGCGTAATACGGATTTTGTGGAATTTATGTTGGACGAACGGGGACGGGAATTGCTTGGTGAGACTTGTCGTTGGGAAGATTTGGTGCGTACCGAGAAGTTCTATGAATGGGTGAAAACATTTAATCCGGATGCCACCGGTTTGAAAGAGTTTCATAAGTTGCGCCCGATACCTCAGACGCATATTGACCGATTGAGTCCTGCCGGTGTGATTACCGAGGAGCAGAATGAAGGATACTATTAGGACTTTCCACTACATTCAGTATGACAGATACGAATAATATAAAATAAGGATACATCTGAGTTATGAAAAAAAGAAAGAATTATATCTTGCTGCTTTTGTTGCTCTGCCAGACTGTTGTGTGGGCGCAGGGAACGGATAGAGTGGCAGCTATTCGTGAAAAATTGTTTAACCCTGATAGTAAGGATGTGCTGGTTGTCTCTCATCGGGGAGACTGGAGAAATGCCTGTGAAAATTCTGTTGAGGCAGTGAGGAATGCCAGCCGGATGGGAGTGGATATTGTTGAAATAGATTTGGGACGGACAAAGGATGGCGAACTGATAGTAATGCACGATGACAAGGTGGATCGTACAACCACCGGAAAAGGGTATGTCAAGGACTTGACACTGGCGGAAATCAAGCAATTACGGCTGCGGAACGGATGCAATATCAAGACTATCTACAAAGTCCCTACTTTGGAAGAGGTACTGTTGGAAGCCAAGGGGAAGGTGATGCTGAATCTGGATAAGGCTTTTGACTATTTTCACCAGGTCTATGAATTATTGGAGAAAACAGGAACTGCCGATCTGGTGATAATGAAAAGCAATGCACCGGCAGAAGATGTGCAACGTGATTACGGAAAATATCTGGATAAAGTGATCTTTATGCCCAAAGTTAATTTGGATGATGAAGACGCTATCCGTAAGTTAAATGATTATCTTCGGATATTGAAACCGGTGGCTATCGAGTTTAAATTCGCTCATGATACGAATCCGTTACCCTACGAAGTGAAAAGGATCATGGCCGGGAAATCACGTATTTGGTATAATACTTTGTGGGATACACATGCTGGCGGGCATGATGACGATTGCTCATTAGTGAATCCGGATAAAGGGTATGGTTATCTGATAGAAAATTTAGGTGCGACTATTTTGCAAACGGACCGCCCGGCATACCTGATTGATTATTTGAAACATAAATCGAAAGTAATGGATTGTGAACGCGATTGGACATACTTACAATCAGAAAATGAGTTTCAGGCTCCCTTCGTGCCTCATTTGCAGGTTGAGGAGTGCTTTTTGAAGGGTAAGAAGAATCCGCAGACCAATGAGGATGGTATGATTGTCACTCCTTATTTTGCTGCGGTGATTGACGGAGCTACGGCCAAATCTACTTTCACTTATGAAGGTAAGAAAACCGGTCGGTTGGCTATGGAGCTTGCTTTGGAGGCTATACGTAATTTTCCGAAGGATATTGATGCTGCCGATGCCATCCGTCGGATAACAGAAAGAATATATGATTTCTATGTGCAGCACAATTTGCTTGATGAACTGAAGGCTGAACCGGGTAAACGCTTTACGGCTAATGGGGTGATTTACAGCTATGCCCGGAATGAAGTATGGCAGGTGGGTGATTGTCAGTGTATCATTGATAATCTGTATTTGTCCAATGAGAAAGAGATTGATGCTATTATGGCGGATGTTCGTGCAGTAGTAAATGAGGTTGCTTTGCTGGGTGGGGCTACGATGAAAGATTTGGAATCTCATGACCCGGGGCGGGAATTTATTTATCCTTTTCTGCAAAAACAAGCGCTTTTGCAGAATTGTCCGATACAAGGACAGCCGTTCTCTTTTTCTGTGTTTGATGGATTCCCTGTACAGATGGAGCAGGTGAATATTTTTCCGGTGGGCGATGCGAAAGAAGTAGTATTGGCTTCTGACGGTTATCCTCATTTATACTCTACTTTGTATGCGTCGGAATGTTACTTAGCGGATATTTTGGAAAAAGATCCTTTATGTATCCGATTGTATAAGAGTACGAAAGGAATACAAGAAGGGAATTGTTCGTTTGATGATCGTGCTTATTTGAAAATACGGATAAACAGATGAGTTTCTTTGTGCTCCTTTTGCCTTGTATAATAAAGAATCATTATCTTTGTGAGAGGAATAAAAGGAGTATTGTATGAAGAAGATTATCAACCCATGGAAAGACATGGAAGGCTATAATTGCTTTGGTTGTTCACCCGACAATGAGGCAGGCGTACGAATGGAGTTTTACGAAGATGGCGATGAAGTAGTGAGCATCTGGAAGCCACGTCCTGAGTATCAGGGATGGTTGAACACATTGCATGGAGGTATTCAGTCCGTATTGCTGGATGAGATTTGCGGCTGGGTGGTATTCCGTAAATTACAGACCGGAGGGGTGACATCAAAGATGGAGACCCGTTTTCGGAAATCCATATC
>OLWQ01000622.1_pt1 | contig 14158 bp, 12 predicted proteins | sample 1673981 | NCBI WGS metagenome assembly OLWQ01 (sample SAMEA103958136, study PRJEB25191) | human gut metagenome | reverse complement strand
GGGCACGTTCGTGTGCACGTGCACCTTGATGATCTCGTCGTCGTCGACCACGACGACGCAGTCGCCGAGATTCTTCAGGAACGAGCGCAGGAGCTCCGGGCTCTTGCTGTTCTCGCGCGCGACGATAAACTCCGTGCAGTAGCCGAACGTGATCTCGCCGGTGTCGAACTCGGTGAAATCGGCCTGCTCGCGAACCTCCTGCGGCTGCTCACCGGCCTCGGGCGCTTCAATTTCCACGCCGCGGTGGACGGAAAGCATGGCCTCGAGCACATACAGCCAGCCCTTGCCGCCTGCGTCCACGACGCCCGCCTTCTGCAGGACGGGATTCTGGTTCACGGTCTGCGCCAGCGCCTCCGCGGCGGAGCGGACCGTCGCCTCGAGAACGGCCTCGCAGTCCGCGCCGCTGTCGGCCGTTTCCATGGCCGTGTCGGCGGAAACGCGGGCCACGGTCAGGATTGTGCCCTCCGTGGGCTTCATCACGGCCTTATAGGCCGCCTCGACGCCGCCGCGCAGCGCCTGCGCCAACTGCTCGCCCGTGCAGGCCTCCACGCCCTTCAGGGCCTTGGAGAAGCCGCGGAACAGCAGCGAGAGGATGACGCCGGAGTTGCCGCGCGCGCCGCGCAGCAGCGCGGACGCCGTGACAGAGGCGGCCTGATCGACCGTCGCGGGCTCGATCTTCTTGAGCTCCTGCGCCGCGGTCTGGATGGTAAGACTCATGTTCGTGCCCGTGTCGCCGTCGGGAACGGGGAATACATTCAAATCATTGATAGCTTGCTGTGCCTGTGCGATGGAGACGGTGCCGAAGAGCAGCATCTCCTTGAACATGGCACCATTGATGGTATCGTGCATAGGATGATGTCCTCCTCGGTTTTTACATATTCATGCTGTCGACGCAAACGTCGATGCTGCGGATGCTTGCGCCGGTGTTTTCGCTGACCATATAGCGCACCTGATTGATGATGGAGCGGCAGACGGCGGCGATGTTCACGCCGTGCTCCACAACGATGTGCAGCTCGATGGAAATGTCCCCTTCTTCGTGGGGAATGATGCGCACGCCCTTGCTCATCGCCTCGCGGCGCAGCAGGTGGACGAGCCCGTCGGTCATCGAGCGGTAGGCCATGCCCTTGACGCCAAAGCAGCTCGTGGCCGCGGCGCCGGTGATATTAGACAGGGCGGCGTCGGAAATGCTGACTTCGCCCTTTTCGGTTTGTAGCCTGATCATGGAAGATACTCCTTTCTCCCTGGTCGATATGATATGACTATATCATTATATACGAAGCGGTGCAGAATAACAAGAGAAAATATTTTGCGTAAAATGCGGGAAAATGTCAAGGACTCTATTGAAAATAAACGGAAATTCACGTATTATGGAAACTAACGAGTTCATTGCGCCCGCTTTGGGCGCTGCGGAGGGATAAACATGAGAGTCATCACAGGCTCGGCGCGCGGACGGCGGCTGGGCGAGCTCAAGGGCATGGAGACCCGCCCGACGACCGACAAGGTCAAGGAAAGTATTTTTAATTGTATCCAGTTCGACGTGGAGGATGCGCGCGTGCTCGATCTTTTTGCGGGCACGGGGCAGCTCGGCATCGAGGCGCTCTCGCGTGGGGCAAAAAGCGCGCTTTTTGTTGACAAGCGTGCAGACGCGGTCAAGCTCGTGCGCGAAAATCTCGCGCTGTGCCATCTGGAAGAAAACGCGCAGGTCATCTGCGGTGATTCGCTCGCCGCGCTCGGCACGCAGAGCGGGAGGTTCGACATCATCTTCCTCGATCCGCCGTACGAAAGCGGACTTTTGGAGCAGGCGATGGAAAAGATCGCGCAGTTTGACATTTTATCACCCCATGGTATAATGGTCGCGGAAAGTCCGCAGAACCAGACGCTTCCCGAGCTTCCCGCGCCGTACGGACTGTATCGCGAGTACCGCTACGGCAAGATCAAGGTGAGCATCTATCACCGCGCGGTGGAGGAAGAGGCATGAGAATCGCAGTGTTTCCCGGCTCGTTTGACCCTGTGACGATCGGACATCAGGACATTATCGCGCGCGCATCGAAGCTCTTTGACCGCGTGTATGTGTCCATCGTGCCGAACGGGACGAAGACGCACCCGATGTTCACCGACGAGCAGAAGCTCGCGCTCATGCGCGCGAGCGTCGAGGAGTTCCCCAATGTGGAAGCTGAGCTCGGCGGCGGACTTCTGACCGACTACGCGCTGCGCAAAAACGCGCAGTTTCTCGTGCGCGGCGTGCGCAACAGCGTGGATTTTGACGCCGAGCAGCAGCTTTCGCTCATCTATCGCGATGTGTCGGACGGCGCGCTCGAAACGGTGCTGCTGGTCGCGGAGCCGAAGTTTCAGCACATCAGCTCCACGATGGTGCGCGAAATGATCAAATACGGACAAGACCTTGAAAAATATATGCCGCTGCGCGCGGCGGAGCTTGTGAAAGGATGGAGAGAAGACCATGGCGAACAATGATGTGCAGCATCTTTTGGATATGCTTTACGAGATGATCGACGGCGCGAAGAACGCGCCGCTGACGAGCGACAAGTGCATTCTGAACCGCGACGAGGCGCTCGACCTGCTCGACGAGATTCGCGCCCAGCTTCCGGTGGAACTTTCCCGCGCGCAGGAGCTCATCCGCGCAAAGGAGGACTATGTCAAGGCCGCCAAGCGCGACGTCGAGCGCATGATGCAGCAGGCCGAGCAGGACGCGAAGAACAAGGTCTCCGAGACCGAGGTGCTCGGTATCGCCCGCGAAAAGAGCCACGAGATCATCAAAAAGGCCGAGGACCGCTCGCGCGAAATGTACCGCGTGGCCAACGAGTACACCGAGGATGCGCTGCGCCGCACCGAGGAGGCCATCCAGATGGCGCTCGAGGAGGTCAAGCAGTCCCGCGTGCGCTTCCGCGCCGCCTCTGCCGAGCAGATGCAGAAGCGCCGCGAGGAGCTGGCACAGTCAGCTGAAAAGCAGATACAGAACGGATAAAATTTTGTCAAAAGTGACAAAAACCGACATGATCGGTAGACATAATCTATATTTGGGCATAGCATAAAGGGCCGCCACAAGATATTGTGGCGGCCCTTTTTTAACCAAAACCAAAGTAGAACAGGCGTTTTAAAAATACGGTGCACTGGCCGAATTTTCACAGGAAAAAGCGGTAAAAGGCTTGAAATCTCAGGGAAATTTCTGCTTGCATTTTTTATGTGAATCTCATATACTCAAAACAAGGGTGGGGGAAAGTGGTGTATCATACCATGAAAATGGCTTACTTTCCCACATAAGCATCAGATCGGACGCGGCACGGCTTTTTCCAAAATGAAGAAAAGGCCGCGCTTTCGTGCCCTCTGTATGCGAAAATGCACAGAAAAAGGGGGTCAGCCGCCGTGACGGGTCAGTATCAGCACACGATCGACGCCAAGGGGCGGCTCTTTATCCCCGCGAAGCTGCGCGAGGAGCTCGGCGACACGTTTTATGTCACCATGGGCATGGACTCCTGCCTGAGCATCTATTCCGACGCCTCCTGGGCGCGCTTCACCGAAAAGTTTGAAAGCCTGCCCTACACGAAGACCAAGGCCATGCGCCCGCTCTTCGCCAACGCCGCCAAGTGCGAGCCGGACGCGCAGGGGCGCATCGTGTTGCCGCAGAAGCTCAGAGCCTACGCCCACCTTGAAAAAGACGTGGTCGTGATCGGTGTTTCGAACCGCGCCGAGATCTGGAATGCGGAGAAGTGGGCAGAGATTGAGGCCGAGGAGCTCAATCCCGAGAATCTGGCCGCCGTGATGGAAGAGCTGGGATTCTGATATGGAAGAGAACTACGGCCATAAGCCGGTACTGCTGCACGAGTGCCTCGGCGCGCTCGCCATCAAGCCCGACGGCATCTATGTGGACGGCACGCTCGGCCGCGCCGGACATTCGCTCGAGATCGTGCGCCGCCTGACGACGGGCCGTCTCATTGCGCTTGACCGTGACGAGACCGCGATCGAAGCGGCAAACCGCCGCCTCGGCGATTATTTGGACAAGGTCACGCTCGTCCACAGCAATTTCAGCGCGCTCGACGCTGTGCTGCACGAGCTGGGCGTCCGCGGCGTGGATGGGATGCTTTTTGACCTCGGCGTTTCCTCCCCGCAGCTCGACGAAGCGCAGCGCGGGTTTTCCTACAAGCAGGACTATTCCCTCTGTCTTGCTCCATTTAACCGTCTTTTGGATTATCTGTTTATCCTCTCATGCGTCGGTCTTTCATTCTGTTTTAGGTTGTTTGTATCTGTTCATTTTAGCTAAAATTTAATTGTTATTTATCTTTATAAAGATAAGATTATTAGTAAAATAAACAAAATAAGAAAGTGACAAACTCTGCAAAAGGGTCTTATAGACTAACCTTTTCACAAAGTCTGTCACTCGGAAGGTCAGATGAAAATTCAACTATTCGTTAATTTTTCTTCTAACTTATCTGCGTATTTCAGCACGAATTTTCGGAAATCATCGAAACTTAATTCCAGATCAAATGTAATAGGTGCATTTACATCATCTCCGCTTTTATCCATAATATGGATATTCTCAATGTTTTCTACATTGCAATTCATTATATCGAACCGATAGTGGCATATTGAGTTACGGATATGATAGGCTATATTTTCTATTGAATTCTTATCAACTCCTTTTCTGTGTTCATTCGCTGTGATTTTGGTTGTATCAATTCCCCAGTTTTCATAATCAACTAATCCATCTACGGATATATTTTTGTCATGGTCTGCGCATTGTTGCGGCATAATTAAGAGGCCCACACAACAATTCATAAAGAGGGTCTTTTCAGAGTTGCAGTTGTGTTCGTATTGAACAAGAATTTGTCGCGTGCGGGAAATAAAATCAATGCGATTTTGATAGTTACTCATAAGTTCTTATTTTTATTCATCTAATCCCGTAATGCTTGCAAATTTTTTCCATCCTGTTGCTTTTTTATATGCATCAGTGCATCCTGACGGCACTTTCAGCACCGAATAAGGATTAATGTTGTAAAAAGTATAATCTTTACATGTCGGCGGTATTTCTGTACCTATTTTGAATAATCGAAGGTTGGAATTGCCATAAAAAGTGTATTCATCTATTCTTTTGACTTGTGTACATTCAGACATATCAACGGTCGTAAGATTTATTGCCCCATCAAAGGCTCCCAAATCACGAACTCCTGAGATAGATTCCAATTTTGAACCTTTCTCAAACGTAATCATTTCTAATGATGAACAACCTTTGAATGCGGCAATTTCAATCGTTTCCACACTTGCGGGAATCTCGATGAAGGTTAAGGCTTTGCAGTCTGAAAGGGCACCCGAATAATTATCTTTGTTCTGATAACCTCCTGTGATAGATTTCAATTTTGAACCTTTCTCAAACGTAATTGTTCTCAATGATGAACCCTTGAAAGCTGTTCCAAGGCTTTCTACGCTTGCAGGAATCTCAATAGTAGTTAAGGATTTGCAGTCTAAAAAGGCACCCAAAATCTTATAATTATTATCATGTCCCCCTGTGAAAGCTTTTAATTTTGAACCTTTCTCAAAAGTTATTGTTTTCAATGAAACACAACCCTTGAAATTATTAAAGGTCATCGACTCTACATTTACAGGAATCGTCACTTTCCATAGATTGGAACAACCGCTGAATGCATCATCAAGAACTGTCAAACCTGTAAAGTGTTTCAATTCATTAAAAATCTGAATTTCCGAGTTTCCTGTGAATGTTGTGCCAAGTGATGTAACCGTTGCGGCTTCGTCATAGGATAATTCAAGATCTCCATTAGTGTCCCACATTCCCACACATAGTTTCTTTACATTTTCATCTGCGAACTGAATAATATTCGGGTCTACCGATTGTCCCGTTTTGGAAATCGTGATTACCGTACCATCTGCCAATTCAAAGTAAACATTGTTCTCATCCTGCGTGATTTTGATGCTATCTGCATCCTTGCCGTCCTCTCCCGTAGCTTTGCCTAATTGCGTCCAATTCGTTCCGTTGTCATAGGAAATCCACCAATAGCCCTCTCGAATTTCGAGTTTCGGCGTAACACCATCTGCACCATCACTGCCGTCTGTCCCCTGTGCCTTGATTTTCTGTCCGTCCACAATGATAAATTCACCGTCCAGCGTCCAATAATAGATGCCATCCCCGTCTTTCTTCACACCGATAACGGGAGTGTTTCCATCGACGCCATCCGTACCATCTTTACCGTTATAAATCACAATCGGGTTACTCTTGGCGAACTTAATCGTGTAGCCTACCACCTTGCCGTTCTCGGTCAGTGGGTCTACACTCGTGATATAATCGTTGTTTTGGAGTGCTGTCACAATCGTTTGTAATGCCGAAAGGTTGGTATTCGTTTCGTTGCAAAGACGCTGTAAGGCTTCAAAAGCAGACCATGTAGGCAGTTTGATTTGCGTACCGTCAGCCAATGTAAAGATTACATAGTCGGTGCTGGTTTTATAATCCACGCCCGAAAACATGGAATCGCCACCAATGCCATCTTCACCTGTTGCTTTACCTAACTGCGTCCAATTTGCTCCGTTATCATAGGAAACAAACCAATAATCGTTTTCGATTTTGAATTGCGGGGTCGTGCCGTTGGTTCCATTTGTGCCGTCTTTACCCTCGGCTTGGATTTTTCCACCATCGACCATGATAAATTCACCGTTCAACGTCCAATAATAGACACCATCAGTATCTTTCTTTACGCTGATAGTGGGTGTTATCCCATCTTCACCGTCTTGTCCGTCTTTACCGTGGTAGATGGTAATAGGGTTACCTTTGCTGAAAGTAATTGTATAGCCGATTTCTTTGCCGTCTTTCATAAGAGGTGTAGTCCCCGTAACATAGACGTTGTTTTGTAATGCTGTTACGATAGTCTGCAACGATGAAATATTTGTGTTCATCTGCTTGCAGAGTTCCTCTAATTTTGCGACACGGTTTTCCAATCCGTGAACGCTGTTCCAAAGGTCATCATCATCGTATTTACACGATGTGAGCGCAACCACCGCAAATAATGCGGCAAAGGCCAATAGTTTTTTCATAGTAAGATTTATTTAAGTTGAACAAGTGTTTCAAATCTTACTATCCGTCCCTCGATAGTGGCTTATGTGCAAAAGAAAGCGCAGGACTGAAAGCCTATTATAGTTAAGCGGGTTCTGACAAAACCTTGACAATATAATAAGCAACAGCCCCACGCCTATCCGTAAGGATATGACGCGGTAGATGTTCGCCTATTCTCTTGTCTTTTGAACTGTCAGATTCGCTTAACGAGAACAAGCTACACTTTCCGTGTATTCAATATGTTACTGCAAAAGTAGCATATTCGGCGGAAATTGCAAAACATCTTGCCCTTTCGGGTGCTGTTGCCGTATTTAATTGTGCAAAGTTCTTGAAAACAAAGTTTCTATCCAATAGCAGGGAGTATGGAATCGAAACTTTGTTAGTTGTAAGTTGGGTTAATCGTTCCCGCAAATTTCTTGTATTACGCCGTCCATGTAAATCGCCTGCCCGCTCGTCAGCCGTCCCCACCAACGACACCCTAATTTGTCAATGATGATTTCGCCCTGCTCTTTCAGTCGTTCGGCCAGCCACGGAGTAACAAGCCACCATTCCAGCACCTCGTCCCCGTTAAAGGGATAGATATATTCCTCGTCGATTTTCCCCGCTTGGATCAGCTCCTCGATAACCGTGCTTTGTCCCCATAAAACATGGATGTCCGTAATCCGTTTGGCTCTCTCTTGTGTTTCGTACATAGCGATTAAGTTTTATTCTTCGGTTATTAGTAGTAATCCAACTTCATGTAATATCAATAATCTTATGCTGTTAGATGGTTTCGGGCATGAATAGGGGGCGGTCTGTTTTATGTGGAATCCTATTATATGTAATGGATAAAAATTCGATTTTCCATCTGAAAAGGGGGAGGGGTGAAAAAGTGATAGTATCTTCATGGTCGGCCTATCAAAGCAAAACGCCCCGACTATAAAAATCGGAGCGTCTGAACGAAAGTATATTATGTGAGTAGAAAAGATTGTAAATGTAGCTTATTGGCCTTTATCGGGTCTTGGGTGCATAGCACCTTAACGAAATAAGCCAGCGACACGGATTCGGGAATCATCTTGCACCGTTCATTTAGGGCATAAGTAACCGACAGCGAATTATCAGCCGACAGATTCGGAATGTTGTATTTAGTAAGAATCCGATTCATTGCCCGTTCATTTCATTGCGGCGGATTTGTTCCCTTTGTTAGGCAGAATTGACATATTTCATTATAGACGGCGTGTGCCGTATCTTTCTGCGGCGGATTTACAAAGCAATCATCCGTTATTTCGTAGCCGTTCGGTAGGGCCTTAATCAGTCCTAATCCGTTACTCTCTTTAATAAGAGTGGAAACCGTGTTGCGGTTCATTCCGACAGCATCGGCAATCTGTCCGATATTTCAAAGGATAGTATTCGTATTATTAAGACATATAGCCTTTAATATGAGTAGAAAGCCCGCGATTTTCGGCGGATGGTTCTTTGCAAAGAATCGGTTATCCACGAAAAAGAAATCCGTTTGGGGATTGGCTATATAATAGGAATTACGGCGTTTGCATCCGTCGATTATGCGGGTTGTAACCTGCATTGCTCCGCACTCCTCCAATCGTTGGACAGACCGTTTGACGGTACGGATATTTACTCCTGTTATTTGGGACAGCCTATCTTCCGTTATATGGCTTGTTTGTGTCTTGTAGTCCGATTTGCATTTAATCGTTGCTCAAACGTAAATGTCAGTCGGTTTGCCGTTGCCCGTCTGAAGCTGGCAAATTGATTTTGGAATCGTTGTATAATTCATCGTTAGCGACGTAATTAGTAAATAGTATCTCTTTTGTTTTTAATAATTTCCGAAAGCAGGCGGAGCCTAACGCGGCTTTGGCGGCTTTTCGGTTGTCGAATCATTTGTGTTGCGTTACATAGTACAGCATAGTCTGAAAATCGGGTTTGAGGCTCTTCAGAGCCGAGAGCCTAAATTAGGTGTTGGTTGGGTAGGTAGTGGTATAAGTGCCACTTTTGAGCACGAAGCAGGGGACAGATTTAGGCATCGCCCTTATCCCTCTTGCTGGCTTCTGTAAAGGTACAGAGGTTATTTTCAGCAAACAAATGAATCGGGGAATTCTTTATCGGGAGCCGAAATGAGGGCTTTTCAGCGAAATTCGCTAAATTTGGAAATAAAATAATTTGGATTATGAGTATTAGAACCGACGATTTAGGATTTGTCTTTTATGAAGCCGACGAACAAGAAGAAAAAGAGTTGGAATATGTATATGCGATTACCGATTCTTGGAATTATATGGGTGATGAAGTCATAGACACTTTCCCACGCAGATTTTGGGATAGGGTCTGTCAGGAGAAGATAAAAGCCCCGTTTACAAAAGAAATGTTTTTGCAGGAAACGGATATTATAGCGACAATTAAAGGCTTTGGATTGGACGTAAATAAATTTTGGTGGGCTGTGCTGTTTGTTTATGATTGGTCGATTGAAAAGTTTACCAAATGTTTTTGGGTTAAACTCCCGCCAAAATCATTAACCAAAATATTAGACTATATCGGAGATTCAAAAGATTTTGAGATTACATTCCGAGTAAAGGGTAAAAAGAGCCGCGAAGCAGACCCAAATGTAAAAGCAGCAGTTATGTATGGATTAAGGCAAAAACTCAAAGAGTGGAAAGACAAGGAGTTTTACCGCATAATAGATCATTCTACCTACACAACGACATTCACAAATTCATCCTATTATATGTGCTTTGCAGCGGATAAGTTCAAACATCTGTTCGATGCTTTGAAATTGCCGAATCGAGGTGCGGCGAATGAACACAGATGCGATAAAGAGGTATCTTATAATAAAATGTTGCTTATTTCCCGTCTGTTCTATTTTATGCGGCTGACACGAAATGTAAACTTTAAGGATAGCGATGAATCGCTGAAAGGAGTGCTGAAAACCTATGCAAACAAGCTGCCGCATACTGAATCCGCTATCTATGGATTTTAGGGAGTAGGAAATGGGCTGTTTTTTACTCCCTGCAAAGGGTCGCTGGCAATAGTACTTTTGCAGTGTCGAAAGGGATAACCCCGACGACCTGCAAACACTTGGGCAAGGGATGCAGCATAATTTAAGCCTCTCCCTAACAAGGAGTAAGAAATATTATGAAAAACTTAAATGTTTTTGAAATTTTCAAATCTTCTCAATTTGCTTTTATCAAAGGCAATCGTCCTACCGATGAAAAAGCGATTAAGGCAAAAAAGGATTCTCTTGCCGAATATGGGATGTTGTGTCCCATTACGGCGGTGAACGGTAAAGCCATCATAGCATCGGGCGGTCACCTGACCGATTTGGACGGCAACGATATTGCCGATGAACATGCAAAGGATTATTACGCTGTTTTGGACGGTCAGCACCGTCTGAAAGCCTACCTTGAATTAGGCTTGCCGCTTGAAGATTTGGTGGTCATTGAGCCGCTGAATAAAGGGGTTGCCATTGCATTGCTCATTGCCGAAATGAACATTTGCACGAAAACGTGGAAAGGTTCCGACTACATGGCAGCCCCCGCAATGGCCATTAAGGAAACAAATGCGGCCTTTGATTTTGCTATGGAATTGCAACGACGCAATTTCCCGCTTTCGACAATCTCGCTTTGGGCGTGTGGCAACAACAAACTCAAAGCCAAAGATTTGGTGGCAAGTCTTAAAACCCGTGAAATGCCCCAATGTCTGCAAGAGGCTGACGGGTGGTGTGCCAAGAGCCGCAAATGGTTTGAAGCGGCAAGTGAAAAATTCACGGCTAAATTCCTCGCTAAAAAGTATTTGATTTCATTCATCCAAGACGGTTACAATGTAGCCGAAGATGCTGCGGCCTACACGCTTGAAATAGAGGAGAAATTAAAAAAACTTGCCCAATGGCAGGCGGATAAAATCCAAAATGCCCGCAAAACCTCTACGCAGACACAAGAACAAGTAATCCTTGATCTGTTACGGGAACATCTTTAATTGTTCGGTCGTTTAGCCGAACCGAAAAGGGGACGATTGCCATTATAGCAATCGCCCTCTTTTTTCATTCCGTTATCGGGATCTCGTATTCTTCGACGGGCATAGCTTTGAAAAATTCGTCGAACGTGTAGCGCAAATTCATCGGCTGGGCTGAATAGGGATTATCCTTGTCGGTTCGTAAGGACGGAACGATAATTTGTTTACGCTCCATGTCGCCTTTGAACGTATCGGGCAAAAGGTAGGTTCCGCCGTTTCGGTGCTTTTTAATCAGCACGTAACGTGTCATGCCGTTCTTAAAGACTATTTCCAAAATGCCACGCATGGCAGAGAGGGAATGATAGACGGCCTTTTGCAATTTTTCCTTGTATAAGGCCGACTGCTCCATCTTGCTAAAATCTTTCTGCTCCACGTTCCGTTTTATTTCGGCATCGTTTTCGGCTATCTGTCCGTTCAGTTCGGAAATTTCCTGCTCGGTTTGCTTGATTTGTTTGCAAAGCACATTATAATCGGTTTCCAATTCATTAATAAGGTCATCATTATTCAGTTTCTTGATTTTGGCAATCAACGATGCCGATTGCGTTTTCAGTTCATCGACGCTATTGACTTTTCGGGTGATTGTTTCCCGAATCTGCTTGTTTATCCCCTGCAATTCATTTGCCCGCTGGGTATTGAAACGCTTGTATTCCTCGGTGTGCAAGGTTTCCTTTACACAAGTCCAAACGGACGATAGGATATAAGCGCATTTGACGCCGTAATTTTCGCATTTCTGTTTGTCGTTATAAGCACTTGAACAACGATAGATTAGATAGCTGTTGTGGTTGGGTTTCATGTAAAGACCGCATCCACACGGGCAAAACAGCAAACCTTTCAGCGGATTATAGTATTTCGGAGCATTGCTTTGAAACAGGCTGTTTTCACGCATCTGTTTGTTGGCCTTGTCGAAATCTTCGGGCGTGATGATTTGCAGTTCGGGAATTTGGCCGTACAATTTTCCCCGTCGGTATATCTCCCCTTTGTATTTGGGATTGCGGATAATGCGGCAGATGCCCGAATAAGAGAGTTTGTAAGGGTATAATTTATTGTAAACCCTTACAGTCTGCCGTATCGTATTGCCGTCGATTAGCTGCTGAAAAAGGTATTTTACCGCTTCGGCTTCTTTGGCATCGACGACAAGCAGGTTTTTAGGCGTTTGGTTCAGTTTGTAATCGGGATTGTGAATGACTTTGTAGCCGAAAGGAACCGTACCGCCTGCAAACATATTGCTAAACTCGGCCAGTTTGGAGCGTAAACCCGTCTGCATCCGACCTGCAATCTTGTAGCGTTCGTCGGCACTTGCTTTGGCTTCTACTGACAGCGTAATGATGTCGTAAAGGGATAAAATAGTTCCAGCCTTATAAATGCGGTCTTGCTTATCCAAAAACAGAATATCGACACCTTGTTTCAAAAGTTCGTTTATCGTTGAAAGAACGGATAAAATATCATCTTCACGCGATAAACGGGAGAGTTCCGACACGATAATCATATCGGCGACCGCATCGTCCACATCTAAAAGTTCATTTAGACTTTTCCTGTCCTTTCTGGCTCCCGAAATTTTCTCTTGAATGATTTTGATTAGATGATAATTTCGGTCGCTACAATAGGCCGTAATAAGTTCAATTTGACGGGTAATGTCTTGTGCCTCCGTCGAAACACGGGCGTAACCGACTACTCTTTTCGATTTTTCCATAACGCTGTCAATCAATCTTTAGCGCAAATTTAACGTTTTTTTGTTAATCTGCGACAAAATTGATTACTATATGTACAAAGATGCGATGGAGGCCAATTCGCCCGTCGTGCGGGAGAACTGTTGGGAGTGGTACACCTCGGTCGTGAAGACCCGTATGCACAACTTCTCCGGCGAGTTGATCGTCTTCACGCGCTGGCACGAGGAGGATTTGATCGGCACGCTCTGCCGCCGGGAGCCTTTCGTCGAGTTCACCGACTGGGCGCAGCTCGATACGCTGCCGCCCGATACCTGGCTCTATTTGAACTTCGAAGCTCTCAAAACGCGTCCTCCGTCGCCGGTCGATCCCCGTGAACCGGGCGAAGCGCTCTGGGAGGAGCTTCACGGCGCGGAATTGCTGCGTGGTAAGCGGCGGCTCGATCCCGTGCGGTTCGAGTGTATGTATCAGGGGCGTCCTTCGGTGCGCGAAGGGCTGCTCTACGGGGATAATTTCCTGACTTACGAGGAGCTGCCCCGCGACATCGTGCGCCGGGCGAACTATACCGATACGGCCGATACGGGCGACGATTACCTCTGTTCGCTCTGTTATGTCGTCGATCCGGACGGGGTGATCTACGTTACCGATGCGGTTTATTCGCGCGAACCGATGGAGATGACCGAAGGACTGGTGGGAACGATGCTCCGCGAGTCGGGTACGCGTGCGGCACTGATCGAGAGTAACAACGGAGGCCGGGGATTTGCCCGCGCGGTGCAGGCTTTAGCGCCGCAGGTTCGTGTGGAGTGGTTTCACCAGTCCGCTAACAAGGAAGCCCGCATCCTCTCGAACGCAGCGACGGTGGTTCATACGGTACGTTTTCCCTGCGACTGGGCGCTGCGCTGGCCCGAATTGTATGCCCATCTGACCACTTACCGCTGGAAATTCCGTGCTAACCGCTGGCACGATGCCGCAGATGTGGTGACGGGCCTCGTCGAACGTGAAATCGCCGGGCGGGACACCCGTATTAAAAGCGTTAAATTTATGTAGGCGATAGATTGCGGATCGTGTGTATTCGCGATTGAGGTTTGTGTGGTGCGGGAGAGAGAACCCGTTGGTGTGTCGTGGACGTGTTGATCGGTTCTGGTCTGAAATCTCTTTCGGTCCCGGTAGGGAAGGTGTTTTGGGAAGTTGAAAAACATACGAATTGTGCCGGCGACCGTCGGCCCGTCATTACCTTTGTCATATAACGCTTTGGATTAAAAGTCTTTGTAAAAATCGATTTTCATATAAAGGATAAGGAGGAGCAGGGCATAGAGCAGCGACCACCGATGATGATCAAGCATGTTTGCTACGGATGTATTTTGTGGTTATTGTATGCTATGACGAAGTACATCGTTGATAAAGAGATTAGTAGGGCGATATTATG
>OLWQ01000621.1_pt1 | contig 14160 bp, 10 predicted proteins | sample 1673981 | NCBI WGS metagenome assembly OLWQ01 (sample SAMEA103958136, study PRJEB25191) | human gut metagenome | reverse complement strand
GTGGTGGATCTGGAAAACGGCTGCCAGCCCATGGTGCTGGATCAGGGCGGGGAAAAATACATTCTGGTGTACAACGGCGAGCTGTACAACACGCCGGAGCTGCACGCCCAGCTTGCGGCTCTGGGCCATCGCTTTGTAAGCCATTCCGATACTGAGGTTTTGTTACATGCTTTTGCCCAGTGGGGGCCGGACTGTCTGGAAAAGCTGAACGGTATTTTTGCATTTGCTGTGTGGCAGCAGCGGGCGCAAAAGCTCTTTCTGGCGCGGGACCGCGTCGGGGTCAAGCCGCTGTTCTATGCCCTGCGCGGGGACAGCCTGATCTTTGCTTCCGAGCTGAAAACGCTGCTCTGCCACCCGGAGATCCCGCCGCAGGTGGATGCCCATGGGCTGGCCGATGTGCTGCTGCTCGGCCCCGGCCGCACGCCGGGGTGCGGGGTGTTCCGCAATGTGCAGGAATTGAAGCCCGGCTGCTGCGCAGAATACACTGTGCCACAGGTTGGTGCGCCGCGCCTCACCGTGCGCCGCTACTGGCAGCTGACCGACCACGAACACCCCGATGATTTTACCCACACCGCAGCCAAAGTGCGGGACCTGGTGATGGATGCCGTCACGCGGCAGCTGGTATCGGATGTGCCGGTGGCAACCTTCCTTTCCGGCGGGCTGGATTCCAGCCTGATTTCGGCAATCGCGGATTCCCACTTTACGGCGCGGGGCAAAACGCTGCAGACTTTCTCGGTCGGTTATCAGGATAACAAAAAGTACTTCCACGCCACCCATTTCCAGCCCAGCCCGGATGCGCCGTATATCCGCACCATGAACCAGTTCTTGAACGCGCAGCATACATGGGTAACGCTGGACAGCGAAGCACTGGCCGCCGCCCTGCTGGAAGCGGTGGATGCCCGCGACCTGCCCGGTATGGCGGATGTGGACTCCTCGCTGCTGCTGTTCTGCCGTGAGATCCGTAAAACAGCCACCGTGGCACTTTCCGGCGAGTGCGCGGACGAGATATTTGGCGGTTACCCCTGGTACAGGGATAAGACCGTGCGGGAGCGGTATGGCTTTCCTTGGGCGCAGAGCACGGCATACAGGGTCAGCTTTTTTAAGCCGGAGGTGTTCGGCAGCATTGACCCGGCGGCGTATATTGATGAAGGCTACCGCGCCACGCTGGAGCAAACTTCCATCCGCCCCGGTCTGGATCCCCTGGAACAACGGATGCGCCAGATGTTTGCCCTGAACTTTAACTGGTTTATGCAGACCCTTTTGGACCGCAAGGACCGAATGAGTATGTACAGCGGGCTGGAAGTGCGCGTGCCGTTCTGCGATTACCGCATTGCGGAATACCTGTACAGCGTGCCGTGGGAATATAAGGATTACGAGGGCCACGAAAAAGGCCTGCTGCGCCAGGCGATGCAGGGCGTGCTGCCCACGGAAGTGTTGTGGCGAAAAAAGAGCCCCTACCCTAAAACATGGAATCCGGCGTATTTGAACGCTGTCAGCGCCATGCTGCGCAGTGCGATGCAGGACCCGGATGCCCCGCTGCTGCGTATTGCCAAGAGGGCAGCGCTGGAACAGCTGTTGACCGCTGCCGAGACTGCGACCCCCTGGTATGGCCAGCTGATGACCACCCCGCAGACCATTGCCTGGTTTGTGCAGCTGAATTACTGGCTGCAAAAATACCGGGTGGAGCTGGTGTAAATACCCGTGTGGCGGGCCCGGCATCAAACGCATAACACCAAAAACAGACGAGTGCCCACCCTGCACACGGATAACGGCGGGAAGGGCACTTTTTGTTTGCAAAGCGTAAAAACCGGGAAAATGCAGAAAAAACGTAGGCTGCAACCCATACAAAAAACACACAAGGTAATTGGGCATTGTGCCAATTAGCGGCATTTCAAGGATTTGTCAAGTGGCAAAAGAAATGCAAAAATAGCACTTTGCCAAAAGAAATGTGACACGCAGCCGGGTGTTCAATTGCCTGATAAAAAAACACGCAAAATGCCAAAAGAGCCCTTGACAATCAGCTTTTTGGCTGGTATACTGGCATAGTATCACAAAATGGAATAGAGCGCCCTAAAGGAATTTTGATTTTTCCGCGTTTTTTCAAACTTTGTTAAAAACGACGAATGTTCCAAGAAAATCATTGCTTCGGCGGAGCGCTTTTGCCAAAAACAAATCTGAACGGAATAGGAGTGGTCGCATTTTATGGTAAAGGTCAAGCCCGTACAAAACGGTCGAACCTCCAGAATGAGCTTTTCCCGCATCAACGAAGTGATTGGCATGCCCAACCTCATCGAGATCCAGAAAAACTCTTATAACTGGTTCCTGGACGAGGGCCTGCGCGAAGTGTTCCACGACATTGACGCGATCGAGGATTACACCGGGAATCTCTCGCTGGAATTTGTCGATTACCGTCTGGACAAGCACCCCAAATATACCATTAAAGAATGTAAAGAGCGTGACGCAACGTATGCTGCGCCGCTTTATGTCACTGCGCGCCTGCTGAACAAAAGCACCGGCGAAGTGAAGGAACAGGAAATTTTCATGGGTGATTTCCCGCTCATGACGGATTCCGGCACTTTCATCTCCAACGGTGCAGAACGTGTTATCGTCAGCCAGCTGGTTCGTTCGCCCGGCGTGTTCTATGCTTCCAGCAAGGACCGTACCGGCAAGGACCTTTTCACCGCAACCATGAACCCCAACCGCGGCGCATGGCTGGAATACGAAACCGATTCTTCCGATGTATATTATGTGCGCATTGATAAAAACCGCAAGCTGCCGGTTACTACCTTCCTGCGCGCACTGGGTCTTGGCACCGATGAGCAGATCCGCCAGTACTTCGGCGATTCTGAACCCAAAATCAACGCCACCCTGGAAAAGGATATCACCCATTCCACAGAGGAAGCCCTGCTGGAGTGCTACCGCAAGCTGCGCCCCGGCGAGCCGCCGACGGTGGAAAGCTCCCGCAGCCACATCAACCTGCTGTTCTTTGATCCGCGCCGTTACGACCTGGCTCGTTTTGGCCGCTTCAAGATGAACAACAAGCTGTGCCTGTCCCGCCGTATTGCGGGCTATAAGACTGCCGAGGACATCATTGCCCCGCTGACCGGCGAACTGCTGGCCGCCAAGGGCGAGAAGATCACCGTTGTGCTCGACCGCACTCCGTTCTATGCAGAAATGGGCGGCCAGATCGGCGATACGGGCGTCATCCGCTGCGGCGAGGCCGTGTTTGAGGTCACGGACGTCCAGAAGAACAAGGGCGGCAAGTTCATGCACACAGGTAAGGTCATCCACGGAAGCTTCCAGCTCGGCGACACCGTGACGGCATCCATTGATGTGGAGCGCCGCATGGCCATCCGCCGCAGCCACACGGCCACCCATCTGCTCGACGCCGCGCTCAAGGCGGTGCTCGGCGACCACGTGCATCAGGCCGGTTCTCTGGTTGAGCCCGACCGTCTGCGCTTCGACTTCACACACTTTGAGTCCATCACGCCCGAGCAGCTGCTCGCGGTCGATACCTTCGTCAACGACGCGATCCTGCGCGGCATCCCCGTTGTGACCGAGGTGCTGCCCATCGAGGAAGCGAAGAAGAAGGGCGCTGTCGCCATGTTTGGCGAAAAGTACGGCGACGTTGTCCGCGTGGTCGAGATGGGCGATGTGTCCATGGAGTTCTGCGGCGGTACGCACCTTGACAACACCGCCAAGGTCGGCCTCTTCCGCATCAAGAGCGAGGGCAGCGTTGCCTCCGGCGTGCGCCGCATCGAGGCTATCACCGGCAAACAGACGCTCGAAGAGCTTAGAAGCGGCCAGGAGAAGCTCATCCGCGCGGCGCAGCTATTAAAGACCACGTCGAACGAGCTCGAAAGCCGCATCGGCGGCATGCTGAGCGAGATGAAGGAGATCAAGAGCCAGCTTGAAAAGTTCAAGGAGCAGGCATCGCTCGGCGAGGCGCGCACGTTCCTGACCTCCGCCAAGGAAGTGAAGGGCCTGAAGCTCGTCACCGCCCAGCGCGACGGCATGGATGCAAACGCCCTGCGCAAGCTCGGCGACTTCCTGCGCGACAAGGAGCCCAAGATCGTCGGCGTGCTCGCCTCCGTCAACGAAGGCAAGGTCACGCTTCTGGCCGTGTGCGGCAAGGAAGCGGTCGCAAGCGGCGTCAAGGCAGGCGATATCATCAAGGCCATCGCGCCTATCTGCGGCGGCAAGGGCGGCGGCAAGCCCGACTCTGCCATGGGCGGCGGCACCGAAGTCAGCAAGGTCGACGACGCGCTCGCGGCGGTGGATGATCTCATCCTGAGCAAGCTCGGCTGATGGCGGCGTTACCGAAAGATCCGGCGATGCTGCTGAGCGCCGTGAATATGAAGCTGCGCGATTTTTACGATTCTCTTGATGCGCTGTGTGACGATCTGGACGTTGCGCGCGAGAGCATCGAAACATCGCTTGCGGGCATCGGTTACACCTACGATGCCGAGAAAAATCAATTTGTATAAGATAAAATTACTTTACAGAAAGGAGCGATAAAACATGTCTGATTGTCTGTTCTGCAAGATCATCGCGGGCGACATCCCGTCGAACAAGGTCTACGAGGACGACCTCTGCTATGCCTTCAACGACATCGCGCCGCAGGCGCCGGTGCACTTTCTTGTGATCCCGAAGGCGCACATCGCATCTGTCGCGGGTGTGAACGAAGAGAACAGCGCTGTCGTCGCGCACATCTTCGAGGTCATTGCCAAGCTCACCAAGGAGAAGGGCATTGAGAGTTACCGCGTCGTGTCCAACATCGGCGAGCAGGCGGGACAGAGCGTGCCGCATCTGCATTTTCATGTTCTCGCCGGCCGCGACATGACTTGGCCTCCGGGCTGATTGTTTTCCCGTAGGGGAAGCGAAATTGGCAGCGCGGCAGCGCTGCATCCATTCCCTGCGCCGCGCAGGGGATGCGGATAAGGGAGGGGTATCTCTTTTTCAAAAAGAGATACCCCTCCCTTACACCCTCCCAGAGAAAATTCACATTGCAAGCGAGCTGCTCGAAGAGCTGCGGCGTTTGCCGATTGCACTGCCCATAGCGCGGCGAAGCCGCGTTTAGCACTGCAATACGATTTGCCTCTGCTACTATCATCCGCTGCCGCTCTGCCTGCAATACGTTTCCCTTTATCTATTTCCTTCTATGGGAATGTTTGCTGGGATGATGGATTCCACCAGACTTTCGTTTAGATGAGGGAGCGTCAGCGAGGATAGAAGTCAGTCAAGTCGTTTAGATAGAACGCCTGGCAGGCATTTCATTCCGCAGGCATAAGAGTTGTTCAAGTCTGAGACTTGCAATGCAAACGCCTTTCTTTTGGACGGTCACACCGCCCGTTTTCTTTCTCGGGAAAGAAAATGGGGGGTGTGCTCCTGCCGCCCGCAGGCGGCATATCCCTCCGCGCTGTGCGCGGAAAATATTGTGTTCCTGCTATCGCAGGAACCTTATTTTTCCTCAGGATTGAGCTTTGCCAGCATATCGATCGCCATAGTATAGCTCTCGAACCCGTGTCCGCGGATCTGGGCGATGCAGGCGGGGGCGGTGACGGACAGGTGGCGGAACTCCTCGCGCTTCTGGATGTCGGACATGTGGACCTCGACGGCGGGGATGCTGACGGCCTTGAGCGCATCGTGGATGGCGTAGCTGTAATGCGTGTAAGCGCCGGGGTTGATGACGATGCCGTCGAACGCCGTGTCGGCCTCCTGAATGGCGTCGATGATCGCGCCCTCGTGGTTGGACTGGAAGCACTCCACGGCCACACCGCGGCTCTGTGCGTGCTCATAGATGCGGGCGCAGAGGGCGGCGTAGTCCTCCTTGCCGTAGATGTCCGGTTCGCGGCGGCCGAGCATGTTCATGTTTGCGCCGTTGATGACTAAGATTTTCATATGAGTATTCCTCCTGTGCTTGCCTTACGCCTGTTTGGCGGCGTGGGCGCGGTATTCCTTGCTTTTTTCAAGATAGAGCGCGGCGTTGGCCAGAATGCTCTCCTTTTCCTTCTCCGTCAGCTCGCGCACGACCTTGGCCGGGGAGCCGAGGATCATCGAGCCGTCGGGCGCGTTCATCTTGCCCGTGACAAGAGCGCCCGCGCCGATGATGCAGTCGTTGCCGATGACAGCGCCGTCGAGCACCGTCGCGCCCATGCCGACGATCACGCGGTCGCCGATGGTCGCGCCGTGGACGGTGGCGCAGTGGCCGACGGACACATCGTCGCCGATGGTGACCTTGTTGTGGATCAGGGCGAGGTCCTGAATGTTGCAGCGCTTGCCGATGCGCACGCTCTGCATCTCGCCGCGGCAAACACTGTTGTACCAGAACGCCGTGCCTTCACCCGCGACGACGTCGCCGAGCACCTGCGCGCCCTCCATGATGAGAATTTTGTCATCGGTGGAAAGACGGTTAAAATTCATAGACATGGTTTTTCTCCTTTGTGAGCGGGCAAGCGCCCGCAGTATCATTTTTTACAGGGCAAAGTTGCCGTTGACGAACACGGGAATCTCGCGCCCGTCTTTCGTCGTGCCGATGATGGAAAGGTCAGCAGTGCCGACCATGAAATCGACGTGCGTATTGGAATCATTCAGGCCCGCGGCCTTGAGCTCTTCCTTGCTCATGGCCTCGCCGCCCTTGACGCACTCGGGGTACGCCTCACCGAAGGCGAGATGGCAGGCCGCGTTTTCGTCGAAGAGCGTGTTGTAGAAGAGAATCTTCTGGTTTGAAATGGGACTGTCGTAGGGAACGAGCGCGACCTCGCCGAAATACGACGCGCCCTCATCCTCGGCGATGGCGGCTTTCAGGATGTCCTCGCCCTTTTCCGCGTGCGCCTCGACGATCTTGCCATCCTTGATGACGAAGTGGAAGTTTTCAATGATGTTGCCGTTGTGCACGAGCGGCAGGGCTGCGTAAACGACGCCGTCAATGCCGTCTCTGAGCGGGGCGGTGAAGACCTCCTCCGTCGGCATATTGGCGACGAACGGAAAGCCTGCGCGGCTGGTGTTGTCGCCGCCGGCCCAGACGTGCGTCTCGGGAAGCTTGATGTTGAGACTTGTGCCGAGGGAGTTCTGGTAATAGAGCGAGGTGAAGTGCAGCTCGTTGAGCTTTGCGATGCGGCTTTTGAGCAGCGCCACATGCTCGCGCCAGCGCGCGACCGCGTCGCCCTTGCCGCTGATGCGGACGGAGGTGAAGATCGCGTCCCAGAGCTTGTCCATCGCCTCCTGCTCGGGAAGAGCGGGGAAGACCTTCTTCGCCCAGCTCGGAATGGGGACGGACGCGACACACCAGGGGCAGGCATTGGACATTACGGCGCTTACGTAAGGCTGGATGGCCGTCTCGCTGCGGCTCGCGCGCGTCAGGCGGTCGGGGTCTACGCCGAGCAGCGCCCCAGGATCACGGGCGGAGATATTGAGAAATGCTGCGCCCTCGTCAGCATAGCCGTTGAGCATTTCTGCCTGCCAGGCGGGAAAGACGTCGAACACGGAGTCATCCGCGCGCAGAAAGCGCTCGCGTTCAAGAAAATCATCCGACCAGCGCATCACGACTTCGCGGCAGCCGACATTATAGGCAGCGGCGGCGCACAGGCGTGCAAAATACGCGCACTCGACCGGGCAGCGGATCACGACGGCCTGGCCCTTCTGCACATTCAGACCGACTTCGATGAGGAGTTTTGCATATTCTCTGAGCTTTTCTTCCATGAATGACCTCCAAAAAAGAAGGCGGCTGTGCGTGGCACAGCCGCCCTTTACTGTTGCACAATGCCATACAACTTGCATCATAACACAGTTCATGCGCGATTGAAAAGAGTTTTTCGTATTTTTATCAGATTCCGAGAAGAAGCGAGGCAAAGTTGAAGTAGATCATCAGCGAGATGGCGTCCACGACCGTCGTGATGAACGGCGAGGCCATGACCGCGGGGTCGAAGCCGATCTTCTTGGCGAGCAGCGGCAGCGTGCAGCCCACGACCTTGGCTGCGAACACTGTGACCACGAGCGTCAGGCAGATGACGAGCGCGACCGTGATGGTGATGGGATTGCCGAAGATCATCTTGTCGACAAGCATGAGCTTGACGAAATTCGCTGCGGCAAGCGTGGCGCCGCAGACGACCGCCACGCGGATCTCCTTCCAGATGACGCGGAAGAGGTCGGAAAATTCGATCTCGTCGAGCGAGATGCCACGGATGACCGTGACGCTCGCCTGTGAGCCGCAGTTACCGCCCGTGTCCATCAGCATCGGGATATAAGCCGTCAGAATGGCGAACGCGCTGAGCGCGTCTTCAAAGCGGGCGATGATCTGGCCGGTGAACGTGGCCGAGACCATCAGAAGCAGCAGCCAGGGGATACGGGACTTGTACGTATCCCAGACGCTCGTCTTGAGGTATGGCTTATCCGTCGGCAGCATAGCCGCCATCTTTTCGATATCCTCGGTCGTCTCCTCTTCCATGACGTCGATGGCGTCGTCGACCGTGATGATGCCGACGAGGCGGTCTTCCTTGTCGACGACCGGAAGGGCGATGAAGTTGTACTTCGAGAAGGTCTGCGCAACGTCCTCTTTATCCTCGAGCGTGGAGACAGAGATGACGTGCGTCTCCATGATCTCGTCGATGGTGTCGTCCTCATCGGAGAGGAGGATCGTTCGCAGCGAGACGATACCCTGCAGCTTGCGCGCCGGATCGACGACATAGCAGACGTTGATGGTCTCTTTGTCCGTACCGGTGCGGCGGATACGCTTGAGCGCGTCCTCGACGGTCATATCGCGCTTTAAGTCGACAAACTCCGTCGTCATCAGCGCGCCCGCGCTGTCGTCGGGGTATTTGAGAATTTCATTGATGCTCTTGCGCGTGTCGGGGTCCGCGTGCTTTAAGATGCGCTTGACGACGTTCGCGGGCATTTCCTCCACGATGTCGACCGCATCGTCCAGATACAGCTCGTCAAGGACCTCTTTGAGCTCGGTGTTCGAAAAGCCGCGGATCAGCATCTCCTGCGCGTCGGGATCGAGCTCGACGAACACCTCCGCCGCGGGCTCTTTGGGAAGGAGCCGGAACAAAAGGGGAATGCTGTCCTCGTCCAAATCTTCAAAAAGCGAGGCGATATCCGCGGGCTCCAGGTCTGCAAGCAGGTCGCGCAGCGCGGTATATTGTTTTCGCTTGAGCAGATCCTCGATTCTTTCCAGCAGTTCGTCGCGCATTTCTTCAAAGCCGACCATACCGACTCCTCCTTTCTGAAGATAGTGCCAAATCAAAGTGTTCAGGTGAATTTTGCGATAAAAAAATCCCCCATATCCTGCGTCCGGCGACGCGGCTATGGGAGCGACAATCAAGAAACACCCGCCCCTGGCGAAAAGTTTCCTTACCGTTCAAGCTTTAGCATCACGAGGCGGTGAAACTGCATTAGATGGCACCTTGCTTTCGATGCAACCTGTTCAAACCCTCTCATAGTGTCTCCACTACTCCGCGGCAGCAGTCCGTATCCTTGTGGTAGCCTTACCTACCGGACGATGTATGAACTTAACGGCACTATATTATGCACATTTTCCCGTGCTGTCAACCCCTTTTCCGGCTTTATTTCTGTAAAAAGTATGTCATGGTGCGCTTTTGCGCTTCCCTTTCGTAATGGGCTGTGCTATACTACATAAATTAAAGAGAAATCGACTTTTGAGGAGGTGAGCATCGCCCTTGCAGCAGTATCTTGACCGGCACCGCTTTTTGAAAGGCATCTACCTGATGGTCAGGCGGTACTTCGATCATCATGTCGGCCGCGACAGTGCGGCGCTCACATACTACCTTTTGTTTGCGCTTTTCCCGCTTTTGATCTTTTTGAGCAACTTAGTCGGCATCATGTCCGTGGATATCAGCGGCTTTCTGTATGAAATTCGCGCATTCATCCCGCAGGAGGCGCTCGAGATCATCGAGCAGTATTTCACTTATGTCAGCCGCGATTCAAGCCCACGGCTTTTGTGGTTCTCACTGATTTTTTCCATTTACTTTCCTTACCGCGCGGCAAGCTCGCTTCTGGGCTCTGTCCGCCGGGCCTACGGCGAGCACCGGCCCACGCAGTTTTTGCGCTATCAGCTCAAGCTCCTGCTTTATACGCTGAGCCTGATTTTAATGGTCGTTTTGTCCATCGGACTGTCCGTCGTCGGCGGGCGGGTGCTGAACTACGTGTCGAGCCACCTGTCGGCCTATATCACGCTGAGCGACGGCTTTATCCGCCTGTGGTCGAGCCTGCGCTTTGTTATCATCGGCGGCATCGTATTCTTCCTCATCGCGATGATGTACGGCCTTGCGCAGGAGTCGCACCGGATGAACCGTATCTGGCCGGGCGCGGTGTTCTCGCTCGTGATGTGGCTCGTATTGTCATTCCTTTTTTCGTATTATGTTGAAAACATCGCGCGCTACTCCGTCATTTACGGCACGCTCGGCGCGGTGATCGTATTGCTTTTGTGGCTGTATCTCGCCTCGGTCATGCTGATCATGGGGGCGGAATTCAACAGCGTTTTGATGGTGCTGCGTAAGCAGCACACGGCGGAAGCCGAAGAGAATTTAGGAGAAACACAGAAATGAAAATCATCATTGTCGGTATCGGTAAGGTCGGCTACGCCATCGCCGAGCAGATGACGGGCGAAAACCACGATCTGGTCGTCATCGACCGCAACAACGCCGTGCTCGACCACGTTGACTCCATGCTCGACGTCATGTGTGTGGAGGGCAACGGCGCGAGCGCCAGCGCCCTTTTGGAGGCGGGCGTGCGCGAGGCGGACCTTCTCATCGCCGTTTCGGAAAACGACGAGGTCAACCTCATCTGCTGCCTGATGGCGAAAAAGCTCGGCGCGAAGCACACGGTCGCCCGCGTACGCAACCCCGAGTATTTCCGCGATGCACCGATCCTGCGCCGCGAGATCGGGCTTGATATGATCATCAACCCCGAAAATGCCGCCGCGCAGGAAATTTCGCGCATTCTGCGCGTGCCGTCTGCGTTCAGCGTGGAGACGTTTGCCAGCGGACTTGTCGAGCTCATCGGCTTTCAGACCGAAGAGAGCGACAGCCTTGTCGGCAAGTCCCTCATCGACTACAACCGCGAAAATCCCAACAGCATCCTCATGTGCGCGGCCAAGCGCGGGGAAGAGGTCATCGTGCCGAACGGCTCGTTCGTCCCGCAGACGGGCGACCGCGTGTACGTCATCGGCACGCCCGCGGAGACGACGCGCGTGCTGCGCTCGATGGGCAGGGCCATGGCGCCCATCCGCCGCGTGAGCATCCTTGGCGGCAGCCGCATCGCACAGTACCTTGCCTGGGTGCTCACCGACATCGGCACGCACGTGACGATCGTGGAAAAGGACGAGGCCAAATGTCTCACGCTCGCGGAAAAGCTGCCGAAAGTCACCGTCATCCACGGCGACGGCACGAATCACGACCTGCTCGAATCCGAGGGTATCTTCCACTGCGACGCGTTCATCGCTGTGACGGACCGCGATGAGGAAAACCTCCTCATGGCGCTCACGGCGAAGCGCTACGGCGTGAAAAAGGTCGTGCCGAAGATGTCGCGCATGGGGTATCTCGACATCGTGAACCTCACGGGCCTCGACACGGTCATCTCGCCCAAGGCCATCATTGCAAGCCAGATCTCAAGTTACGTCCGCGGCCTTGCCAACTCGCAGGGCAGCGCGGTGGAGAGCCTGCACTATATCCTCGGTGGCGCGATCGAGGCGGTCGAATTCACCGCGACGAGTGCCACGCACTTTCTCGACCGGCCGCTCAGCGACCTGCATTTTCGAAACGGCCTGCTCGTTGCGGCCATCGTGCACAACGGCCGGATGGAGATCCCGAACGGCCATTCCCAGATCCATGCGGGTGACCGCGTGATCGTGGTGGCGAAAAAGCTCTTTTTGCAGGACCTCAACGATATTCTCGGCTGATGTGCCGGCTGCTTGCGGCAAGGAAGTTTCATTATGAACCAAAATCTTATTCTCAGAATCGTGGGCGTCATTCTCTGTATCGAGGCGCTTTGTATGATCCCGCCGCTGCTGCTGAGCGTGTTCGGCGGTGGTGTTGACCAGAGGGCCTTTTTGTACGCGCTGCTTATCTGCGGCGGCGTGGGAGTGCTGCTCTCGCTCATCCGCGCGGACAACGCGCGGCTCCAGACGCGCGACGGCTTTGTCTGCGTGGCACTGTGCTGGATCGCGCTGAGCGTGTTCGGCGCGCTGCCGTATTTTTTCAGCGGCAGCTGCAGCTTTATCGACGCCATTTTCGAGACCGTCTCCGGCCTGACGACGACCGGCGCGTCCATCTTCCCGTCGCCTGCGTCGCTGCCGCAGGGCATCCAATTCTGGCGCGCGCTCACGCAGTGGATGGGCGGCATGGGTATCCTCGTTTTGATGCTGGCGCTGCTGCCCAAGCTCAGCGAGGGCAGCGTGAACCTGATGAAAGCAGAATCCCCCGGCCCCATCAGCACAAAGCTCCGCCCCCGCACGGGTGAGACGGCGCGCATCCTGTACCGCATCTACATCGCGCTCACCGTGGCGGAGGCGCTGCTGCTGCGCATTGCGGGCCTCCCGCTGTTCGATGCGATCACCACGGCGCTGACGACGATCTCTACCGGCGGCTTTTCCATCCGGGATGCGAGCATCGCGTATTATCAGTCGCATCTTGTCAACTGGATCCTCATTTTCTTCATGTTTGCCGCAAGCGTGAACTTTACGCTCCTCTACCTCTGCGTGACGCGCCGCTTCCGCGAGGCGCTCAAGAGCGAGGAGCTGCGCGTTTACTCGCTGGTCGTGGTCAGCGCGTCGGCGATGATCGCGGCGGACCTGATCGTGCGCACGGGGCGCGACATCGGCTCGGCCATCGAGAATGCGGCCTTTCAGGTAACAACGCTCATTTCAACGACTGGCTACTGCACGGAGGATTTTGACCTCTGGCCGCAGTTCTGCCGCTGTATCCTCGTGCTGGTGATGCTTTTCGGCGGCTGCGCGGGCTCTACGGCGGGCGGCGTCAAGGTCTCGCGCATCGTGCTTTTGTGCAAGTCGCTGCGGCGTGATCTACGGCGCGTGATGCACTCGCGCGAGGTGCGCCCCATCACGCTCGACGGACATCGCGTGACGGAGGAGACCGTCTCGTCCGTTTCGGTCTTCTTCTTCACCTATATCTCGATTTTGCTGCTTGGCACGCTGATTTTGTCGCTTGACAACATCGACTTTACCGCGGCGTTCACCGCCTCGCTCACGGCCATCAGCAACGTGGGCCCGGGCCTTGGCGCAGTGGGACCGACATGCAACTTCGGCTTCCTCTCCGGCATCAGCAAGCTCACGATGAGCGCCATCATGCTGCTCGGCCGTCTTGAGATCATGCCGCTGCTTGTCCTCTTAATGCCCTCTGTCTGGCGCAGAAAATAAAAGAAAATCAAAAAGGGTGGATTGCAATTTTGCAATCCACTCTTTTTGAAAAGGATTCGCCGTGCTTCGTGCCTTGCCGCTCGCGGCGCGGCTGCGACACACGCTCCGCGCAAAGAGTAAATTCCGACGCGTCTGTCGTCGAAATTTACGATCAAACAGATTTCGCGTCTGCGGACGCGAAACTCTGCGAGGCGGTTTGCCTCCATTTTAGCAGCAGGGCCGAGTTTGTGATGACAAGCACGCTGCCTGCGTTATGGACCAGCGCGCCGACAACAGGGTTCAGTGTGCCGGTGATGGCGAGCACGATGGCGATGAAGTTGAGCGTGAGCGAGAATGTTATATTGAGCTTGATGGTGCGCATCATGCGCTTGGAGAGCGCGATGAGGTGCGGCAGCTCCTTGACCTCGTCGTCGACGAGCGCGATATCCGCAGCGTCCACGGCGATGTCGCTGCCCACGCGGGCGACGGTCAGCTCTTCGAGAAGACCGCCGAGCTGCATGATGAACGCGACCTCACCCGCGGTGAAGTCTTCGCCGATGCAGACCGACGCGATCAGCGCGATGCCGGAGATCACGAGCAGTGTGATATCTTTTTTTGTGCCGCCCAGCTCTAAAAAATGCTCCAGCTTTTCCATTGCCAGTTTCACGGAAGTGACTCCTTTCTGTACCATAGGGGGTATGGGCTTATTATATATATGGGGGTATAGGTTATAAAGCGCGCAAAAAGAGAGAAGCAGCACAAAACTGCTTCTCTTCTTTCGTGCAATT
>OLWQ01000614.1_pt1 | contig 14433 bp, 8 predicted proteins | sample 1673981 | NCBI WGS metagenome assembly OLWQ01 (sample SAMEA103958136, study PRJEB25191) | human gut metagenome | reverse complement strand
CATTGGCCGTGCCGCCCGCAACGCCGGCGGACAGGTCATCATGTACGCTGACGAGGTGACCGGCTCCATGGAGCGTGCCATCACGGAAACCAATCGCCGCCGTGCCATTCAGATGGCGTACAATCAGGCGCACGGCATTACGCCGAAAACCATTCAAAAGGATGTGCGGGATGTCATCGAGATTACCACCAAAACAGAGGTGGAGAAAAAGACGAGCAGGAAAAATCTGCGCGGCAAAGAAAAGCAGGAACTGATCGAACAGCTTCGTGCGCAGATGAAGGAGGCGGCAAAGCTGCTGGAATTCGAGCATGCGGCATACCTGCGGGACAAGATTCGAGAGCTGGAGGGAGAATAAGCTTATGCTGGACAAAATTGTGGTACACGGCGCACGTGCCAATAACCTGAAAAACATCGATGTGGAACTGCCAAGAGATAAGCTGGTGGTGATGACCGGTCTGTCCGGCTCCGGCAAATCCTCTCTGGCGTTCGATACGATTTTCGCTGAGGGACAAAGGCGGTATGTGGAGACATTCTCGGCTTACGCCCGGAATTTCTTAGGGAATATGGAGAGACCCGATGTGGATAAGATAACGGGTCTGAGTCCGGTTATCTCCATTGAGCAAAAGACAACCAATAAGAATCCTCGTTCCACCGTCGGTACGGTAACGGAGATTTATGATTATCTGCGTTTGTTGTTTGCCCGGGTGGGGACACCCCATTGTCCAAAATGCGGCAAGCCAATGAGACAGGATCCGGACACGCTGGATACTTGGTTCTCCTCCTGGTTGTGGCCCATCTCTTTGTTTGACGGTATCAACAATCCGGGTAACGAGGAGATAAGCTACTATTATCCTACCAGCGACTTGGTGACCGGTCCGGACATTATCTTCTTCTGGGTAGCCCGTATGATTATGGCAGGCTATGAGTACGAAGGCAAGATGCCGTTCAAGAACGTTTACTTTACGGGTATTGTCCGTGACAAGCTGGGACGTAAGATGTCCAAGTCGTTGGGTAATTCTCCCGACCCGCTGGATTTGATTGAGAAATACGGTGCCGACGGTGTACGTATGGGCATGATGCTTTCAGCTCCTGCCGGAAACGACATCCTCTTTGACGATGCATTGTGTGAGCAAGGACGTAACTTCAATAATAAGATATGGAACGCTTTCCGTCTGATTAAAGGTTGGGAAGTCAGTGCGGAAGTTCCGGTACCGGAAGCTTCAGAACTGGCAGTACGCTGGTTTGAGGCCAAGCAGAATGAAGTAGCTGCCGAAGTGGCTGATTTGTTTAGCAAGTACCGTTTGAGTGAAGCGCTGATGGCTGTTTACAAACTGTTCTGGGACGAATTCTCTTCCTGGTATCTGGAAATGATTAAACCGGCATACGGCCAGCCCATCAACCGGAAAGTGTATGAAGCAACTATCGGTTTCTTTGATAACTTGTTGCATCTGCTCCATCCGTTCATGCCATTTATTACAGAGGAGTTGTGGCAGCATCTTTGCGACCGTACAGACGGTGAGAGCTTGATGGTAAGCCCGTTGTCAATGTCGGCATTGGTAGATGAGGATATCATCCGGGAGTTTGAAGTGGTGAAAGAGGTTATCAGCAATATCCGTTCCATCCGTTTGCAGAAGAACATCGCCCAAAAAGAGACACTTGAGTTGCAGGTTATCGGTGAGAATCCGGTTGTGGCATTCAACGCGGTTATCATGAAAATGTGTAACCTTTCCTCCATCAATATAGTGGAGAACAAGGCCGACGGTGCTGCTTCCTTCATGGTAGGTACTACGGAATATGCCGTACCTTTGGGTAACATGATTGACGTGGAAGCCGAGATAGCCCGTATGGAGGCCGAACTGAAGTATAAGGAAGGATTCTTGCAGGGTGTGCTGAAGAAACTGGGTAACGAGAAGTTTGTGAATAATGCTCCTGCCGCCGTTCTTGAGATGGAACGCAAGAAGCAGGCAGATGCTGAAAGTATCATCAAATCTCTCAAGGAAAGTATTGCAGCATTGAAAAAGGCATAACTGTCCGTCACATAAAAACAGAGAAAAAGCTCCGGAACCTTCAACTCCGGAGCTTTTTTTAGCGGTATAATGAACTGTTTATTTGAACAGTTCTGCTACGCACCACATTAGGCGTGCGGTGGTGTGTGTCCAGATTTCCTTGTAAGTGCAGTTATTTTGCATCGGGAAGTAGGGTTCGTCCTCATTTTCGAATGTTTCGATCCCTACGGGTACAGCTCCCACCACATCTCCGGCATAGGCCCCGTAAAGTGGCGGGTAGTCATATCCGTCTCCATAAACGGTACTCATGGCAAAAGGGTTGTAGCCCAATATATACTCTATCTGGCGGGTTGCAATATCCCTTAACGCTTTATCATTGAATAGGCGTGCAAGAATAAAGGCTGCTTTGGCTTTACCCATGACAACGGCGTGGAATCCCCTGAACTGGTAGGCAACGGGGAAACGGCGCAGGTAGAAGTTCTTTGAGAGAGGGATACCGTTGCGCACTTGTGCATTGTATTCTTCCAGACTGGGAAGCCCTACCTGCTCGCCTTCATGGTACAGATTCTTATAATCGGTATTATCCACCTCGTATACGGCGCTTGGCAGTATGCCATACGGCTCAATCAGTTGTGAAACCCCGCGTAGATAGTCTGCATAGGCTTCACAAGATGCCTGCCACAACGGGGCGTCCGGATGGGTGGGGGCATCTGTCAGTAGCATCGAGAGTCCTTCGGCCATCAAGTGCTCTTGGCTTTGGTGATAATAGGCCAGAATACGCTTTTTCCGGGAAGATTCATAGAAGAAACCTCGCAGGGGGATTTTCCAGTCGGTACGCTTTTCCAACTGTTGGCCTGCCATGACGGTACGTGCCAGCCGGGTTGCCCAGTCCAGATAGTAAACATCTTGTGTAAGGCGGTACAAACGCATGGCTGTGACGGTGGAAAGGGCATAAAGTTCGGTTTCGTTCTGTTCCGTCCTTTGTGTATCCAGCAGGTCGATGGCGAATTGGAAATCCTCAATGGCACTGTTCCGGCACCACCGTGCAAATACCGGGTCTTTCTTTTCAAAATGAGGGGCGGCGAGTGCGCAACTGGAAGCGGCTTTCAGATTGTCCGTAGGTGTATTTCGTGCTTCTGTCTGCATGTCGTCTTTGTCACCACGGATATTCTTTGTCCAAATGCCGATAATCAGTCCGCCCAGTCGGTAGCCGTCACCGAAGCGGGTACGCAGAATCCAGTTCACTCCCCAGCGTGCCTCTTCCAGCAGGCGTTCGTAGAAGATACTGTCTTTGCCTTGTACGGCACCGGCCATTTCGAGGAGGGCGATGCACGATTCGGCTGTATTTCCCGTTCCTTGAGTCAGGTCGGCTGCATCGTGCCATCCTCCGGCAATGCTCATGCTCCGTCCGTCGGGATGATAGGCGAATACATCCTGATGGCATTCCTGATGAATGCCGGGCTGGTCGAAACCGCAACGTTCGGAAAAGAAGAAGTTCAGCGTGTGCCAGGCGGTAGACAGGTAGGCATCATTTCCGATGGGGAAAGGCTTTGATTGTACGTCGCCGATGGAGAGGAAGTATTGTCCGGGCGTATTGAAACTGCTGAAGTCCAGCACAAGAAATCCTTTGTCCTGCTTCTTGTCCTGCTTCAGAGGACTGGCCGTACCTTGATAAACGGTTTGTCCCGTGGCGGCATCGTGCAGGCTGAAAGTCCTTTCCGGCACGTGCTGCACCAAAGCCTGCTTGCGTGCTCCCGGCTTGTATCCGCTGTGGCAGTAGGCCATTGCATCTTTTCGCAGGTCGAATCCCCGGCTGTTTTCCGCTTCTACCTTTTCGATGCGCATGTCGTCTATGTATAGGCTCATGTGTTCGCTGGCTCCTGCAGGAGCACCTGCCAGCATGATGTTTACCGAAAAGCCGGTGACACAGTCACGGTATAGGTCCGGTATCTCCCATATGATGTGCTGCCATTTGTTGGGATAGACAGTCTCGAAGTGTTGTCCTTCAAAGCGTCCGGGAGTCGGCATGATTTTCTCTCCTTCATTGTATAGGGTGAATCCGGCAAAGGTCAGATAAACGCCCGGTGCATCCACATATACCCAAACGGAAAAGCGGTTGTATTCCCGCAAGTCTTCCCGGTCGAGGGGACGGATAATCTCCGGGGTGGCGTAATTCCGGTTTGTTGGATTCTTCTTGCCCAGGGAGGCAGGAGTGTCCAGACGGACACTTCCTTTGCCTGAGACAGTGACTTTACGGTCCACATGTATGGTTCCGGGTCCGGTGTGGCGCAGAGCGCCGAAATCTTCGGCCAGGGGGAGTACCCTGCTTTTCAATACCTTTTTCTTTTCCCACCGCGTCAGTCCGGCGTGTGCGGGATTAGCTTTCATTATGCGGTGCACATGATTGCTTTGCTGTAATTGTTTCTCCAGTTCCGTATCGGGTTTCCACGGAGCTTGTGCTTGTGCCTGCATGCAGCAGCATGCCAGCAGCAGTGTTCGGATGATGTATTTCATGGTATTCAGTGTTTGGTTTCAGGGTAAGCATGAAAAGGAGCCTTGAACTCCGGACGTAATGTATAAGTATCCTTCAGTGGGAAATCTGTGGGAACTTCTTGGGTGACGGCACCGGTGGCAGCCCATTCGCATCCCCGGAGTAAAGTCACCTGGAAACCGGTGCAGCGCATGGAGTAAGTCATGTTCGGGTCGTTGCCGCAGTGCCCCAGGAGGTCGACGAATATGCGCCCTTTCCCGTAGCTTACTGTCCACATCAACGGTTCATGCCGTCCGCGTTCGTAGGCGGTGGCCAATATTTCCATGTTTCTTACCGGACCGCGTAGGCGGGTATATATCTCGTCCTTGAAGTGTTTCCATTGAGGAGGCAATCCTTGCAGGATAGGATGATGGGGGGCGCGGTGTTCTATGACGGTTTCGTGCTGCAAGCCGTGGTAGCCGGCATACCCCAGAGAGTAGTCGTAGACGTATTGTCCGTCTTTCCAGTACAGATACGGACCGTCCTTTTCGTTTCGTCCGTCCCAGGCTCCCATGCCTATTATCTCGTTGTATTCTTTCCAGTCGGCCATCGGGACGACGGAAGAATGTATCACTACCACACCGCCTCCATCGGCAACGTATTTCTCGAAATTCTTGCGTACGGGCTCTGTCCATGTAGCTCCGCCGTAGTTGATGACGATTAAATCATATTGGTGGAAATCGGGTTTGAAGGTGGCGATGTCTCCACCAAAGTCGGGTGTAAAGGCAAAGTCCACTTTGAACATTCCGCTGTTTTCCAATATCTGCTTCATGGCTTCGCAGGCGCCTTGCCAGTAATGGCTGCCGTCCTGCCCGGCTATCATCATGGTTTTGATTACTTTCTTTTGCTGTGCGTGTGTGTGCGAGGCAGCTCCTATATAAATAAGGAGTACCAGGATAAGTGTCAGTCTTGTTTTCATTTTCCGGAAGATTTAAAGTTTTTGCCAGTAGGGTTCCATTCTATACGGTCGTAGCAGCGTGTGGTGCGCAGATTGTAACCTTGTTCGTCTACGCTGAACTTTCCGTCTTTGAAGTAGGATATGTAGAGCTCGGAGATGCCGTCCTTGTTGCGGTCTTCTACAAGGAGATTGTACTTGTCGGTGACATAAATCTCGTCGGAAATGTATTGTATTTCTTTGGTATAGTTGTCTACGATTGCATAGTAGGCCTTGAAAAGGTCGAAAGTGGGGTAGTGCCCGTTGTCACGTCCGAAAAGCATTACTTCTTCAAGGGCATCGTCCCCGTCCATATTGGCAAGTACGGATTGCTGAAAGGAAAATCCCGGTTTTTGTACTTGTGGAGGGATATTGTCCCATCCTTCCTGATGGGCTGTCACTGAAAATTGCGCTTGTGCATGGATGACGTACACCAGCGCCGACAATAGGATAATCAGTTTTCTCATTGCGTGCATTTTGAGGTTATGATAATAATAGGGTTACTTCTTGCTTATATGACCGGTGGCCCGGAGTTTTTCCTAACTTTTTTTAGAATAATTAATGAATACGGGATGTATAGGGACTTAGTGCCTCTCCCATCAGGACTGAACCGGTCTGACCCGTATACTGAGAGGTCATAACATCCGCATCCTTTCCATTAAAACACCCGGATGTTTTTGGGTAATACACCCGGATGTTTTTGGGTAATACATCCGGGTGTTTTGGGTGAAAACATCCCCATGTATTGGGGTAAAACATTCGGATGTTTTGACCTCTCAGTCCTATACTCTTTAGGGCTAAGTCCCGGTGTGTAGCCGGCACGGTATAGGGGACGTTCTGCTTGTGTATGGTCTTAATGCGAGGTGAGCAGGTGCATCAATATCAGTGGCAGATAATCTTTCAGCTTGACCCTTAATATCTTCAAAGCCTGCTGAATGCGGTAGTCTACCGTTTTGGGGGAAACGTTGAGTAGTTCGGCAGCTTCCTTGTAACTCAGATTCTGGAAACGATGCATGATGAAAGCTTCCCTATAAGTAGGCGGCAGTTCGTTGATGGCCCTTTGTATATGCTTGCTTAATTCGTTGATTTGATAGATATCCACCTCCTGCAGCATGGCGAACATTCGTTCATAGTAAGCGGTGTCTGCCCGTTGCTTCACTTCATTTTGGGCAATCCGGGTCATGCAACGATGGTAGACAGCCTTGAACAGATATTGCTTGAGCGAATATTCGATAACGGGTCTTTCGCGGTTTTCCCAAAGCCATAGCATGACGTCCTGAACAATCTCTTCTGCATCTTCCAACCGGACAAAACGATAGCAGTAGGTGCAGAGCACAGAATAGTACTTTTGAAATAACACATCAAAAGCACTTCTATCTCCTTTTTGTATGGCGGATAATAAAGATGTATCTTCTAATGGTATGTTTCTCATAGGGTGGGGGTTCATTATTGTTGGGCAAAAATAGCTTTTTTTCCTATTATAATCTAAGTATATAAAATATTTTTAGTTTTTTGTTTAGGAGTTCTTTTCACCCGTTTGTCTTTAGATTAAAGCTAGCAATAAAAATTATGGTAAAAAGAGAGGGAATGGAGAACCTGCTTCTCAGCTATTATGAAGGAGAGACAACGGAGGATGAAACTGCTCTGGTAGAGGAGTGGCTGGAAGCATCGGAAGAGAACCGTAGGACAGCCCGCCAGGTTCAGACACTCGGTCTGGCGGCGGACATGGCGCAGATTTCATCCAGGCTGGATGTAAAGAAGGCCTTGGAGGATGTACATCGTAAGATGAAACAGAAAAAGGTCAATAGGTATCAGGTATTATTTAGAGGGATGCAACGGGCGGCCGCCATTTTATTCATCCCTTTGATGGTATCGTGGTCTATCCTTTATTGGGACAAGGATAAAGAAGAGATACATATGATGGAAGTCAGGACAAATCCGGGAATGACTACTTCTGTCGAATTGCCGGATGGAACGGAAGTCGTTCTGAACTCGTCGTCGTCGTTGCGCTATCCTTCCCGATTTGCCGATGATAAAAGGGAAGTGAAGTTGGTGGGTGAAGCATTCTTTTCTGTCGCAAAAGATGAAAAGAAGTTCATTGTCGGCACGCTGAACAATTCCAAGATAGTGGTACATGGAACGGAGTTCAACGTAGAGGCTTACAAAGGGAGCAGGACGGTACAGACCACTTTGGTTTCGGGTAAAGTCAGTTTCTCCTATGTGAATAACGGCAGGAGAAATAATGTAATGATGATACCGGGGCAAAAGGTTATTTATGATATAGTGCGGGAAAAGGTCGTTGTGAAAGAAGTCAATGTAGACGTGGAAACATGTTGGAAGGACGGACGTTTGATTTTCAGGAACACTCCGTTTGAAGATATATTGAAGAGTTTGAGCAAAAGATATAATGTGGAATTCATTCTGAAAAAGGCTTCATTGAAGCAGAATTCCTTTACGGCTACATTTACCAAACAACGTTTGGAGCGAATATTGGAGCACTTCCGAATATCCTCGAATATTCATTTCAAGTTTGTTGAAGATGGTGATGTGGATGCCGAGAGACAGGTAATAGAAGTTTATTAACCCTTTAAAAAGTAGTATGATGAAACACAAGTCCGTTTAGAAAAACATGCAGGAAAATGTTGGCGCATTTTCCTGCATGAAACACAGTAACTTTTAAATATCTGTTTGGCGACAGATAAAGTAACTTTATTTTTTCACTAGAAATCAATACAAAATTATGAAAAAACACTATTGTATCCAATCATTTAGGGCAAAAAGTGTCCTGATGAGATGCATGAAAAAAATTCCTCTTGCTATGAGATGCACATTATTTATGTTGTTTTGTTTGGTTGGTATGACTTTTGCCAATGAAGGTTATGCTCAAAAGACAATGGTAAACATTGCTCTTGAGAACAAGACTGTTGATGAAGTACTGACGGAGCTGGAACAAGGTACCGAATTTGTTTTCTTCTACAACAACAAGCAGATTGACGTTAAGCGCCGTGTATCGGTCCGGGCAAATAACAAAACCATATTCAAGGTTCTGAATGATGTATTCAAAGGAACCAATATAGGCTATAAGATATTGGACCGTAATATAATCCTTTATGATAAAGCTGTAGGAGCTGATGGGGTACAGATGGCTTTGCAGGCTGCGACGGTGAAAGGTTCTGTGGTCGATGCAACCGGTGAACCGGTGATTGGTGCCAGTATCTTGGTGCAGGGAACTACCAACGGTGTCATAACAGACATTGACGGTAATTTCATTCTGACCAATGTGGGCTCTGATGCTACTCTTATAATAAGCTATGTAGGTTATAAGACACAAAACATAAAGGTTGCAGGCCGAAATTCGTTCAAGATAGTTTTGGTAGAAGATGCTGAGATATTGGATGAAGTGGTTGTTGTAGGATATGGTGTACAGAAGAAAGAATCACTGACCGGTGCCATTGCAGCCATTGGTGCTGATGAAATAGCTACGACCAAGACCGAGAATCTGATTAGCAATATTCAAGGTAAGATGCCGGGACTATTGATTCGCCAGAAAACCGGAGAGCCGGGAACTTTCGACAATATGGTGAGCATTCGCGGTTATGGTGACCCGTTGGTGGTAATTGATGGTATCACGCGTGAAGGTACTGAAGAACTTGCACAGCTGAATTCTGAGGATATAGAAAGTATCTCTATTTTGAAAGATGCTTCTGCCGCTATTTATGGTATGAATGCGGCTAATGGCGTAATCATTGTTACTACCAAAAAAGGTGTGGCCGAAAAGACCAGAGTATCTTACTCGGCATTGTTCGGTATGAAGAATGCCACGGGTATGGAAGAAACGGTAGATGCTTATACTTATCGCATGTTGGCCAATGAAAGGGCACGTAATGACCAGGCTGCCCCTGAATACACTGACGATATTCTGGAACTGTATAGAACCGGGGCTAAGGGTTATACAGACAATAACTGGATTGACATGTTTATGAATAAACTGGCGTTCCAGCAATCGCATACTGTTTCTGTGAGAGGCGGAACGGATAAGGTGAAATATTATGTGAGCTTCGGCTATAATGGCGATAATGGTTTGCTGAAGAGTGGTATCCAATACTATCATAGATATAATCTGAGAAGTAACCTGACTGCAGAGCTTACGAAAGGGCTGAAACTGAATGTGAATCTGTCCGGGCGTTGGGATGAAACCCAAAGGCCGAGAGAGGATTTTATGTGGACTTTTAAGACTTTGATGGTTAATGACCGTGGTATCGGTACTCATACGATTAATAATCCCAATCATTTGTCTGCAATCGGTCCTGAAAACAAGAATCCTTTTGCGTTGGTTGATCCGGATATAGACGGTTATCGCAAGAACAGAGGCCTGACGTATTCTGCCGATGTGGAATTGAATTGGCAAGTTCCTTTTGTAAAAGGGTTGGCATTGAGTCTTTTGGGGTCATTTGACGGTAACAATCGTAACAACTCTTCTTTAAATCGTTCTTATCCGTTGTATGATTATTATACAGATGCGCCTGCCGGTACGGGAGGTAGTACTGATGCTTATTCCAATACGATGAGAATATATCAGAAGATTTATGGCAGGTTGCAGGCTAATTATATGCGTTCTTTCAATCAGCACAATTTGAATGTGACAGCTGTGGCAGAGTTGAACAGTACACGACGCGATGAATTATCCGGTTCCCGGCAATATTCAGAGTTGTTTACTAATGATATTTTGAATCAGGCAAGTCCGGGTACAGCTACCAATTCAGGGTATCGTAGTTTTGGCCGTTTGGCAGCCTATCTGATGCGTGCGAACTATGATTATGCCGGTAAATACTTGTTGGAAGTAGTAGGGCGTTATGATGGTTCTTATCGTTATGCTCCTTCTAAGCGTTGGACGTTCTTCCCGTCGGTAAGTGCCGGATGGCGACTTTCGGAAGAAAGTTTCATCAAGGACAATTTGCCGTTTATTACTAATTTGAAAATCAGGGGTTCTTTTGGACAAAGTGGATATGATGCCGGTGATCCTTTCCAATATGTATCTGCTTATAATTCGGCTTCTAATGGTTATGTTTTTGATGGTGCCAGCCAGATTATGGGTATGGTAGCTCCTGGTGTAGTGACTGACCGGCTTTCTTGGGTTACATCTTCTATTTCCAATGTAGGTCTGGATTTTGACTTATGGAACGGTAAGTTGAGTGGTACTATCGAGTGGTTCAATCGTAAGAATGAAGGCATTTTGGCCGACCGTGCACAATCTGCTCCTGATACATTTGGTGCAAGTTTCCCGAAGGAAAATCTGAATTCTAACCGGAACCGGGGTTTTGAGATTGAATTGGGACACAGAGGACAAATCGGTAAGGACTTCTCATATTCAGTAAGTGCTAATTTTACGTATGCCCGTGAAAGAAGTCTGCATGTGGAACATGCAGAATATACCAGTTCTATGGATAGATGGCTGAATGGAAAGGAAAACCGTAACAGTAATGTGATGTGGTTGTATAAATACGATGGCCAATATACTTCTTTGGAACAGTATGAAACGGCTCCTTTGATTGGTGGGAACTTGGGTAACTCTAAGATGCTTCCGGGTAGTTACAGATTGCTTGACCTGAATGGTGATGGTAGAATTAACAGCAGTGACCGTGTTCCGGAGTTTTGGGCAACCGGTGCAAATCCTCCTATCCAGTATGGGTTGACTTTGGCGGCTTCTTATAAGAATTTTGATCTCAATATGCTGTTTCAAGGAGCTTCCGGTTACTCCATCGGATATGCCAATGATGATGTTTGGGGATATGGTGGCAAGACAAATAAATCTTATTTAATTGCGAAATATGTAGATCGTTGGCATCCTGCAAATATAACAGATGATCCGTATAATCCTGCCACACAATGGGTAGCCGGCTATTATCCGGCATTACGCCACAATTTCTCCAATACTTCGGATAATGGTAGTAGATGGAATTATGGTATTTCCGTTTGGCTTCCGCAAGCTACTTATCTCCGTTTGAAGAGTATGGAGATCGGTTACAATCTGCCAAAATCATTTATGAAAAGAATCGGGTTGAACAGTGCCCGTATCTTTGTCAATGGTTCAAATCTGCTTACGTTCTGTAACAAGGCTTTGAAGGATGCTGACCCCGAACGTGAGGAAAGGGATTGGGGAGCCAACTTGGCATATCCGTTGATGAGAACTTATAACTTTGGGTTAAACATAAACTTTTAATTCTGAAATACCATGAAAAAAAATATTTTATCGATATTCTCATTATGTGCATTGATGGGATTGTCCGGTTGTAATGCCTTCTTGGAACTTGAACCGCTGGATAAAGTGTCTCCCGATCAGTTATTGGAGACAGAAGGTGGTGTAAAGGCACTATTGGCAAACATATATACCATGATTCCTATGGAAGATTTTAATTATCGTCCGAATGCTGGTTTTAATCAACGCGGTTATGATGGTGTGAATGAAACTACTAATTTAGCATTTCTTACCGACGAAGCTACCCGTAGTGACGGAGGAGTGGATATAGGTTATGAAGGATTCAATTATTGGCCCTATGGAGATATTCGTCAAGTGAATATTTTTATGCAAAATGTAGAAAAAGCCAAAGAAGCAGGAACAATTTCTGTTGCAGATGCGGATCGTATGACTGGTGAAGCCCATTTTGCACGTGCTTATATGTATTATGGGCTTGTAAAAAGATATGGCGGCGTTCCTCTGATTGACAAAGTGCAGGACGATGATTATGCCGATGGTGGACCGGGTGCTGTGGCAGTTCCCCGCAGTACAGAGTTGGATACTTGGAAATTTGTATTGAATGAGTGTACCCTTGCTGCTGCTACCTTGCCCGATGCGACTTCTGGTTCGGATTTGTATCGCGTAACCAAGTGGGCAGCTTATGCGTTGAAGTCAAGAGTTGCACTTCATGCAGCTTCTGTAGCCAAGTATTGGAATCTGGCACCTTTGGCTGGTGAGGCTGTCACTCAGAAACTGGTGGGTGGAATGACTTCTGCCGATGCCGATGCATTCTATAAAGAATGTATTGAAGCATCTAAGTTCCTTATAGAGAATTCCGGTAAATCTCTTTATAAGCCTGCTCCGGCTACTGTTAAGGAGGCTGCATCAAACTTCCAGGCCTTGTTCCTGAATGACCAGAATGAAGAGGTCATTTTCAGTAAAGCGTATCTTAATGGAACAACCAATACTAATCAAGGACATAGCTATGCTCAGTTTAATATCCTTCCTCAAGTCAATCCGGGCGCTCTGAAATATGGACGTTTCAATCCGATGTTGGAAATCGTTGATTTGTTTGAAGATTATACGGATGACGGCACGGGAAAAAGTGCAAAGATTGTAACTCGTACGGATGGGAATGAAGATGCTTATATACCTAATTTCCATAATATGAATAATGCTTCTGTAGTGAACACCTTGATGTCGGTACCTTTTGTTAAATATAACGATTTGTATGAACCGTTTGCCAACAAGGATGCACGTCTGTTGGCAAGTGTGGTTGTGCCGGGTTCATCTTATGCCGGCACTGAGATTATTATCCAGGGCGGATTTATTAAGGACAATAATAGCTATGTGGCTTATTCAAACGAGTCTACTCAGAAAAATGGAACAACATATTATGCTTTAGGAGCCGAAGGTGAAACCATGTTCTCTGGATTTAATAATGTGAACAGTGGTGAGGATGCTAATTGGACTGCTACAGGTTTTGGAGTTCGTAAGTATATGCCCGAGGGCGAGAGCATGTCTCCCGACCGTCTTTCGTCCACTACCTCTTATATTGATATGCGTTTGGCAGAAGTCTACCTGAATTATGCTGAGGCTGTTGTGGAAAATGGTAGTGGATTTGGCGATAAGGAATTGGCTGAGAACTATTTGAATGCTTTGCGACGTAGAGCCGGACATACCGACCGGATATCTTTGACATTAGAGAGTGTTTTGAAGGAACGTCGTGTGGAGATGGCGTTTGAAGGAAAGCGTTTTTGGGATATGAATCGTCGTAGGGAATTCCATACTGAGTTCAGCAATAATAGAATTCGTAAAGCTTTGGTGCCGATGCTTGACTTGCGTGGTGCAGAGCCTAAATATGTCTTTGCAAGGGTGAACTACTTTGGTGACGAAACAAGAGGAGGGCGTACTTTCCAGAACATCAACTACTATAGGGGCATACCTAATATTGCCACGAATGGTTTAGTTCAGAATCCAGGTCATTAATTTGAATAATATTAAGTAGAAAGTTATGAAAAAGATATTGTTATTTGTGTCATGCTTCTTATTTGCATTGACATCTTGTGAAATTGATAATTATGAGGGACCGGATGCTTCCATACATGGTTCTATCCTTGACGAACAGACAGGTGAACTTGTAGGTTCCGATATGGAAAACGGTAATGCAATTAAAGTGAGGGAGCATGGATTTACTAATGCTACGGATCAAACCTGGTATATCACAAATACCGGAGAATATCGTAACAATATGGTTTTTGCTGCCACTTATGATGTTCGTTTTGAAAATGGGAATTTTTATCCATTTGAAGTGAAGGATTTTGTTGTTAAGTCAGGGGATAATGTGTATGATTTCAAGGTTATTCCTTATATTCGCGTCAAAAGTCCAAAAGTAGAAAAGAATGGCAATGTAATTACTGCTACATTCTCGTTGGAAGCTGGTAAACAAGAAGTGAAATTGAAAGAGATTCAGTTGTTTGCTTTTTCAGATATGTGGGTAGGTAACAATGTGAAATTGACGTTGAATGGAGGGACTGATAAGCAAGTGTTTAGTCCGAGTACTGCTATAAATAGCGCTGATATTTATACATTGTCCATCGATCTGGGACAAAATGCTGATGTCTTGAAATACAGCAAGAATTATTATTTCCGTATTGGCGCTCTGGCTGATGTTTCGGGTGTGGGCACTGTACGGCATAATTATGCGCCGGTAGTAGTTATAAAATTG
>OLWQ01000603.1_pt1 | contig 14588 bp, 9 predicted proteins | sample 1673981 | NCBI WGS metagenome assembly OLWQ01 (sample SAMEA103958136, study PRJEB25191) | human gut metagenome | reverse complement strand
AGGCAGAACCGCGCATCGAAACCTACATCGCCGTGAAAGTCGGCGGCAAGAACGACCCGAGCGAAACGACCGGTCTGGCCCACTATTTCGAACATCTGATGTTCAAGGGCACCCAACAGTTCGGCACGAGCAACTACGAAGCCGAGAAGCCCCTGCTCGACCAGATCGAACAGCTCTTCGAGGTTTACCGCAAGACGACCGACGATGCGGAGCGTGCGGCAATCTACCGTCAGATCGACAGCATCAGCTACGAAGCTTCGAAATACGCCATCCCCAACGAGTACGACAAACTGATGTCGGCGATCGGTGCTCTGGAAACCAACGCCAACACCTCGATGGACCGGACGGTCTATATCGAAAACATTCCTTCGAACCAGATCGAGAACTGGGCCAGGATCCAGGCCGACCGCTTCAAGAACGTCGTGATCCGCGGATTCCACACCGAGCTCGAAACGATCTACGAGGAGAAAAACATGTCCCTGACGGACGACAACCGTAAGGTTTACACCACGATCGGCGAAGTGCTCTATCCGAACCACCCCTACGGCAAACAATCCGTACTCGGCACGCAGGAACACCTGAAAAACCCGTCGATTACCAACGTAAAGAACTATCACACGCAATATTACGTGCCCAATAACATGGCCATCCTGCTTTCGGGCGACTTCGATCCCGACCAGATGATCGCCACGATCGACAAATATTTCGGCGATATGCAGCCGAACGAGAATATCCCGCAGCTCGCCTTCGAACCCGAAGCCCCGATCACCAAACCCATCGTCAAGGAGGTTTACGGTCCCGACGCCGCGAACGTAACGCTGGCATGGCGCACGGACAACGCCGCATCGGACGATGCGGAATACCTGCTGTTGGCCAGCCGGATCCTCTACAACGGACAGGCCGGCATGATCGACCTCGACCTGATGCAGCAACAGAAAGTACTCGACGCCTTCTCGTACCCGGATCAGCGGGCCGACTACGGAGCCCTCGTGCTGCAAGGTCTTCCGAAAGCGGGTCAGACCCTCGACGAGGTCCGGGATCTGTTGCTCGCAGAGGTAGCGAAACTCCGCAACGGCGAATTCAGCGAAGAGCTGATCAAGGCGGTCGTAAACAACCTGAAAGTATCGACCATGCGCGAGGAAGAGACGAACGTGGGACGTGTCGAAATGTACCTTTCGTCCTTCTACAACGACATTCCCTGGAGCGACGAAGTGACCAAGCTCGACCGCATCGGCTCCATCACCAAGGAACAACTGGTGGCCTGGGCCAATGAAAAACTCGGCACCGAGAATTACGGCATTATCTACAAACGCCAGGGAGAGGACCCCAGCGTGCAGAAGATCGCCAAACCGGCCCTCACCCCGATCCAGATGAACCGCGACACCCAGAGTGCATTCCTGACCGAAATTCAAAATTCGACGGTAACTCCGATCGAACCCGTATTCGTGGATTTCAACCGCGATATGGAGATTTTCAAAACCGATTCCAGCCTCGAAGTCCTCTATAAGAAAAATGACATCAACGACCTTTTCTCGCTGACCTACCTCTTCGATACCGGCGTGCTGAACGATCCGGCGCTCAACAATGCCTTCGCTTATATCGACTACCTCGGCACCCAGGCCAAGACAGCTGCGGAGATCGCATCCGAACTCTACGACATCGCCTGCTACTACGACCTGTCGGCCAGTCAGAACCGCTGTGCGATAACCTTCAAGGGATTGAGCGAAAACATGGGACAGGTCATGGATATCTTCGAAGACCTGGTAGCCAATGCACAGGGCGACGAAGAGATTCTCGCCAACTACAAGGCCGACCTGCTGAAAAAACGTGCAGACAACAAACTGAACCAGGAAGCGAATTTCGCAGCCTTGCAGCGTTTCGCCTTCTTCGGCGGAGAAGCTATCCAGCGCACGACCCTCAACAACGAGCAGCTCGAAGCGCTCACGTCGGACGTACTGATCGGCAAGGTCCGCGACCTGCTGAAAAAGCAGCACACCATCCTCTATTACGGTCCTAAGGACAAAGCCGGGCTGCTCGCCGACCTGAAAGCACACCACCAAACGCCGGAAGTGCTCGAACCGCTGACTCGGGGAAATATCGCGTTCCAGCCTACGGAACAGAACAAGGTCTGCCTGGCCAACTACAACGCGCCGCAGCTCTACTTCCTCCAGTACTCGAACCTGGGCAAAAAATTCGACGTAGCGGTCGATCCCGCTCTGAAACTGTACAACGAATACAACAGCGGCAGCATGGGAGCCATCGTCTTCCAGGAGATGCGCGAATCCCGCAGCCTGGCTTACATGGCCTTCACGGAGTGGATCAATCCGAGCTACCTGGACGACAATTATCTTTTCGCAGCGATCATCGCCACGCAAAACGACAAAATGGCCCAGGCCATCGACGCATTCGATGAGATCATCAACAACATGCCCGAATCGGAAGCAGCCTTCAAACTGGCCAAAGAAGCCGTACTGACCAATTTGCGAACCTCGCGTACGATCAAGGACGAAGTGCTCTGGAAATACATCGCCAACAAAGATCTGGGCGTAACGGAAGACCGCAACAAAGCCATCTTCGAAAAGGTCCAGGACATGACCTTCGCCGACCTCAAAGCCGCCCAGGAACAGTGGATCAAGGACCGCAAATACACCTATTGCATCCTCGGCGACCTGAAAGACCTCGACCAGGATTACCTGCGCAAGCTGGGCCCGGTACAGATCGTGAGCCAAAAGGAGATGTTCGGCTATTAATTCCACCGACCCGATCATTCAAAACGTCTTCGGAAAAATCCGAAGACGTTTTTTATCCTCCTTTCCCCGGAGGCAAAGCAAGCGGTACGTCCTGTTTCGGATGCACCTTACTCGACCAATCGCCCGCAGCCCGAAAACAATAAACCCGGCGTCAGACAAACTGACACCAGGTTTATTTTCGGGAACCGAACGGAACCCGATCTATTTTAATACCGATAATGCTCGGCCTTGTAAGGACCCTCGACCGGTACGCCGATATAGTCGGCCTGTTTTTTCGTAAGCTGCGTAAGCTCCACACCGAGGTTATCCAGATGCAGCCGGGCAACCTCCTCGTCCAGATGTTTGGGCAGACGATACACGCCCACCTCCAGTTTCTTCTGCCACAACTCGATCTGCGCCAGACACTGGTTGGTGAACGAATTGCTCATCACGAACGAAGGATGTCCCGTAGCGCAACCCAAGTTCACCAGGCGGCCTTCGGCCAGGATAAAGATCGAATGGCCGTCGGGGAAGGTGAACTTATCCACCTGCGGTTTGATGTTGGTACGCACGGCATCCGAAGCCTCAAGACGGGCCATCTGGATTTCGTTGTCGAAATGGCCGATGTTGCAGACGATCGCCTGGTCCCGCATCCGCTGCATGTGCTCGAGCGTGATGATGTCGCAGTTTCCCGTGCAAGTCACATAAATATTACCCTCGGCCAGAGCACTCTCGACGGTCTTCACCTCGAAACCCTCCATCGCGGCCTGCAAAGCGCAGATCGGGTCGATCTCCGTAACGATGACCCGGGCTCCGTACGAACGCATCGAACGGGCACAGCCCTTGCCGACATCGCCGTAACCGCAAACGACCACCACCTTGCCGGCAATCATCACGTCGGTCGCCCGCTTGATACCGTCCGCCAGCGACTCGCGGCAACCGTACAGGTTGTCGAATTTCGACTTGGTGCAGGAGTCGTTCACGTTGATCGCAGGAACGAGCAGTTCGCCCGCCTCCTGCATCTGATAAAGGCGATGCACGCCGGTCGTCGTTTCTTCGCTCACACCCCGCCACTCGGCTACCGTTCGGTGCCATTTGCCGTTATCTTCGGCCAGAATCTTCTTCAGCGTATCGAGAATGACCTCCTCCTCGTAAGACGACGGTTCGTAATCCAGCGTCGAAGCGTCGTTTTCGGCCTTATACCCTTTGTGGATCAACAACGTGGCATCGCCGCCGTCATCGACGATCAACTGAGGGCCCTTCCCGCCGGGGAACGACATGGCCATCGCCGTACACCACCAGTACTCGGGCAGCGTTTCGCCCTTCCACGCAAATACGGGAACCCCCGCTTCGGCGATGGCCGCCGCCGCATGGTCCTGCGTCGAAAAAATATTGCACGAGCACCAGCGCACGTCGGCGCCCAACTCGACCAGCGTTTCGATCAACACGGCAGTCTGAATCGTCATATGCAGCGACCCCATGATACGCACGCCCTTCAACGGTTTCTGCGGGCCGTACTTGCGGCGTATGGCCATCAGTCCGGGCATCTCGTGCTCCGAAATCTCAATCTCTTTCCGGCCCCATTCGGCCAATGACATATCGGCCACTTTGTAAGGCAGGGATAAATCCAAAAACATACTTTTTATCATTTAATCAATTATACATAATCTCTTGCCGAATCGTTGGCTCTCGTCGGCCGCATTGCGACACCGACTCCCGCCGAAGGGAATCGAAGCCACGAAGCGGTAAACACGGCCTCCGGCCGAAAAACGGTATAAACCGCCGCACGGTCATCGCCGCCGATTCTCCGAACTCAAAATACAGCTGCGATCCCGTTCGATCTGGCGCTGCAACTCCTCCAGCGAATCGAACTTGCGCTCATCGCGGATCTTACGCCGCAGCTCGACCCGGAGTCTCCGACCGTAGAGATCGCCCGAAAAGTCGAAAATATGGGTTTCGAGATGTCGGGGACCTCCGCCCACCGAGGGGTTGCTCCCCAGATTCGACATGGCCTTATACTCCACGCCGTCGATCTCCACACAAGACTCATACACTCCGCTTTCGATCGTATCCGCATCCGCAACCTCCATATTGGCGGTCGGAAATCCCAACTCACGGCCCAGTTGCCGTCCGTGCATCACCTCTCCTTCGATCCAGACAGACATAGCCTCAAATCTTTTCGGTCAGCTTGCGCACCAGGGAAATCTGGGAGAAAAACTCCTTGGCGAAAACCCGCAGCACGGTATAAAGCGGTATGGCCAGCAGCATGCCGATCACCCCGGCCAACGACCCGGCGATCAGGATCACGAGAAATATCTCGAGCGGCTGCGCCTTGACCCGCTCGGAGTAGAGCGTCGGTTGCAGCACGAAATCATCCAGCCCCTTCAAAATCAACAGCGATCCTGCGATGACCAGCATCGTATGGCCGATCGACATCCCTTCGATCGGGGTGATGATACCCATGCAGACCGAAACCGCGCCGCCGATGGTCGGACCGGCGTATGGCACGACGTTCATAACCCCCATGATAAGACCGATGAAAAAGGCATCCTGCGCCCTCATGCCGAAAGCCATCATCACCAGCGATACGGCCAGCATCAACAGGAAGCTCTCGGCCAAAATTCCCCGGAAGTAGCGAGACAGAAGCACTGTAATCGAATTGAGGGCATGCGTCACGTTCTGTTGGTATCGATCCGGGAAAAGTGCCGTTACCATCGCATAGAAAAGTCCGTCGTCCCGCAGGAAAAAGAACGTGATGAACGAAATCGAAAAAAAGGCGATTACGCTCGAAACGGCCAGACTCACCACCGATGAAAACGCCGTATTGATCGTGTCGAAATTAATCAGCGACTGCAGGAAAGAAATCAGCGTGTCCTTAAACGACACCTGGGTTTCGGGCAACGAGAAGAAGTGAGTGAGATAATCCTGAATACGCTGCAGCGGCTCCTCGACAGAAGTCAGCACCGTCGAAAAATCGAGGTGCGCCAACTGGTAGAGCTTGTTGGTCACCAGCGGCACGAAAAGCCCGCACATCACCGCGAAAACGATCCAGATCACCAGCAGCGTAACGAGCGCTCCGCACCAGCGCGGCACATGCCATCGCCCGATCCGGCCTCGGGATATCCGGGCTACCAGCGGGCGCCCCATGATGGCCAGCACCGCCGAAACCAGAATGTAGATCACGATGGAGCTGAAGTACCACATCAAAAAGAGGACGACGGCCGTAATGACCGCCCCCACCGTAAAACGAAGCAATGTTTGAGGTGTAATACTCATACGTACCGCAACGCGAAAACCGCCGCCAATAAGTTACTTCAACCGGGCGATGGGAGTTTGCGATCCCACGACAGGATCCCCGATCTCCACGAGCAATTCGGTATCCTTCGGCAGAAGGATGTCGATGCGGGAGCCGAACTTGATGAACCCGCAAACCGAATTTTGCTCCACCTTCGAGCCGACTTTCATATAGGAAACGATACGACGGGCGATCAGACCCGCAATCTGACGGAAGAGCACCTCCTTGCCGTCGGGGGTTCGCACGACGGTTGTCGTCCGCTCGTTCTCGGTCGAGGACTTGGGATGCCACGCCACCAGGAAACGCCCCGGATGATACTTGAAATACTCCACGGTACCTCCGACCGGCACCCAGTTCATGTGAACGTTGGTAATCGACATGAAGATCGAAATCTGCAGCATCTCCCGATCGAGGTATTCGCTCTCGTGTACCATTTCGGTCACTACGACCCGGCCGTCGCACGGAGCGAAGACCAACTCCGCATCATGGATCTTCACACGCCGCGGCTCCCGGAAAAATGCCACGATAAAGAACCAAAACAGCACAAGCAGAATGGATCCGAACCAGAGCAGTCCCGCTTCGGCATGGCGCGACATCAGATAGTACATCAGCGCCCAAAGCAGGAAACAAACGACTCCTGTCAGCCCGATAATCTTGTAGCCTTCCTTGTTTATTTTCATATTCGGATAGTAAGTTTTCTTATGAAATATGCAGCAATACCAGATAAGCGACCACGAACGGCAACGAGAAAATGAGCGCATCGAAACGGTCGAGCCAACCGCCGTGCCCCGGCAGAATATTGCCCGAATCCTTCACGCCGGCCGCACGCTTGAACATCGACTCGATCAAATCGCCCAACACACCGCTCACGGCAGCTAAACAGCACCACAGCCAATAGCTACCGTCGAGCCACCATGCGGCAAGGCAGCCCATGGCGATCGCACCGACGATGCCGCCGAAGAACCCCTCCCACGACTTGTTGGGCGAAATCCGCTCGTAAAGATGATGTCGGCCGACGCTGACCCCCACCAGGTAGGCGAATACGTCGTTGGCCCAAATAATGAAGATGTAGGCCAAAATCACCCAGGGATTCCAGCCACCCTCCCCCGTCAGCAGAGGCAGATAGGCCATCATCGACAAAGGCACGGCCACATAAAAGACGCCTCCGAGCGTCGCCCCCACATCGGCGGCGGGGCGGGCACGCTTGAGGAACAGTTCACAGACGAACATCAGTGGTATGAGCAAAATAAAAACCGGCAACAACCACAAGAGGACGGAAAGCGCTCTCGGCAACAACGCCACCTGCTCCGCAGAAACCGCCAGCAGGAAACTCGCCACGAAAAGAGCCGTACCCGTAACCAGTCCGAGCCATTTGAGAGGGTAAATATCCTCCCGGCGGGCCATCCGGTAAAACTCCCACATACCGCCGACGAGAATCGCCAGCAACAGCACTCCGAAACTCCACTGCGACCAAAGCACCGCTCCGACTACCACGACAGTCAGGACGGCACCGCTCAAGGTTCGCACCAGAAGATTCCTCATTTTATCAGACATAATTCAACCTTTTTCGGGTAAACCTCGTTAAACTTCAGGCGTTTCCGCCGACGATTTTCCGTCCGACACAGCGGAAGCGGCGGTTCCGGAAATCTTTTCTTCGTCCTTTCGGGACTCGGCCGGCGCAACCTCTTTTTTCCCGGCTGCCTCTTCCGCATCGCCAGATGCAGCTTTCCGCTCCGCCAAAGCCTTCTGCTCGGCCTCTTTCCGTTCCCGCAGAATATCCTTTTTCCGTTTACCGAAGATACGCTCCACATCCTCCGTAAAGACCACTTCGCGCTCCAACAGCAGTTCGGCCAGCTCCTTCAAACCGTCGGCATGGCTGCGGAGTACCTCCGCCGCCATCGCATAGGCTTCGGCAATGGTATTTTTAGCCTCGGCGTCGATCTGCTGGGCCGTCAGTTCGGAATAGGGCTTGGTCAGCGCCATGTCGCTCTGGCCCGTAGAGTCGTAATAGCTGATCGTCCCGACCTTCTCGCTCATACCGTAATAAGCCACCATGGCATACGCCATCTTGGTCGCCCGCTCCAGATCGTTGAGCGCTCCGGTCGAAACTTCGCCGAAATTGATCTGCTCGGAAACCCGGCCGCCGAGCATCGCAGCCAGCTCGTCCATCATCTGCTCGCGCGTAGTAATCTGCCGCTCTTCAGGCAGATACCAGGCCGCACCCAGCGACTTGCCGCGCGGAATGATGGTCACCTTGATCAGCGGACTGGCATTCTCCAGAATCCAGCTTACCGTAGCGTGTCCGGCCTCGTGATAGGCAATCACCCGCTTCTCCTCGTCGGAAATGATCTTGTTCTTACGCTCCAGACCGCCGATGATGCGGTCGATCGCCGCCAGGAAATCCTCGCGCGACACATATTTCTTATTGTGACGGGCTGCGATCAACGCCGCCTCGTTGCAGACATTGGCGATGTCGGCACCCGAAAAGCCGGGCGTCTGCTTGGCCAGGAAAGTACGGTCCAGCTCCGGATCGAGCTTCAACGGACGCAAATGCACGTCGAAAATCTCCTCTCGCTCCTTCACGTCGGGCAGTCCCACCTCGATCTGCCGGTCGAAACGTCCGGCACGCATCAGCGCCTTGTCCAGAATATCGACCCGGTTGGTCGCCGCCAGGACGATCACACCCGTATTGGTCTGGAAACCGTCCATCTCGGTCAGCAACTGGTTGAGCGTATTCTCCCGCTCGTCATTGCCCGAGAACCCGGCATTCTTACCACGGGCCCGGCCGATGGCGTCGATTTCATCGATGAAAAGAATGCAGGGAGCTTTCTGCTTGGCCTGCTCGAAAAGGTCGCGCACGCGCGAAGCGCCCACACCCACGAACATCTCCACGAAATCCGAGCCGGAAATCGACAGGAACGGCACATTGGCCTCTCCCGCCACCGCCTTCGCCAACAGGGTTTTACCAGTTCCCGGAGGACCTACCAGCAACGCGCCCTTAGGAATTTTCGCACCGATGGATTTGTATTTGTCGGGTTTCTTGAGGAAATCGACGATCTCCATGATCTCGACCTTCGCCTCCTCCAGTCCGGCAACGTCCTTGAAAGTCACTTTTTTCGAGTTCTCCTTGTCGAAGACCTGCGCCCGGGCCTTGCCCACGTTCATAATACCGCCCGAACCGCCTCCGGCTCCTCGCGACATACGGCTCATCAGGAAGAACCAGCCGCCGATAATGATGACCCAGGGCAGCATCTGAAGCAGGATCGAAGTCCAGGAATTCTCCCGGTTTTCATACACTAGCACCACGTCGTTACCCGACTCGGCAATCACTTTATCCAAATCCTGACGGAACGTATCCACCGAACCGATATTGAAAGTCAGTTGAACCCCCGTTTCGGGCATGTTGCGGAAACGCTTGTCTGCGGCATCCTTACGATACCGGTCCGCAGCCTCCTTCTTAAGGTAAATCTCCGCCAGGTCGCGATTGACGACCTGGATTTTTTCCACATCGCCCTGTTCGATCATCTGCGCTACGGTATTCCAGTCGCTCTTGACCGGAACCCCGTTGCCGGAACCGAACATCCAATAACCGACGATGAAAATGATGATGACGCCGTATATCCACATCCATGAAGGACGGGGCATATTCATTTTATTGTTTATTTTCTGTTGTGCCATAAACTATTATTCCTCATACTCGTAGCGGGTCGCCGGGGCATCGGCCCACAGCTCCTCCAATTTGTAAAATTCACGCAATTCGGTCTGGAAGATATGCACCACTACATCCACGTAGTCCATAGCGATCCACAGCGCGTTTTGCTGTCCTTCCACGCGCCAAACCTTCTCGCCGAGAGTTTCCAGCACCTTTTCCTCGATACCCGCCGCAATCGCCGCGACCTGCGTGGTGGAATCGGCGTTGCAGACGATAAAGCAGGAGCAGATCGCTCCGTCGGTTTTCGAGAGATCCAGCGATACGATATTCTTACCCTTCTTATCCTGGATCGCACGAATTATCGTGTCTATCAATTTTTCCATAGTTTGAATTTACCTGTCAATACAACTTTGCAAAGGTAGCGAAAATGAGGGCATAAAAAAACAAACAGGTCGGTTTTTTTATACCGGGAACTCCCTGCCTTTTTCCGCAAAGGCAAAAACGTATTGAATATTTCGAAACCCTCCCTGCAAATATCCGTCCCGAATTCCTATTGAGGAGAAACTTTCGACAAAATAGTATCGATCAGGGCTTTGATGATCGAACTTTTGACGTAGGTCCGGCGCACGGCCACGGCGATCTTGCGCGAAGTAGCCCCCTTGGCCAGCGTCTTGACCTGACAGCGATGCTCCGAAGGGATGTATTCGACGGCCATTTCGGGAATAATCGTCACACAGTGCGTGCAATCGACGATCCGCATCAACGTATCGAGCGAACCGGATTCGAACGTATAGTGCGAGGGGACCTCCCGTTTGGCCTGGCACAGCTCGATGATCTGGTCACGCATACAATGCCCCGGACTTAACAGCACCAGCTCCTTGAGGTCGATATCCTCGATACGGACGTTCGTGCGTTCGAAAAGCGGATTCTCCCGGGACACATAAAGATGGAACCGGTCGTCGAACAACTCGTGTTCCTGAATCCCCTCGCCGCAGGTTCCGCCGGCGACCAATGCCGCATCGATCCGGTCGCGGCGCAGCGCATCGACGATGTCGGCAGTCACCATCTCCGCAATCTCCAGTTCGACTTTGGGATAGTCCCGCACAAAATCGGGAATAAACTTATGCAACAGGTAAGGTGCGATGGTCGGAATGACGCCGAGCCGCAACCGACCGGAAGTTTCGCCTTTGAGTTCCGCGACCGCTTCGCGGATATGATCGTAAGCCCGGAGGGTTTCCCGGATTTCGGCAAGCACCACCTCGCCCGCCTCGGTCGGAATGACCGGTTTCTTGCTGCGATCGAGCAGCACCACGCCCAATTCTTCCTCCAAAGACTTGATCTGCATGCTCAACGACGGCTGGGTCACGAAACAGTGTTCCGCTGCCAGAGAGAAACTACCGCAATTGGCTACCGCCAGCAGGTATTCGAGTTGGATGATAGTCATAGTTTATCTTATTTGCACGCACGAAAATATAAAAAAAACCGATACTTCGCAATTATTATTCGACCATCGGTTTAGTTTTTCGTACATTTGCAGACTATTTATTATTAGAAACTTTTTAACTGATGGGAAAAATCATACTCACCGGAGATCGTCCGACCGGCAAACTCCACCTGGGACATTACGTAGGTTCGCTGCGCCGCCGCGTGGAGTTGCAGAATTCGGGCGAATTTGAGAAAATATTCATCATGATCGCCGACGCACAGGCGCTGACCGATAATGCGGACAACCCGGAGAAAGTGCGGCAGAACATCCTCGAGGTCGCTCTCGACTATCTCTCTTGCGGACTGGATCCCGCGCAATCGACGCTCTTCATCCAGTCGCAGGTGCCGGAACTCTGCGAGCTGGCTTTCTACTACATGAACCTGGTGACCGTAGCCCGTCTGCAGCGCAATCCGACGGTGAAGGCCGAAATCCAGTTGCGCGGCTTCGCCGAAGGCAACGAAGAAGATGGATCGCAGCGCCAGGGTATTCCGGTAGGATTCTTCACCTACCCGATCAGCCAGGCCTCGGATATCACCGCTTTCAAGGCCACGACTGTACCGGTCGGCGAGGATCAGGAACCGATGATCGAACAGACGCGCGAAATCGTCCATAAATTCAACTCCGTATATGGAGAAACACTCGTCATGCCGGAAATTCTGCTGCCCGACAACGCGGCCTGCCTGCGTCTGCCCGGTACGGACGGCAAGGCCAAGATGTCGAAATCGCTGGGCAACTGCATCTACCTCTCCGACTCGGCCGATGAAGTGAAGAAGAAGGTGATGGGTATGTATACCGATCCCGACCACCTGCGGGTGGAGGACCCGGGCAAGGTCGAGGGCAACACCGTCTTCACCTACCTGGACGCCTTCAGCCGCCCGGAACATTTTCAGCGATACCTGCCCGATTACGCCTCGCTCGACGAGTTGAAGGCGCACTACCGCCGGGGCGGGCTGGGCGACGTGAAGGTCAAGAAGTTCCTGATCGCCGTGCTGAACGAAACGCTGGAGCCGATCCGCGAGCGCCGCAAGCAGTACGAAGGCCGCATCGAAGAGGTCTATGAAATTCTGCGCAAAGGTTCGGAGCATGCCCGGGCAACAGCCGCGCAAACGCTCGGCGAAGTGCGCCACGCCATGCGGATCGACTACTTCGACGACAAGGAGCTGATCGCAGAGCAGGCTCGCCAATACCAGCAACAGCGATAACGCGCATAACCAGCAGACAAGGTACCCGAAATGTTCAAACGCATAACACCGCAGACGATCGCGGATTGGGGCGAACGGATCTACATCCGTTTCCTGGAACTCACCAAACGGTTCACCAGTACACAGATCATGGCGCTGCTAGCCATCATCGTAGGGGTTCTGGCCGGATTGGGTACCTGCCTGTTCGAACTGCTGCTCTACGGAATCAAAGCAGGGCTGACCCATTGGTTCCCCGTCGAACAGTCGCATTTTCTCTTCCTGTTCTATCCGGTCATCGGTATCATCCTGGCCTCGCTTTTCGTCAAATACGTCGTCAAAGACAACATTTCGGAAGGCGTTACACGCGTGTTGTATGCCATGTCGCGTAAAAACTCGTACATTGCCTCCCACAACTGCTGGACTTCGGTCGTAGGCGGTGCGACGACGATCGGGTTCGGCGGTTCGGTCGGTCCCGAGGCCCCGATCGTCCTGACGGGCGCAGCCATCGGTTCGAACATCAGCCGCCTGGCCCACCTGAACTACAAAAACACCACCCTGCTGCTCTGCTGCGGTGCCGGGGCGGCCCTTGCAGCCATCTTCAAAGCCCCGATCACGGGCGTGGTCTTCGTGCTCGAAATCCTGATGCTCGATCTCACCTCGCGCACGGTCGTACCGCTGCTGATCTCTTCGATCACGGCCGCCGCCATCGCCCTCACGATCCGGGGATTCGATCCGATCATCGCCATCTCGCTGACTCCCGACGATGCGTTCCGGCTCAACCAAATTCCGCTTTTCGTCCTGCTGGGTATCTTCTGCGGGCTGATGTCCTACTACTTCACCACGGTCAATGCCCGGGTGGGCGCCTTCTTCAAAAAGATCGACAGTCCCTACAAGAAGTGGCTGATCGGCGGAGCCGTACTCGGCATCCTGATCTACATTTTCCCGCCCCTCTACGGCGAAGGCTACGAAGGTTTCATGTCGCTCATGCACGGCAACACGACCGAGTTGTTCAACAACTCGCTCTTCTACCGCTTCAGTCAGATCGACTGGGTGGTCATTCTCTTCATCGTAGGCACGATGTTCTTCAAAGTGATCGCTATGGCCTCGACCAACGCTGCGGGCGGCGTCGGCGGTACGTTCGCCCCTTCGCTGTTCGTCGGCGCATTCATGGGCGCTATCACGGCGCTGGTCTGCAACACCCTGTTCGGATGGAACCTGTCGCTGGTTTCTTTCACCCTGGTAGGTATGGCGGGCGTAATGTCGGGCGTGATGAAGGCCCCCCTGACCTCGATCTTCCTGATCGCCGAACTATCGAGCGGTTACGGCCTTTTCATCCCGCTGATGATCACCGCCTGCATCGCCTTCGCCATCGACTACTACCTCGATCCCGACTCGATCTATACCAAGCAACTGCGTCAGAACGGGGAGTTGATCACCCACAACAAGGACGAATCGGTCTTCGTCTTTCTGAGGCTCGACGACCTGATTCAGGACGACGGGGTTTACATCCACCCGTCCCAGACTTTGGGCGACATCGTGCAGATCATGTCCCGGGAGCGTCACGACGACTATTTCCCGGTTCTCGACAACGAAAAACACCTGCTGGGCATCGTCCGCCTGAACGACGTGCGGGAAGACCTGTTCAATCCGCAAAAGTACGGCAACCCGATTACACGCTACATGCTCCTGTCCCCCGACACGATCCTGCAACATGAACAGATCCAGAGCGTGCTGCGCCGTTTCGACGAAAACCACGTCTGGGTGTTACCCGTCGTGGACAAGGAGAAACACTACCTGGGCTACATCTCCAAATCGCGAATCATGACCGCCTACCGCGAACAACTGGTCAAGATTTCGCAATAAAATACAGTCCCGACCTCGCTTTCTACAACCGAAGAAACTATAAAAACAGAATAGTACTATGAATTTTAATTGGGCTGACGACACGAACTGCGCCGTAACGGTATGCGACACCGAAGGCGTGGTAATTTACCAGAACAAGCAATCTATCTCCGTCAATGGAGAGTATCGCGGCAAAAGCATGCTCCCCTGCCACAACGAGCGCTCGAAGGGGATCATCGCCCGCATCCTCGAAAAAGGCGACACGAATGCCTACACCATCGAGAAAAAAGGGATCCGCAAAATGATCTACCAAACAGCCTGGCGCCGCGAGGACGGCACCGTAGGCGGTATCATCGAACTGTCGATGCCGATTCCCGCCGAAATGCCGCACTACGTACGGGGA
>OLWQ01000602.1_pt1 | contig 14589 bp, 10 predicted proteins | sample 1673981 | NCBI WGS metagenome assembly OLWQ01 (sample SAMEA103958136, study PRJEB25191) | human gut metagenome | reverse complement strand
ATACTCCACTGCTTGTGCGGGCCCCCGTCAATTCCTTTGAGTTTCAACCTTGCGGCCGTACTCCCCAGGTGGATTACTTATTGTGTTAACTCCGGCACGGAAGGGGTCAGACCCCCCACACCTAGTAATCATCGTTTACAGCGTGGACTACCAGGGTATCTAATCCTGTTTGCTACCCACGCTTTCGTGCCTCAGCGTCAGTTAAAGCCCAGCAGGCCGCCTTCGCCACTGGTGTTCCTCCCCATCTCTACGCATTTCACCGCTACACGGGGAATTCCGCCTGCCTCTACTTCACTCAAGCTCTACAGTTTCAAATGCAGTTTATGGGTTGAGCCCATAGATTTCACATCTGACTTGCAAAGCCGCCTACGCACCCTTTACACCCAGTAAATCCGGACAACGCTTGCTCCCTACGTATTACCGCGGCTGCTGGCACGTAGTTAGCCGGAGCTTATTCATTAAGTACCGTCAATTTTCGTCCTTAATAAAAGAAGTTTACAATCCGAAAACCTTCATCCTTCACGCGGCGTTGCTGCGTCAGGGTTGCCCCCATTGCGCAATATCCCCCACTGCTGCCTCCCGTAGGAGTCTGGGCCGTGTCTCAGTCCCAATGTGGCCGTTCAACCTCTCAGTCCGGCTACCGATCGCGGTCTTGGTGAGCCGTTACCTCACCAACTAACTAATCGGACGCGAGTCCATCTTCAAGCGATAAAATCTTTGATATCAAAACCATGTGGTTCCGATATGTCATGCGGTATTAGCATTCTTTTCAGAATGTTATCCCCCTCTTGAAGGCAGGTTACTCACGCGTTACTCACCCGTCCGCCACTAAACTAAATCAAATTCATTCCGAAGAAATCTTTCAAAACAGTTCCGTTCGACTTGCATGTGTTAGGCACGCCGCCAGCGTTCGTCCTGAGCCAGGATCAAACTCTCTAAAATTTGTATCTCAACAGCCTTTCGACTGTTCAAATCAATTTCAGAGCTTTAATCGCTCATTGACGAATATGTCACTGACTATATCCGTAATTCCTGATGCTTTTTAGTGTACATCTCACTGTAATTCTTTGAGCTTTCCTCAAAGTCATTACGGGTTTCTTTACATTATCTCGTTGTTCAATTTTCAAGGTCCTACGCACTTTCAAGGCTTGTTTGCTTTCTTCATTTGAAGTCGCACACCTCAGCAGTGCAAGAGCTATTATACTACGCTGTTTTGATTTTGTCAAGCACTTTTTAAAAGTTTTTCAAAAAGTTTTTTCAGCTTTTAAAATCAAAACCGAGCAACACTTTTGATTACTTCCTGAATATTGACTCTCCACTTCCGTGCGTTCTACACTCTTTCACCGTCTGTGTTTTCTCTTGTCTGCCTCGCCTCTCAGCGCAACAGTTGATATTATATCAGCACTTCCCTCTTTTGTAAACCCCTTTTTGACAATTTTTTTATCTTTTTTACTTTATCGGCAAATTCTACATTTTAAACTCACTTGTTGTTTATTTTATCCCAAAATTCACTATATACACCCTTTTTTTAAAAATACTTTATTCGACAGATTTTCAAAACAATTTTCTTGACAAAGAATGGATATATATATATAATAGTATTAACAAATGAATCCCCTTAAAAACATTGACGGGAACAAGATGCAAATGAACCGGCAAAGAGAGCTGACGGTTGGTGTGAGTCAGCATGGAACATTGTATGGATAGCTCATCCCCGAGTTTTTCGTGTGAAGTGTATATACTATTATATATGTAATGCGAAACGCAAGACTGCGTTATCGGTCGGGACTTTGTCAGAAGTCTTTAAGGAGAACACAGTGATGTGTTCTTGAATACGGGTGGTACCACGGATTTTATTCGTCCCTTTGTTTAGGGGGGCGATTTTTTTGTGCTATTTAACAGGAGGTTATTATATGAAACCATCATTTGAAAAGTACATTCCCTTTAAGCAGATAAATCTGCCGGACAGACAGTGGCCAAACAATACTATAACAAAAGCACCGATCTGGTGCAGTGTTGACCTTCGTGACGGTAATCAGGCGCTTGTCGATCCTATGAACCTTGAAGAAAAGCTCGAGTTTTTCCACGCACTTTGCGATATGGGCTTTAAGGAAATCGAAATCGGTTTTCCGAGTGCGTCAGAAACAGAATACGAAATCTGCCGTGAGCTTATCGAAAACAACCACATTCCCGATGATGTAACAATTCAGGTTCTTGTTCAGGCAAGAGAGCATCTTATCAGAAAAACTTTTGAGGCTGTTAAGGGTGCTAAGAATGTTATCGTTCATTTCTATAACTCAACTTCAACTCTTCAGAGAAAAGTTGTTTTCAAAACAGATATGGACGGTGTAATCAAAATTGCCGTTGACGGTGCAAAGCTTATTAAACAGCTTACGGATGAATATGACGGAGATACTAACTTTAGATTTGAATATTCTCCCGAAAGCTTCAGCGGTACTGAGCCTGAAAACGCTGTTGAAATCTGCGACAGGGTTATCGAGGCACTCGGTTCGACTGCCGAAAACAAGTTGATTGTCAATCTTCCTAATACTGTTGAGATGTGTACACCGAACACATATGCAGATCAGATTGAATACTTTGTAAGAAATCTTAAACATCGTGACGCCGCTATCATCAGTATTCACCCACACAATGACCGTGGATGCGGTGTTGCCGCAGGCGAACTTGCATTGCTTGCAGGTGCTGAAAGAGTTGAGGGTACACTCTTCGGCAACGGAGAGCGTACAGGTAATATGGATATCGTTACAATGGGACTTAATATGTTCACACAGGGCGTTGATCCTAAGCTTGACTTTTCAAATCTTCCAAAGCTCCGTGAAATCTATGAGCGTTGCACAAACATGAAGATTGATCCTCGTCAGCCATATATCGGCGAGCTTGTATTTACAGCATTCTCGGGCTCACATCAGGACGCTATCAACAAGGGTATGAAGTATATGAAGGAAAGCGGAACTGATTACTGGGAAATTCCGTATCTTCCGATTGATCCTGCCGATGTCGGCAGAGAGTATGAGCCGATTATCAGAATCAACTCACAGTCCGGTAAGGGCGGTGCGGCTTTTGTTATGAACAACAACTTCGGTTATGACCTTCCGAAGAGAATGCATCCCGAATTTTCAAAGCTTGTTCAGGCAAAATGTGAGGAGCTTGGCAGAGAGCTTATTCCGAAAGAGTTGTTTGAGGTGTTCGAGAAGAATTATCTTGAGCATAAGCAGAAATATGTTCTCTCAAGCAGAAAGATTTATGAAGAGAGCGAAAACGGCAATGATTATGTTCACTTCAAGGGCAAGATGAAGATTAACGGCAACGAAGAGGTTTCTCTCAGCGGTGTCGGCAACGGACCTATTGACGCATTCTTCAATGCAATCAAAAAGGTCGGTCTTGACAAGTACGAATTCATCTCATACAGTCAGCACGCAATTTCTCAGGGTTCTGACTCAAAGGCTGTTTCATATATCGAACTCAAAAAGCCTGACGGAAAGAATATCTTCGGCATCGGCATTGATTCAAATGTCAATGTTGCATCGGTACTCGGTGTTCTCAACGCAATCAACAGAGCCGAGGCTTAATCAATTTAACAATTCAATTTTCAGGGCTGTGCGAATGTGCAGTCCTGTTTTTTATGAAACAAGATGTTAATAATTGACTTTTGAAACGCAGACATATATAATGTAAACATATAATCGCAAATAGAAATTGTAGGGGTTAAAATGAAAAAGAAAGTAATTATAATTATTGCAGTGGTTTGTGTAGCGATTATTGCCGTTGTCGGTACAATCTTCGGCGTAAATGCTTACAACAATTACACCATACAGCAACAGACAGAACAGCAAGTCAAAAGTATTGACGATACATACTCAAAATTTACAAAGGAAACCGACAGAGCCAAAAAGTTAGTTATATTATCCGATTTCATTAAGAACAAGCCATCAACAAGTGATGAAATCAAGGTTGAAGTGTTAAACTCTGTTGAGCCAAAGTACAATGAAACACTTGCAAAAATGCAAAAGTTTTTCACAGATGATTATGATAAGACAATAAAAGATAACACTATTGACAGCAAAACTCTTGAAAAAACTAACGATAAAATAAAGTTGCAGTCTTGTATTGATAATCTTGAGGCTTTAAAGAAAACAATTGATTCCGAAAAAAGCAATGTATTCTATAAAAAGGATATTGGCAACTACGATAAAAAGCCTGACGAATTGATTAGTTCGTATAATGACAGAATAACTGCTATTGAAAAAGCCGAAGCTGAAGCAAAGGCTAAAAAAGAAGCCGAGGCAAAAAAGAAAGCCGAAGAAAAAGCTAAACAGGAAAAGAAGAAGCAAGCCGAGAGCAGTAACACAAACAACAACGATAACTCCTACAGTGATAATACAAACAGTTACAGCGACAGCGGAAACAGCTACGACAGCGGAAACAATAATTACAGTTCTAACGATAGTAACTACAGCGGTGGAAATAATTCTTCAAGTTCTTCTGGAGATTATAATGTTTGGATTTACACAAACGAAAATGGATCTTATTATCACGATTCTAATGGAAATAGGTGGGACTCTAACGGAAACAAGTATGAATACGATCCTGATGATGATATAAATTCTTGGGGTTATCCTGAAGATGAATAATTTTTTAATTTCAACTACCTTTATCGGTCGGATAATTTATTAAAAATTATCCGACTGATTTTTTTGCGTAAATTCGGATGTAATTTTCATTTAATACGCAATTCAAGCATTGATTTTAGAAAAACGTTACAAATCACCTTTAAAAATCAAGAATTTCGTTACAAATGATTGAATATTTTCAAGAATAATGTTACACCGCCTTTACTTGACCTTAAATCGTCCATAATAAGCCTGTAGGCGAAAAATAGGGACATACAGCTAACATAGCTATATGCCCCTGAAAATCGGTTTTAAAGCTTATTTCATACTGTTTTCGTAAGACTCGATCATCTTTTTAACCATCTGACCGCCTACAGAACCTGCTTCTCTTGCGGAAATGTCGCCGTTATATCCCTGTTTGAGGTTTACGCCTACTTCGTTGGCACATTCCATCTTAAAGCGTTCCATGGCTTCCTTTGCCTGAGGTACATTAATCTGATTGTTATTGCTTGACATAATTTGTTTTCTCCTTTTCAAAACTTTTAAATCTCGTTAAATTTATCAATAAAGCGGCGTTTCGGCATCCCGTTTTCATCGCCGCAATAGTATTGTTAGCGATGAAATTCGTTTTATTATTTGTAATTTTTTCAAGTTTTGAAATTCACAAAAAACATCATACAAAGCAAAAAGCAGCTATGCCAAACGACATAACTGCTTTTTATATTGTGTATGAAAGGGTTAGGGAAATAAGCCTTTCGTCTTGCTGTTAAATATATTGAGTTACTTTTTCTCAATTGAATCGGTCTTGTAGATGAAGTCAACCTTACCGTCCATATCATCGGAAATACCGCTGTAGTTGTTGTACTTCTTTGATGCTTTCTGAACAGCCTTGAAACGGTCGATGATATCCTTGACATCACCGTTTGCGGCATCAACAATGCTGTCAATGCCCTCTTCTTTGAACTTCTTCATACCCTTGGACAATGTCATTGCACCGTCATTGAGCTGTTGTACACCGTCAACAAGTGTTTTGCCGCCGTTCTTAAGCGTTGCAATGCCGTCAAGAAGTGTTGTTGTACCGTTTGAAAGTGAGCCTGTGCCGTTTTTGAGAGTCTTTACACCGCTCTTAAGGCTTGATGTACCGTCCTTGAGGGTTGAAGTACCGCTCTTGAGTTCGCTTGTGCCGCTCTTAAGACTTGAAGAACCGTTCTTGAGCTGACCGGCACCGCTTACAAGTGAACCTGTGCCGTCCTTGAGTGTGTATGTGCCGGCAAGAATCTGCTGAGCGCCCTCGTTAGCCTGATCAACACCCGCTGTATATGAAAGCACACCCTGATAGAATGTGTTGTAGCTGTCAAGCTGAGTTTTGAGAGCCTGAAGTGACTTTCTGCCTGCCTGAGCTTTTGCAACACCTGCCTTAATCTGACTCTGAACCTCTTCGCTGTTCATATTTGTTTCGATAAGGCTCTGAATCTGTGACGCTGTGTTGCTGTCAATTGCAGTCTGAACCGCAGATGAACTCATCTGTGTAGAAACTGCAGTAGAAACCTGAGCCTGAACTTCTTCGCTGACCTGACCTGCGGCAACAGCGGCATCATACTGATCTGCCGTCATACCAAGACCTGCGGCTGCGAGAACCTGTTCTGTAACAGACTTTCTTACCGTTGCCTCAACGGCAGTTCTGATAACATCCTTCTGACTGTTTACAGTTGCCGTTACTGTTTCAAGTGCTGTATTGTAAGCGAGCTTCTGAGAATTTTCATCGCTGAGTGATGAAATAAGTCCTTCAAGAACGCTGTCATAGTTTTTAATTGTAAGCTTGTCGGCTGTAAGACCTGCGGCGGCAATCTGAGTGTCGGCAGTTGAAAGAAGTGTGTTAAACACCTGTTCTGCACCGCCGTTTAGAGTTGCACTGTTGGATGAAAGCTTGCCGAGACCGCCCGCAAGTGTTGCAACATAACTGCTAAGACTTGCCGCACCGTTGTCAACCTGTGACGCACCGCCTGCAAGTGTTGCAAGACCGCTGTCAAGCTGTGATGCACCGCCATCAAGCTGTGACGCACCGTTTTTGAGCTTTGCCGCACCGTCATCAAGCGTTTTTGCACCGCTTGAAAGACCGTCTGCACCGCTGTCAAGTTTTTTTGCACCGCTGTTTACCTGTTCTGCACCGTCATAAAGCTTGTCAATACCTTCAATGAGTGTGCCTGACTTGTCAAGAAGTGTGCCGATACCGTCATAAAGCTGCGAAGAACCGTCAACAAGCTGTTCTGCGGCGTCCTCGAGTTCATCAAGAGAATCCTTAAGCTCGTCAACCTTATCGTCAACCTTTGAAAAATCAACATCGTTGAAAATATCGTTCATTGCAACTGTCATTGTTGTTGAAAGTTCAAAATCGGTTGTATCTGCTGTGATTTCAACATAATCAGGAATTTCCATTTCATCCTTGTCAATATCAAGGCTGTCCTGCATACCCGGAAGAGCAAAACCGGCAACGATTGTTCTTGTACCGTCATTGATAGCCTTGCCGTTTGAAACCTCAACATTTTTGAATTTGTCATCGTCAAGAATCATACCCGAAAGCATAAGGAACGGAACATTAACTTCTTCTGTCTTGCCGTTAATCTTAACCTTTTCCTTCTGTGTGTTTTCATAGTCAATGCGGATTGTAACCTTGCCGCTCTTGCCTGCAATTTCATCGGCAGAAACAGTTTTGCCGTTGAGCTTGTAGCTTAATTTGAGCTTTACGGGAAGTTCGGTTGTGCCTGTTCCCTGATAGTAGATATCATCGCCATTTGCAGCCCACTCATAAGCGTTGTCTTCATTTACCGTGTATGTTTCGTCACCCTTAACATTTTTAACATCCTTGAGCTTTGAAACATCCTTTACCTTGCCTTTTGTATCTACACCCTTGAGCCAGTCGCTTACAATGATTTTCTTAGCCGCACCGTTTGCGTCGGCAATGACATAAACGGTTTCATTTTTGCTTAGCTTTTTGAGAGCCTCTTTAGTTGTGCTTGCCTTCTTAACAGCCTCAACTGTACTTTCTGTCTGAACACCGAGAGCCTGTGCAGTATTGTCTGCACCGGCAGAATAAGCGGCAACACCTACTCCGCTGCAAAGAATTGTGAGTGCAAGTGCACCCGAAATAGCACCCTTAATATAGTTTTTATTTAAAAATTTGTGATTATTATTCTTATTATTCTTTTTCATTATACAGCAGCCTCCGAATTTGATGTTTTTTTCGGCTTAAAACCGAGAGTTGTCTTTGCAATTACCTTGTCGAACAGCATAAACATTGCCGGCAAAATAAGCGTTACGCAGAACATACTGATGACAGCGCCTCTTGCAAGGAGCTTACAGATTGACGAAATAAGGTCAACATCCGAGTAGAATGCGACGCCGATTGTAGCGGCAAAGAGTCCCATTGCACTAACGATAATTGACGGAATTGAAGTTTCAAGAGCCGTAATAACCGAAGTGCGTTTATCGTTTCCGAGATACCTTTCCTTCTTATATCGTGTCGTCATCAAAATTGCGTAGTCAACCGTTGCACCAAGCTGAATTGTACTTATACAGATAGGTGTGATGAACGGGAGCGACTCGCCCATAAGATGCGGAATACCGAGGTTGATAAAGATAGCAAGCTCAATAACCGCAACAAGAATAATCGGAAGTGTGATACTCTTTTCAACAATCGCAATGATAATGAAGATTGCAACAATAGAAATTGCATTTACAACCTGAAAGTCAACTGTCGTGATGTTTACAAGGTCGTTTGTACAAGCGGCTTCACCGATGAGAAGTCCGTCCTTATCATACTTTGTAATGATTTTATTCAACTCGTCAATCTGCTTTGCCATAGGATCTGTGGCTGTTTTGTACTCAGAGTTGATAAGCATAAGCTCCCATTTATCATTTTTGAGAACGCTTGTGATTGAATCGGGAAGAACTTCTTCCGGAACAAGCGAACCTACAACGCTTTCAAGACCGAGAACATATTTCACGCCGTCAACCTTTTCAAGCTCGTTTGTCATATTTCTTGCGTCCTTTGCAGAAAGCGAAGAATCAACAAGAACCATATGTGTTGTACCGACACCGAATTCATCTTTAAGCTTTGTGTTGGCAATTACATTTGCCATATCTTCGGGAAGACTTTCCGACAAATCGTAGTAAATCTCATCGTTTGTCTGGCTGTATGCCGAATAGAACGGATAAATAAGAGCCACAAACATCACGAGAAATACGGGGAAAATTTTAACAAGTCCTGTTGCAAGCTTCTTTGTTGACGGAATAAGCGACTTGTGCATTGTCTTTTCAAGAGGCTTGTCAAGAACAAGAATGAGTGACGGAAGAACTGTTACACAGGAGATAACACCGAGGATAACACCCTTTGCCATTACAATACCGAGGTCAAGACCGAGTGTGAATGTCATAAAGCAAAGTGCGATAAAGCCTGCAACCGTTGTGATTGAACTTCCGATTACGGAACGGACGGTTTCGTGAATTGCAACGGCCATTGCCTGCTTGTGGTTTTCACAAATGCCCTTTTGCTCTTCGTAGCTGTGCCACAGGAAGATTGAGTAGTCCATTGTTACCGCAAGCTGAAGAACTGCCGCCAACGCTTTGGTAATGAATGAAACCTCACCCATAAAGTAGTTACTGCCCATATTTACGAGGATAGCAACCGCTATACTTGCAAGGAACACAAACGGGATAATCCAGTTATCCATAAAGATCATCATTGCAATTACCGCAAGGACAACAGCGATTGCAACATAAGTCATTTCCTGTTCCTCAAACATATCCTTCATATCCGTAATCATTGCCGACATACCCGAAACAAAGCATTGCTTACCAGCAACCGAACGGATTTCTTCGATAGCGTTCATTGTTTCATCAGCTGATGTTGAGGTATCGAAGAATACCGCCATCATTGTTGCATTTCCCGAATTGAACGCATCATAAATTTTGTCGGGCAACATTTCCTTTGGAATTGAGATGTCGGCAAAATCGTCATACCAAAGAACCGTATCAACATGGTCGATTTCTTTGATTTTTTCCTCTGTTGCCGCAACATCCTTATCATCCATATTCTCAAAGATGAGGAATGAAAAAGCACCCTTTCCAAAGTCATCAAGCAGATAATCCTGACCCTTGATTGTGTCGAGGTTATCGGGAAGATAACTAAGAATGTCGTAATTAACCCTTGTAAATGCCATTCCCAAGGCTGACGGAATCATCAGCGCAACGGCAAGTATAAGGATTACGAAACGGCTTTTAACAACCGCTTTCCCTAACTTCATATTTCATACTCCTTCATATATGATTTGCAGACTGCACTCTGCATTCAAAGGAACGATCCGAGAGGTGAACCGTATTTCCTTTGTCCGTAATATATTCTATTACGACTTTGTTAAAATTTAAACAGACACAAAAAATGCCGTGTCAGGAATTTAGACACGGCAATAAATTTGTACGGAAATCAGACATTTTGTTAAATTCGTCTGCATTTCAGACACGCAAATAAACGCAAATATTCACTTTTAACCAATAAAACAGCAATCAGGCGTTGATTTTGGCACATCTGTCCAATGCAGACTCCATTGAACCCTCAAACAGCTCACAAATGCGTTTCATCTTAATTCTGAGGCCATATTTCATACCTCCGCCGAGCCAGTCGATAATAAAACCGACAAGCTGACACTTGTAATACATAATCATTGCGTCAAGGTCATCTTCGGCAATATTTTTTGTAATTTCAAGCTTGTCAAAATAGCTTTTTATAGCGTGAGTACAAATCCTGTTGAGATACACATCAAATGTAGTTCTGTTCGCAGAATTGTAAATGTGCTGAATCACCGACTTGTTTGAAAAAGCATAGTCAATTACAGAAATCAGGCTTTCATAAACAGAAGTATTGTTGTCGGTTTCGGTCGCAACAAATCTGTCAGCCTCTTCAACGAGAATTTCCTCAAGAAGCGACGGAATGTCGTCAAAATGGTAGTAGAAAGAATTACGGTTAATTCCGCATTCTTCAACAATTTCCTTGACTGTAATTTTATTCAACGGCTTTTTATTCAAGAGCGAAATAAATGTCGCCTTGATAGCCGCCTTTGTAAATGTCGGCATAGTGTCCCCCCTGAAAATTGCAAAACATCCGTGTGCAGACGGATATTTCCGTTCCGAATTTTTTCATACACAATATATGCAGCCGATTGCTGCACTAATTAAAGTAAATTGTATCACAATTATTTAAAAATAGCAATAACAAGCATATTAACAAAATCAGGGGTTTGTTTTGTATTTCCTATGTAAAAAAGCCCCGAAATTGATGTTACCCCAAAAAAGTCAGACCAAAAATCTAATAATTTTGGAGGTTGATTCAAAATCGTGGCTTTATAGTTATAAAGTGATAAATTCAATATCTTTCGGGAAATCATTTTGCACACTGCAAAGGCTGATTTCATAGTCCGAAAATTTATATTGTTTCATATAATATTCAGTTTGATTTTCAGAGAATTTTCCGCTGCTGACATCAACACTTTTGGCGCCACGGTGAAATCCGTCACCCATACATTTTAGGAGCGCCTCTTTTTTTGTCCACAATTCAAAAAATGTGCCGAGCCTGTCAAAAGCGTTGTCGAGCAATTTCATCTCGTTGTCGCAGAAAACAATTTTGCCGAGCCTTATACCCTTGAGAAATCGAATTTCTTCAATATCACAACCGACTTCGGAATCCGACAACGCAAAAAGCACATAACTTCCGCTGTGCGAAATATTGAAACAAAGCCCGTTGTCACATTCGGGTTTGCCGAATTCATTCACGGTGATTTTTGCACCGCCAAGAAATTTGTTCATAAACAAGCCGCCTGCAATGCAACGCAGTTTATCGTCAGCTCTGCGGCATCTTTGAACACGCTCCGCTCTTTCGGGAGAAAGCTCACCGACTCTGTCAAAAGAAATTTTGCGGATATCGGTTATAAAAAGCCGTGTTTTCATATCAATAGCCACGAAGTGCGTCAAGCGAATCATCGGACATAATCCAATCGTTCACATCAATTTCCGTAAAATCGGTTTTATCATTTCTGACAATAACCTTGTCAATACCTGCGTTGATAACCATACGCTTGCACATTGCACACGAAGATGTGTTCTGAACATACTCGCCGTTTGGCATCTCCTTGCCGACAAGATAAAGCGTTGCGCCAATCATCTGTTCTCTTGAAGCGTGGATAATAGCGTTTGCCTCGGCATGAACGCTTCTGCAAAGTTCGTAACGCTCACCACGGGGAATGTTGCGTTCCTGACGGATACAAAATCCCAAATCACAGCAATTTTTTCTGCCTCTCGGAGCGCCTGTATAGCCTGTTGAAACAATCTGGTCGTTGTTCACGATAATCGCACCAAAATTTCTGCGCAGGCAAGTTCCCCTTTCAAGCACAGTTTCGGCAATGTCAAGATAATAATTAATTTTGTCAATTCTGTCCATATAAAAACACCGTCCGTTATCATAATTTCAAATTCGGTCAAGTATATTTTAGAGTAGTCGAAAGCAGTATCAGCCTTTGAGCTTTTCAACACAATCTCTGCATACATATTTTCCGCCGAATGCAATCAGATTATCAAGAGTATTGCAAAAAACGCACTTGCTCTCTGCCTTTTTTATCGTAACGCACTCATCGTCAGCCTCAATGTGAAGAATGTCACCCGGCTTAATGTTGAGGTGGTTGCGGATATCCTTTGATATTACAATTCTGCCTGCTTTATCAATTTCCCTAAAGTTTGTATAAATCATTTTAATTCACCATAATCCCTATTTTTTAATTCACCATAATCCCTATTTTTACCTATACTACCATTTTTCGGGATTTTTGTCAACGATTTTATTAAATAATTTGATTACAAAAATGACAATATTGTACATTTTGTCGTTAATTGCAGCAAAAGGAGTAAAAATGCTGAATTATATCTGGAGCGGACTCATTGCCGTGAGCGTATTGTGTGCGTTGTTTATGGGCAACACCGCCGACATTTCAAACGCACTCATCGAAAGCGGAGCGTCATCAATACAGCTTATTCTCACAATGGCAGGCATAATCTGCCTTTGGTCGGGAATTATGAAAATCGCAGTCGAAAGCGGTTTGACAAACATTTTTGCAAAAATCTTTGCACCGTTGCTCCGTCCGCTTTTTCCGAGACTTGATAAAAAAAGTGACGCCTTTCAAAGCATCACTATGAATATCAGTGCAAATCTGCTCGGACTCGGCAATGCCGCGACACCTTTCGGACTAAAGGCAATGGAACAGCTGCACACGCTCAATGACCGCCGTGACATTGCGAGCAACGAAATGGTTGTTTTTGTAGTTATGAACACAGCGTCACTCCAGCTGTTACCCACAACGCTTGCCGCACTCCGCCAATCCTACGGAAGCTCTGCGCCTTTTGAAATTATCGTTCCCGTCTGGATAAGCTCTGCGTGTGCGTTGACGGTGGCATTGCTGATTGCCTGTACGCTGAATATCAGGCAAGGTAAAATTTGAGAAATGTGGTGAGCAAATGGAATTTGTAATGCCGGCATTTGCGTGTATTGTTGTGGTGTTCGGGCTGATAAAAAAAGTTCCCGTATTCGATGTGTTCATTTCGGGAGCAAAAGAGGGAGTAAAACTTCTGTACAACATTGCCCCTACAATTATGGGACTTGTGTTTGCCGTTGACCTTTTGCAGTCAAGCGGAGCAATTGACGCAATATGCGCACTGATTCAGCCGACAGCGGAATTTTTGGGGTTTCCGAAAGAAATTGTTCCGCTCGTACTCCTCCGCCCTGTTTCGGGAAGCGGTTCAACCGCACTCCTCACAGCCCTTTACAAAACCTGCGGACCCGACAGCTTTGCAGGCAGAACAGCCTCCGTACTCGCAGGTTCAAGCGAAACAACCTTCTACGCAATCGCAATGTACTTTGGCTGTATCCGAGTCAAAAAAATTCGCCACACCCTCTTTGCCGCCATAACCGCCGACCTAACCGCCGCAATCATGAGTGTTATAACGGTCAGATTGTGGTTTAATATGTGATATAAAAATAAGTTTTTGATTTATTTTTTCTGCGGCTTTTTTATCATGCCGGTTACGGGCTTCAGGGTCTTTGACTTGTAATAATGTTCTATAATGCGAGCGCGAAAGCAGCGCATCTGGTTGTCTACACTCCGTGTAGACAATTTCAGGAAAGGGGGCTGTAAAAAAATAAAGTTTAAGACTTCATTCTTCGCAGCTCCACACAGTCACCTTCCTCGCGGAAGGTGACTAAACTACTTATGATGTAATATAGTCAAAGGTTAATTTCAATCCACACCTTCCTCGCGGAAGGTGACACGGTAAAAATGATGTTAAAGGAGTTGCAGCAATATTTCAATCCACACCTTCCTCGCGGAAGGTGACAAAGTACAAAGATGTCCTTGAAGATGTTTACAAAGATTTCAATCCACACCTTCCTTGCGGAAGGTGACATGATAGCAAGCATACCCGACATAGCCTCTTTGCCATTTCAATCCACACCTTCCTCACGGAAGGTGACTATAACCGCTACGAACAATTTTGCCTTTGTTATAATTTCAATCCACACCTTCCTCGCGGAAGGTGACACTGCTTTGCCAAAACTTTGTTGTAAGTCTCAGCATTTCAATCCACACCTTCCTCGCGGAAGGTGACTAAGATTGCCGGTTTTAAAAGGTACATATGGAGTAATTTCAATCCACACCTTCCTCGCGGAAGGTGACTATTCGGTGTTTTTACTCTGTGCGTCGCATAGCCATTTCAATCCACACCTTCCTCGCGGAAGGTGACTTTTTCGCAAGCCTGTTTGCGCATCTGCAATCGGATTTCAATCCACACCTTCCTCGCGGAAGGTGACGTAACTGGCATTATAATCTTCCTCGTCTTCTTGCATTTCAATCCACACCTTCCT
>OLWQ01000598.1_pt1 | contig 14670 bp, 8 predicted proteins | sample 1673981 | NCBI WGS metagenome assembly OLWQ01 (sample SAMEA103958136, study PRJEB25191) | human gut metagenome | reverse complement strand
ACCGATGATGACAAGGCGGGATTCTGGAAATGTCCGTATCACAACGGACGTATGTACATGGAAATAATGGATTGTTTTTTGCCTGAAACTCATAAAAAACAGTGACCCTATAATCAAATACACTCATAATGATCAGTATGGAATCATTATGTGGATTCGCAAACACCTATTGTTTAACTTAAATTATTTTTTATGAAACATGTACTTATTCAAGAGAGGAAAAGTCTATTTCTTTTTCTAAGGTATTTACTTCTTTTATTCGTAATGCCAACGGAACTCATTGCCCAGAGTATTACTATTTCAGGAACCGTAACAGACAGTAACAAGGAGGCCGTTATCGGTGCTAATGTCCTATTGAAAGGAACATCAACCGGAACAATTACTGATGTGGAGGGTAAATATCAGTTGACCGTTCCTGAAAATGGAACATTGGTTTTTTCTTCTGTGGGATATACTTCCCAAGAAATAGCAGTAAACAAACGTCGGATAATAAATGTCACTTTAAGCGATGACATCATGTTGATTGATGAAGTGGTGGTGGTAGGTTATGGTACAGTAAGAAAATCGGATTTGACAGGTTCAGTAGGCAAGGTCACTACCAGTGAACTGAATCAGCTTTCTACTACCGATATTGGTCAGGCTATTGCCGGTCGTGTAGCAGGTGTAGACGTAACCAGCAATTCAGGAGCACCGGGTGCCGGAACTAAAATCCGAGTACGTGGCTATGGAACTATAAACTCTTCTGACCCACTATATGTGGTGGATGGGTTTCCTGTATCTGACATTGATTATTTATCACCACAGGATATTGAAAGCCTTGAAATATTGAAGGATGCATCGGCTACAGCTATTTATGGATCACGTGGTGCTAATGGAGTGGTACTGATAAAAACCAAAGGAGGACAGTATAATTCAAAGACAAGCATCAACGCCACCGCCTATATTAGTATGGCCAAAACGACCAAGCATATGGATTTACTAAATGCCTGGGAATTTGCTACACTAAAGAAAGAGCTTGCTGCCAACAGCAATACACCGCTAAGTGCCCGCGATGAAGCGATGTACAACTACGTCATCGACAATAAATACGAAGGAACAAACTGGGAAGACGAAGTGTCGCGCACGGGCTATTCACAGAATTACAATCTGGACATCAACGGAGGTACGGATCGCCAAACCTTTAGCATAGGTGCTACTTACGCTAAGCAAGAAGGTGTCTTGAAATATAATTCTATGGACATCTTGACAGGACGTATCAACAACACCTACAAATTGCCCTTGGACCTGACACTGGGCATCAATGCGGTCTATTCGCATCGTAGTTCAAAGGGAGGAAACGGTGACGGAAATTACTTCGGCTCCATTTGGCCGGCCGTGATGCGTGCCGATCCGATGATTCCAGCATGGGATGAATACAACGACAACTGGGGCGAGATTCTATTCAGCGATCCGTCTTACCATCCTGCACGTTCCATTTATTTGGGCTCAGACAAATACGGACACTCCATCAGCAATATGTTCGTAGGTAACTTCACGCTACAAATGGACAATATTGCCAAGGTTAAAGGCCTGTCATTTCGTACCCAATATGGTATACGAGCCAACTTTAATGAGAGCAAACGCTATACGCCCGTCTGGTACGTAGCCTCTAACCAGAACAACACCAATAGCTCGCTGACCATGTCACGCAACAACTTCACTTCCTGGTTGTGGAATGGCTATTTGATGTACAACCGTGTGATAGGCAAGCACAGTATCAATTCTACATTGGGTGCTGAAATTCAGGATTTTCGTTACTCAACCCTGAGCGGTACGGCTGCCGATGTACCTGAAAATCCTAACTTATGGTACATAGATAACTCACTGACGCAGTCTTCCAAAACATCGTCGAACTCCATGCCCACTATCTCGCGTATGGCTTCCTACTTCGGACGCATCAACTATACATTTGCTTCCAAATACCTGTTGACTGTAACCGGTCGTTATGACGGTACGTCCAAGTTTGCAGACTCCCAAAAGTGGGGATTCTTCCCATCATTCTCTCTGGGCTGGAATGCCCACGAAGAAGAGTTCTTGAAAGACAAGACACCTTTCGAGCAACTGAAAGTGAGAATGGGCTGGGGCCAAGTAGGAAATGAAGCTAGTGCCGCACAGTTCGGTTACATCTCTCTGATGAATTCCAGCTACAGGGCTGTCATCGGCGATCAATTACAGCAGGGACAGATACAACGCACATTCGCCAACTCCGAGCTGGCTTGGGAAACAGCTGAACAGGTGAACTTCGGGATTGATTTCGGAACCTTAAACATGCGTCTGACCGGTACAATTGATTACTTTGTACGTACTACCAAAGATATGATTCTGCGTACCCCAATCCCTCTGTATGTTGGAATGGGACGTGCCAACACCAATGCTGGCTCTATGCGTAACAAAGGTCTGGAAGTGACCCTCCGCTGGAATGACAAAATAGGCAAAGACTTTTCCTACTCTATTTCTGCCAATGCTTCATTCGTCAAGAACAAAGTACTTTCCCTTGGTTCACCAGACCCAATATACGGTGGCGGCGTAGCCCGTAAAGCGGAGAACTTTACCCGTACGGAAGTAGGACGGGAAATGGCCTATTTCTATGGTTATAAGACCGACGGTATTTTCCAGAACTGGGATGAAATCAACAATTACAAGACCCCCGACGGCCAACTGATTCAACCCAACGCAGCACCTGGTGACGTAAAATTTCTGAAGACAGCCAATGACGGACTACCTCTGAATCCCGAAGATCGTACCTACTTGGGTAGCGGCATGCCAGATGCTACATTTGGCCTCAACCTGACCGCCAACTACAAAGGCTTCGATTTCTCTATGTTCATGCAGTCATGCGTGGGCAATGAGATAGCCAATGCCCTCGTGATGGACATATACTCTTCTGAATTTGGCCAATGGAACATGTCTAAGAAGATGATGAATCGCTGGCATGGCGAAGGAACCACCAACGTCTATCCCAGACTGATTGCCTCTGACCCGAATGAAAACGCACGTTTTTCCGATCGCTATGTGGAGGACGGTTCTTATCTGCGCATGAAAAACCTCCAGCTTGGCTATACGTTACCCAGCACGTTCACCAAGAAATTCAATGTCAGCAAACTACGTATTTACGGCTCAATAGACAACGTCTTCGTATTGACAAAATATAGCGGATTTGATCCTGAGATGGGAGACCTTCTGGGGAATCCGCTAAGCATCGGAGTTGACCTTGCCTCGTATCCGCGTCCGCGTACCTTCGTATTGGGTTTTAACATTTCCTTATAATCTTAAAATATCTTCATTATGAAATTGAAAATCAGACTAAGCAATAATAAAATCATAGCTGGTGCGTTGATGAGCATTGCTCTGATAAATAGTGGCTGCAATGACTTCCTAAACAAAGTACAGCCACAAGGACAAGAATCAAGTATCACTTTCATGCAGACTCAAGACAATGTAGAACTTGCTATTGTTGGGCTGTATAATATGCTTACATTCAGCCGCGGCAGTGGTCCGGATGGCGATTGGGTGGACAATCATTTTGACTGTTACTTTGGCAGCATGATGTCAGACGATTCAGAGAAAGGGAGTCAGCCTGCTGACAATCCCAATGGCCTAACACAGCTCACCATGTTCCAGCTCACGCCTTCACTAGCCTTGAACAACTACTTCTACATACATGGCTTCTGGGGTGTTTCGCGTGCAAACTTCATCCTGGACAATATAGCCAATGCCAATTTTCCTGCTAATATAAAACAACGCATGATGGGTGAAGCACACTTCTTCCGAGCTTACTACTATTATTATTTGTTGCAGCATTATGGTGGCATGCCTATCTTCCGTTCTTCGGTCACGGCCTCTGACTTCGGTTCCATTCCTCGTTCCTCCTACTCGGAAACCATGCAGTTCATCATTGACGAGTTGAAAGAGGCCGAAGAATTGTTGCCCAACCGGGAAGAATACGGCTCAAGTGATTTGGGACGTGCTTCTAAAGGCGCTGCTCGTGGTATGTTGGCACGTGTCATGCTCTACAGACTAGGTACAGATGCTGAATGTTCGAACACTTGGCAAGACCTATATGACATCACAAACTCTATCATCACTTCCGGAAGTTATCAGTTAGTGCCTAATTACGCCACCTTGTTCGAGGAAATCACTGACGGCGATTACCGAAGGGAATCATTGTTTGAATACACTGGTAAAAACGGAAGTCAGAATGCAGGCATGGTTCTTTCTTGGTTCTTCGAGAGAAATAGAAGCGCAGCCGGCGGTTGGGGGTTTAACCAACCCACCCAGGATCTGGTAGACGCCTTCGATATAACCGACCCACGTCTGAGCTGTACAGTTTACGGCATCGGCTATAACAACGGAATCTTGTATGGTATTCCTTCTAATTTCCCTGACAGAGCTGGACAGATGATGACCAACTACTATAGTCGCAAAATGGCTACCTATGACGGTGAATCAGGGCAAGATGCCTTGCTGACTGGTACAACCAAAGCCATATTTGTTATCAGGTATGCCGACATACTGCTAATGCATGCCGAAGCTGCCTATTATTTACAAAGAGAAGATGAAGCTCGGCAAAAAGTCAATGAAGTGCGTAGGCGTGCCCGAGAATCTTCTTATTGCCAAGGGTTCATGATTGGATCACCTAGGGAATTCGTCTACCCTGACATTACGCCTAACATCCCAGACCTTGATAGCTCCGTAACAGGCCAGGCACTGCTTGAAGCCATCTGGAATGAACGCCGCCTAGAACTAGGCATGGAAAATATACGCACATACGACTTGATTCGTACAGGCCGTTTGCTTGACCGACTAAGCAAAGTAAAAGACCAATATCGCACCGGAGGTGCAGGTCCCGTCAATACCAACAACAATGCAGACATGGAAATCCGCATACCGGGCATAGGTAACAACATCCAGCAATATTGCCTTAAGGTAAATGTGCCTGGAATCGGTGGAGGTGAACGTTACTTGCCTTTACTGGCCATTCCCAACACTGAAATCACCTACTGGAACATTGAACCGAATCATAACAATTAATTTTATCTTTTGACATATGCAAACAATGAAACATTTCACCTATATCTTCCTACTTGCCCTTGCTGTATTGGTAGTGGGATGCAGTGACAACGAATTCGAGTTTTCTGAAAATTATGACATTCCATGGAAAATCTCCACGATAACAGCAGTCAGCCCTCTGAGCGCAGTACCGGGAGTTGCCATCACCATTCAGGGCGAGAACCTGGGCTCCGACCTTGTCTCAAGTACTGGTATTACAATCGGTACGGAAATCTGCACCATTGTGTCGCAATCTGCAACCAGCATTACAATTATTGCCCCCAGTTTCCAAACATCGGAAGAGCTTGATGTGACCGTACTAAATTTGCACAACCGCAAATTTGTATTTGAGAAAAAGTTCATCCCTATACTGGAGTAATCCTTAACATATAAAATTATGAATATGAAAAAGAGTATTAGTATTTTGATGGCGGCATTTGCTGTCAGCTTGTCGGTGCCTGCACAGACATGGCAACCCGCCGATCCGGACGCAACTCCGGAAGCCAAACAGCTTTTCACACGTTTACTGAACATCCAATCCAAAGGAATTATGTACGGGCATCAGGACGATTTGATGACGGGGCATACTTGGTGGTATGAACCGGGACGTTCCGATACCAAAGAGGCTGTAGGCGATTATCCTGCTGTGGCGGGTTTCGAGTTGGGTGAAATAGAATTGGGAGGGACTTTGAGCCTCGACTCGGTCGCATTCGCCAATATGGCTGAAAGAGTGCGCTGGTTCCATGGACAAAATGGTATCATCACTGTCAGCTGGCATTGCGTGAACCCCATCACTTCACAGTGGCCGGGAGTGAAAGAACCCAACGGTGCCGGTTCGGCATGGGAGGTCAAGATGCTTTCTGCCGACAGAATGAATGCGGTAAGAAGTATATTGCCCGGCGGTTGCAATCATGAGATGTTCAATTCCTGGTTAGAGAGGCTTGCCAAGAATTTCCATCAATGGCGTGATGAGCGAGGAGTGCTGATTCCATTCATTTTCCGTCCCTACCATGAACACTCGGGTAGTTTCTTCTGGTGGGGGACCGAACGTTGCTATGCCGAAGAATATGCCGCATTGTGGCGGTATACTGTAAACTTCTTGCGGGAGAAGGGACTACATAATATCCTTTATGCATATAACACGGATAAGGTTTATTCAGCGGAAGAGTATCTGAATGGATACCCCGGTGATGAATATATTGACATGCTTTCCATAGACTGGTATGGGCAAGGGGATGAATTCAACAAGAACATAGAGAATGCGCTGAAATTTACCACACAGATCGCAGAACAAAAACAAAAACTGCACGCATTGAGCGAGTGCGGCCCTATCAGTGCTGATTTGCAAAGGATTCTTGCCCAATATAAGACTTCGTACGTACTTACATGGCGTAATGCTCCTCCACGGGGTGGAAGAAAGCGTTTTGTACCACTTACGGCCGAACAGATAGCCCAATTGCCTGCGGATGCGCGTGCAGCTTATGAGAACAGGCTGAAGCAACCTAAGCATGAGGACTTACTTAAATTGATGAAAGCGAACAAACGGTATTTGTTTTTGAAGGATATTCAGAGCATTAAATAAATCCCATAACACATGAGAATAGAGAAAATAATGGTATTCGTTTCAGTCGGTCTTCTGTTGGCCGGCTGTGGCGAAGCACCATCAGACAAATATTCACGGGGGGTGGGTATTTATCCCGGAAACCCAGATGAGACATTCGCGCCTGAACTGGTGGAAGACAATGAAACATACAGAAATGTGGCTGCTCTCAAGGCGGCCTGGCATTCTTCAAGCTATGACTATAACCTTACGGCACAACTGGTAACAGACGGCGTCATAAGTACCGAGGAGCCCGGCATTATCAACGTTTCGACTCAAAACGGTTCTTTGAAGAAAAATGAGCGCGAATGGTTCTTTGATGACAAGCCCGATTCTAAATATATTGTTGAGGGTAATGATATCTACTTGCAGTTTGACTTTGACAACATGGATATAGAGACTGACAAGATCGTGCTACGTGGAGATGTGGTAGTTGATAGCCAAAAGTTGGGAGGATATGAAGTGGCGGCGTATGCAACCGCTGATGGTGTGGAGTGGGAGGAACTGAATAATACTAAAGGCAATGGCTATCTTGGTGCAGAACCTGCCGTAATGAGGGGGAGAGGTGCACGCAGTGCCGTGAAGGCAGAACCGGGCGCTTCTCCCGTAATATTCAAATATGACTATAAGCCTACTGCAGAAGAACCTCCTATGATGTCGTTCAACAACAGACGCGTAGGCCGTCCACTGACTTATGAAGTAAGCCTGAAATCCGTCAAGAAATATAAGTCATATAGATTTGTATTCAAGATGAATGCTGCCAAGGACTGGGCGTTCCATACACTGGACTTTTATAAGGATGGGAGTCTGGTTCCCGCACTCCCTTCCACTTCTTTCTGTAGTGTGTGGAAAAGTGCTTCTGCCGATGAAGAATGGATATACGTTGATTTGGGTGCCCCAGCCGAGTATGACAAGATCAATCTCTATTGGATAAACAAGGCCATAAAGGGAGTAATCCAGGCATCTGACGATGCCAGAATATGGACTTCTATCGTTGACCTGCCGGGGGGAAGCGGAAAAAAGGATGTTATCGAACTGGATGAAACGGTCAGGAGCCGCTTCGTCCGCTTGCTGCTTACCGAATCAGAGTCCGGAGCCCCCTATCAACTGAGTGAAGTGGAGATCTTCGGTAGGGGAGGACTGGTCCCACGTCCACGGCAGGCCCCTATAGAATCAGACAGCCGACAGTTCCTGAGTGGAGGCAATTGGAAACTGCAACGCGCATCGCTGGTTAACGGTTCGGGTGAGACCATTTCCAGAATTGGTTATTCGGATAACGGCTGGATTCCTGCCACCGTTCCTGGCACAGTGTTGGCAAGTTACATGAATATCGGTGCCGTTCCCGATCCCAATTTTGCAGATAATCAACTACAAATTTCAGAATCCTTCTTTCTCTCTGATTTCTGGTATCGCAATGAATTCATAGTAACCAATCCTGCAGATTATGTTTTTTTGAATTTTGATGGTATCAACTGGAAAGCGAATGTATTCTTGAATGGACAAAAGATCGGAAAAATAGACGGTGCATTCATGCGAGGTAAGTTCGATGTGTCGAAGCAGATTGTAAAGGGAAAGAATGCCATAGCTATACAGATTATCAAAAACGCTCATCCGGGGGCCATCAAGGAACAGACGGCTTACAGTACAGACCAGAATGGGGGAATTCTGGGAGCGGACAATCCCACTTTTCATGCTACTATCGGCTGGGACTGGATTCCCACTATCCGTGGTCGTAATATCGGTATCTGGAATGACGTTTTCCTCACATACAATGGAGCTGTTACAATTGAAGATCCCTTTGTCCGTACTGAGCTTCCATTGCCTGATACTACATCTGCCGATGTCTTTATTGACCTGACCCTCAAGAATCACTCGGACAACGAGGTGAAAGGAATGTTGAAAGGTTCTTATGGAGAAGCTTCTTTTCAGCAAGCTGTCACTCTTTTGCCTTGTGAAGAACATCTGGTAAAGCTTGATGCAACAAGGATACCGGAGCTCCATTTAGAGAACCCCAAGTTGTGGTGGCCGAAAGGATATGGGGCGCCTCATCTTTACGACGTTGAATTTTGTTTTGAAGTTGATGGCAAGGTAACAGATAGGACCTCTTTCAAATCCGGTGTGCGGCAGATGACCTATAGTGAAGATACATATAAACCGAGTGGAGGGCTGGCCTTCGGCTCTTTCGGGCAAAGTGAGCCACGACGTTTAAGCTTGTTTATCAACGGCCGGCGTTTTATAGGGTTCGGAGGTAATTGGGGGTTCGGAGAATCAAACCTCAATTACCGGGAACGGGAATATGATATTGCGGTGGCTTATCATGCGGATATGAACTTTACCATGATAAGAAACTGGGTAGGACAGATTGGTGACAAGGAGTTCTACGAAGCGTGCGACCGACATGGGATTATGGTCTGGCAGGATTTTTGGCTTGCCAATCCTGTGGATGGTCCCAATCCTTACTATACAGAGATGTTCAATGCCAATGCTTGTGATTATCTGAAGCGTATCCGGAATCATCCTTCCATAGGTATTTATGTAGGACGGAACGAGGGAAATCCCCCTGCTGGAATAGATGATTATCTGCGTGGATTGGTGTTTAGGGAACATCCCGGATTGTATTACATCTCAAATTCAGCCATGGGGGTGGTAAGTGGTGGAGGTCCGTATAGAGCACTGTCCCCGAAATCCTATTTCCAGTCTTATGGGCACGACAAATTCCACAGTGAACGCGGGATGCCTAATGTAATGAACTACGAAAGTATGCTGCTTACTTTTGGTACGGATAAAATAGAACCTGTGAATACATCGGAAACTCCCAATCCGGTTTATGGCCTTCACGATTATACATTGGGAGGAGGAAAGGGATCATCTGCCCAAGCGGCTTCCTCTTTTAATGATATGATAGAGAAGGCATTCGGACGCCCCCGGGATGCAAAGCAGTTTGCAGAATGGGCACAATGGATCAATTATGATGGCTATCGTGCAATTTTTGAGGGTAGAAGTGAGCACCGCCGTGGCATGCTGTTGTGGATGAGTCATTCAGCATGGCCTTCCATGGTATGGCAGACCTACGATTATTATTTTGATCCGAATGCAGCATACTTCGGTTGCAAGAAGGCCTCTGAGCCGCTCCATATCCAATGGAATCCATTGCGTGACGATATAGAAGTTGTCAATTATCATGCATTTGACCGGACTGGACTGACTGCTACGGCCTCGCTTTTTAATCAGGATGGGACATTGCAATGGACAAGGGAAACAAAACTAGACATTAAGGAAGACCAGACGGTTGCTTGTTTCCCCCTTGAACAACCTGAAACTTTATCTGACACTTACTTTATCAAACTGTCCTTGACGGACAGTGATGGTAAACAGTTGTCCGACAACTTCTATTGGAGGGGTAAGGAAGATGGTAATTACAAGTCTCTGTTACAGCTTCCAAAAGTGTCGGTATGCAAAAATGTTACCGTAAAGAAGACCGGTAAGGAATGGCTCATAAGGGCTGTTTTGAAGAATGAAGCCCGGACACCGGCTCTGATGCTCCGTTTAAAGGTGGCAGGTGAGAAATCAGGTAGGATGCTGCTTCCTGTATTCTATTCCGACAATTATTTCTCATTACTTCCCGGAGAAGTAAAAGAAGTGGATATACGGCTTTATGATGCTGATACATATGGTGAGAAGCCTGTATTGGAGGTATTAGGGTTCAATTTATGAGTATCTGTGAATATATACCATCAATCCATAATAATAAAGAATTGATATGAACCCACTGAAGGTCTGAAATTCTTTAGCGAAGCCATGAAAGGCAGATTGAAAGTTCAGAAATAAACAACGATATTCAATATCGCTGTTTGACAAACACAAAACAGATATACAAAATGTGGAATTATGTTGTATTGTTCCTTCGAAATTGTAAAGGCTATGTTCTTACAGAAGGGGAAATTCAGGCAGGGTGGACAAAAAGTAGGATGGTTTTACTCTAAATAACTCTTATTGGACAAAAAGTAGGATAGAATCCCTTGATTGAGCGCGCTCAGTCAAGGGATTTATCGTTTAATAATGTCTCAAAATGTACTCGTCTAACAACTTTTTTCGATTATCCTTACTTATTCCCCGATGAACCCTTAATTTACCCTTTAAATCCGAGAACAAACCTTCGATGCCATTGTTTGTGTTAGGTAGACCTGTTTCAGAGTGGTCGTAGAAAGTCCATAATAAAGGCATGTTGCGTCTAAGACTAAGATACGCACTACGTAATCTTGGGCGCATATAAGGCGGCATATTTCGTTTTATTCTCTTATCATGTACACGCTCATTCAACACATCCTTATATTTTTCATACCACTCGTTAAATGCGCCAATAAAACTCTCCTTATCCATTCTTGTGATACTCTTAACTAAATCCAAAAGTTGAACAGAGGCTTCAAGATCAGGTTCTTGGGTTAAGTATCTGCGTATAATGAGTATTTGGTGAAATTGGCACATCTGCACGGGAATCGGATACAAGGTTTGCGCTAAACCACGCATACCATCAATTACTGCGCCATATATCTTGAATCCCTGAGACTTGAGCCAGGATATGCCTTCTATATACTGAGCGATGGTTTCATTGCGTACATATTTATGCCACAATATTTTGTTTCGAAGGGCATCTTTAATAACCATTAAACCAAAATGCCTCCCCCAATAAGTGGTGTCAAGTTGCACGGTAACGTCCTTATATTTTGAAATACTGTGAACAAAACACATACCCGTTAAATCTCTACGGATTGTTCTTTCGGAGACATCGTACCTTAGAGCAAGTTGTCTCAGAGTTTGTTTACCCTCAATGTAATCAGTTATCACTTGGGACTTGTTGCGTCTTTTTCCACCAATGAATTGCTTGCCACAATCCTTACATTTGTACATCTGTTTGCGTCCTCTCAAGCCATTCTTAACTACTTTAGAAGAACTACAATAAAAGCATTTTTTTTAGCATATCAATGATAATTTCTACAAAGATATGGAAATCATGTAATTACAGAGGTTTCATCCTACTTTTTGTCCACCCTGCCCAGAAGGCTCTTGCTTGCGCTCCGGGTATTGCAGTTATGATTCTTGCTCCTTCGGCTATTAAACGTATAGAAAAGGTCCAATGTTGCTGTCAGTATCTTGATTTGAAGCTTGCTCTTAAAAATATGGAGAGAGGGCAGACTCCTTGGACTCCTGCTGTTGGTATCCTTCGTCAAATTAATGTCCGTTTAAAAGAAATTGAATCTGCAGGTGGTGCGGAGGTGGAGATTGCGCGTTGTGCAGAATTGGCTAAGTATTTTCGTGATAAGCTTGTTGAGAATAATCTTCCTTTTGAAATTGTCAGTGAAAGCCTTAGTAATGCTGTCACTCCGCTCCATCCCATAACTCAATCTGCTTTTAAAATTTTCCTTAAGATGAAGGATGAGTATGGAATGTGGATATGTCCTAATGGTGGAAATATGAAGGATACAATTTTTCGTATAGGTCATATTGGTCATCTTCAGAAGGAGGATTACGACAAACTGATTGCTGCATTTATTGATTTAAGAGAAAAGCGATTTATCTAAGGTTATGAAGAAGGTTATTACTTACGGAACATACGATTTGTTTCATCAGGGGCATTATAACCTCTTAAAACGTGCGAAAGCTTTAGGTGATTACCTCATTGTGGGTGTTACCACAGATAGTTTCGACTTGGAGAGAGGCAAGATGAACACGTGCAATAACGTGATGGAACGTATTGAAGCGGTTAAATCCACCGGTCTTGCAGATCAGATTGTGATAGAAGAATATCGTGGGCAGAAGATTGATGATATACAGAAATATGGAGTGGATATTTTTGCAATCGGTTCAGATTGGGAAGGCTATTTTGACTATCTCAACGAGTTCTGTAAAGTGATTTATCTTCCTCGTACTCAAGGGATATCATCTACTTTGCTTCGCCAGAAATATCCTATTGTCAATATTGGCATTATTGGTACTGGCAGTATTGCTTCACGTTTTGTTCCAGAGTCGAAAAATGTGAATAGTGCGTCCGTTTCTGTTGCATACAATCCTAATCAAGAAGAATGTGTTTCGTTCTGTGAAAAATTCTTGATTCCTATAGTTGCTCGTGATTTAGAAGAGTTGTATGAAAATTGCGATGCCGTTTATATTGCATCTCCACACTATACTCATTATGAATATGCAAAGTCTGCTTTGAACGCGGGAAAGCCTGTTCTTTGTGAAACTCCATTTGTATTTAGTAAGAAGCAGGCAGAAGAACTCTACTCGATTGCAGAGAAAAAAGGTTTATTGCTTCAGATTGCACTCAAAACTGCTTATTGTCCTGCTTTCGGGCACTTATTCTCTCTGCTCAAATCCGGTGTGATTGGTGAGATCGTTGAGGTAAATGCTTCTGTAACCACTCTTACAGACGAAAATTCAGCAAAGCTTGACAGTAAACATTTTGGCGGTAGTATGAGCGAGAATGCTTGTTTTCCTCTGCTGCCTATCTTTAAGTTTTTGGGGACAAAGTTCCGAAACATTAATTTTTATTCAAAGATGAAGAATGATGTGGATATGTTCACTAAGGCTGTTTTTCGTTATGATCATGCTGTTGCTTCATTTCAGGTAGGGTTGGGGGTTAAAACAGAGGGCTCTTTGACTATTGCAGGAACCAAGGGGTATGTGTATGTACCGGCTCCATGGTGGAAGACTGATTGTTTTGAAGTCCGTTATGAAGACCAAAATTATAATAAGAAGTATTTTTATCCATATGTAGGTGAAGGTTTACGCTATGAAATCAAAGACTTTGTAGCTGCAATCTTAACGGATGGTTATTATTTTAGTAAGGTGTCGAAGGAAGAGAACCTTATGATGGCAGAGGTTCAGGAAATATATATATTAGGAAAGAATGTGTACAAGTTGTAGCACTATTATTGACTGGCGAGGGTAGTTAGTAACTAAAATATTTAAGTATTACAAAACATCTTTCAGTTTATGTTCCGATTAAATAGACTTGGCAAAATTCAATATTAATAGATATGGTATGTTTTGATTATTTAAGACGTAAGAGGTATCTATTTAAAGAGAAAGCTTCTCACATAGTGCTATTAATAGAGTTACAAAGAGTGAAATGGTAAATTTGAAATTGTATTTGTTGAAAAAAGAATTACAAATATTGATTGTGTCAATATTCTTTGCACTATTTGTGTTTTTTGCTCGATATGTTATTGAGTCTATTCCTTGTTTGCAATATGCTCTAATTTTATTTATCGTATATATACTTGTAAGCTTTCTTCGTTTTGTTAAGGTCGTTAGCTGTATAATGATTTTTATTTATGGATTTATTCTTTTTCTTTGTTCAAGAGTATTTTTATCCATCTTTGATAGTTCGATTTTGTTTGAATCGGATAAGTATGTCTTTTATACTTTTGCTGATACCACTGTTCTTGAAGTATTATTAATACTTTCTGTGAGTTTTGTTTCGGTAATAATCGGATATTTATCGAGTTATGCAAAATCAGATTTTAAAGCAAAGGATTACACGCAATTTACATCGCAAGCCAGTTCTTATGTTTATACGGACAAACAATTACAAAAAATTCTCTATTATTTAATTCTGCTATCTGCACCAGGAGTACTTTATAAGGGCATGCATGACTTGATGTTGATAAAACAATATGGTTATTTAATCATGTTTATGGAAATGCCTCCTGCACCTCTTTTTGCGAGAGCTAGTTGGGGATTTTTTAATATAGTTTTTCCAATGCTATTAATGTTTGTTCCGTCAAGAAAACAGTTTAAATATTACTGTGTACTATTTTTTCTGGTGTCTTCAGTATCTTTTTTGAAAGGGAGTAGAAGTACATTATTAGCTCCTATCGTTTATTTTATTTGGTTTTATTATTCTTTTTATTCTACTAAAAAGATTTCAGTAAAAAATATAGCTTGTTTTTATGATATAGCAAAGCTTTATTTCAATATAT
>OLWQ01000588.1_pt1 | contig 14885 bp, 10 predicted proteins | sample 1673981 | NCBI WGS metagenome assembly OLWQ01 (sample SAMEA103958136, study PRJEB25191) | human gut metagenome | reverse complement strand
GTTGTCTTTATTGGGCGTTTGTGATGATTTTGTTGCGGCTCCTTTCCATCGCTTCAATGTTCCGGAACGCGAGAAGATACGCAAGGCGTTGGAGGCACTCCCTTTTTGTCCGGAATTGAAACCTTAAATGCTCGGTCTGTATGCATATCATTGATATAATCGTCTTTTTGTTGTTTACCGGCGGAGTCGTGGCCTTCGGTTGTTCTTTCTTTAAGAAGAAAGGTACCTCCGAGGAGTTCACTTCTGCCGGAAGAAGTTTGCCCGGCTGGGTGGTGGGGATGTCCATTTTCGCCACGTATGTCAGCAGTATCAGTTATCTGGGATATCCGGGAAAGGCCTTTTCGGGAGATTGGAATGCATTTGTATTCAGTCTTTCTATTCCTATCGCCTCTTATTTTGCGGCTCGTTACTTTGTGCCTTTTTACCGGAGTCAGGACAGCATATCGGCTTATAGCTTTTTGGAAAACCGTTTCGGTCCTTGGGCACGTATATATGCTTCGTCCTGCTATCTGCTCACCCAGATAGCACGTACAGGGTCTATCCTGTATTTGTTGGCGTTGCCCATGAATGTATTGTTGGGATGGCATATCCAGACCATTATTGTTGTAACCAGTGTGGCTATTGTGCTTTATTCCATGTTGGGTGGCATGAAGGCTGTCATTTGGACAGAGGCCATACAGGGAATTATTCTGATCGGAGGTGCGTTGGTATGTATGTTTATTTTGCTTTTTGATATGCCCGGAGGTCCGGTGCAGACTTTCTCCATCGCCATGGAAGATGGTAAATTCAGCTTGGGAAGCTTTGGAAGCAGTTTAAGTGAGTCCACTTTTTGGGTGTGTCTGATTTATGGTATATTTACTAATTTGCAGAACTATGGTATAGACCAGAGTTATGTGCAACGTTATCATACGGCGAAGAATGAGAAGGAGGCTAAGTTTTCGGCCTTGTTCGGAGGATATTTGTTTATTCCCGTTTCGGCCGTTTTCTTTATGATAGGAACCGGGCTGTATGCGTTCTATAAAGTGCATCCGGGGGTCTTGCCCGACGGAGTGGGGGCGGATTATGTCTTTCCGTTCTTTATAGTCAATGAGTTGCCGGTGGGGTTGACAGGCCTGCTGATTGCTTCTATCTTTGCCGCAGGTATGAGTACCATTGCGACCAGTGTCACTAGTTCGTCTACCATCATTCTGACGGATTATTACCAGCGTTTCCGCAAACATGCCGGAAACAGGGAACGGATGTTGGTGCTGAAACTCTCTAGTGTGGGAGTAGGAGTGGCAGGAATTCTGGTGGCCTTTGCCTTTATGAGTGTGCAAAGTGCGCTGGATGCCTGGTGGGCGTTGGCGTCTATTTTCAGCGGAGGCATGTTGGGACTGTTTCTATTGGGGTATATTTCGAAGAAAGCACGTAATTTTGATGCGGTACTGGGAGTCGTTTGTGGAGTAATTCTGGTTTGTTGGATTGTGATATCCCCCTTTGTACATGCCAATCTGGCTATCGTGTTCGGGACGTTGCTGATATTTTTGGTGGGATTCCTGAGTGCTAATCTGCTTAATAAGAGAAGGTGTAAGTAGAATAACTTAATTTTATGCATTAGGCGTGTCAAAACCAAAATGACTGCTCCTGAAGGTTACAGATAGTAATTATAACACTTAAAAGGGTCGTATCAAGCTCTGTATTGAGTAATGATACGACCCTTTCTTAGTCTTTTAGGATGCTCAAATTTCAGATTATAAGTTCATATTTCCAAAAACTGAATTTGGACACATCCACTTTTATGTATTTGTCGGTTACAATCTGTAATCTTTAGAATGTTCATCTTGTTTTTGATTCATTCTCCGGTTTTTTTGATCGTTTCATTGTCCGCACCATCAGATAAATCTTTGCAACTCATTGACCCTGTTTAATGCGGCATTGAAATCTTCCACCAGTTCTTTCATCACTTCGTCTACCGTCTGTAATTTATGTATGCATGATGCGACTTGTCCTATTTCCAGTTCACCTTCGAATAAATCTCCTTCAAAGATTCCCTTTTTGGCACGTCCTTTTCCTAACAAAGTGCGTAGTTCATCCGTTGTCGCGCCACGGCTTTCCGCTTCTTCCACTTGTTTGAAGAAATCATTCTTGACCAACCGGACGGGAGAGAGCTGTTTCAATGTCAGTTGGGTATCTCCTTCATTCAGTCGCAGACACCGGTCTTTGAATGTGAAATGAGCAGAACTCTCTTCGGTTAATGCAAAGCGCGTCCCTATTTGCACCCCGTCGGCCCCCAATGCCATAGCAGCCAGTATGCTTTCTCCCGATCCGATACCTCCGGCAGCTATCAACGGCACAGTGGTGATCTGTCTGACGGCTGGAATAAGACATAGGGTGGTCGTTTCTTCCCGTCCGTTATGTCCTCCTGCTTCGAATCCTTCGGCTACGATGGCGTCTACACCTGCTTCTTCACATTTGGCGGCAAACTTGGTGCTTGCCACTACATGGGCCACAATGATTCCATGCTCATGCAGGTGTTCTGTCCAGGTCTTTGGATTTCCGGCAGAGGTGAAGACGATTTTCACACCCTCTTCTATTACCATATTGATAAGGATGTCTATTTCGGGATACATCAGCGGAATGTTTACTCCGAAAGGTTTGTCTGTCGCCGCTTTGCATTTCTGTATGTGTTCGCGTAAGGTCTCGGGATGCATGGAGCCTGCTCCTATCAGTCCCAGTCCTCCGGCGTTACTTACTGCGGAGGCTAGTCGCCAACCGCTACACCATACCATTCCTCCCTGTATGATGGGATACTTTATTCCAAAAAGATTGCAAATTCTGTTCATATGTAATAATTTAATAATTTGTCTATTTGCTAATGTACCAATAACTATGTGGGACATAATACAGCCGATTAGCACATTGACGAATAGTTCATTATACAAAACAACTAACTTTTATTGAATGTTTTAGGGAGAAAGTAGTGAAAAAAGGAAAAATTCTTAGAAATTTTAAGGTTTGTAGAACAGAAATGGTCTATCTTTGTTCTCAGAATTAAAATTGTATATTTATAAACGGATAAAAAACATGTTATTACAACTGCTATTTGTACTTGTCGCTATTATTGTAGGTGCCCGTTTAGGAGGTATCGGCCTTGGAGTGATGGGAGGTGTGGGCCTCGCTATTTTGACTTTTGTCTTCGGACTTCAGCCTACTGCGCCTCCCATTGATGTGATGTTGATGATTGCTGCCGTTATATCTGCCGCATCCTGTATGCAAGCGGCAGGCGGACTGGACTTTATGGTAAAGCTGGCGGAACGTTTGCTGCGCCGTAACCCGGCACATGTTACTATTCTGAGTCCGTTGGTGACTTATTTGTTTACTTTTGTTGCCGGAACAGGACACGTAGCTTATTCTGTACTTCCCGTGATTGCCGAAGTTGCCGCTGAAACAAAAATCCGTCCCGAACGTCCTTTGGGTATTGCGGTAATCGCATCTCAACAGGCTATTACGGCAAGCCCTATTTCTGCTGCTACCGTGGCACTTCTCGGGTTGCTTACCGGTTTTGACATTACCCTGTTTGATATATTGAAAATAACTATTCCTGCTACCTTGATAGGTGTGCTGGTAGGCGCTTTCGCTTCGATGAGAGTAGGTAAGGAACTGATGGAAGACCCTGAGTATCTGCGTCGTATGGAAGAAGGTCTGTTGGAGGATAAGCACGTGGAGCTGAATGACGTCAAGAATATGTTTCAGGCACGTCTTTCTGTGATTATCTTCATTGTGGCCACTCTGCTGATTGTGCTGTTCGGTTCTATTCCCGGTCTTCGTCCTTCGTTTGACGGAAAAGTAATGGACATGCCTTCACTGATTGAAATTCTGATGTTATCGGCTGCCGCACTCATTTTGATTATCTCGCGCACGGACGGTATCAAGGCAACTCAGGGAAGTGTATTTCCGGCAGGGATGCAGGCAGTGATTGCTATTTTCGGTATCGCATGGATGGGGGATACCTTCATTAATGGTAATATAACAGAATTGACAGGTTCTATTGAAGGAATTGTCCGTCAGATGCCGTGGCTTTTCGGTGTGGCATTGTTTGTAATGTCTATTCTGCTTTACAGTCAGGCGGCGACTGTGCGCGCTATTGTGCCTCTGGGCATTGCTTTGGGCATTTCGCCAATGATGCTGATAGCCTTGTTCCCGGCCGTAAACGGTTATTTCTTTATTCCCAACTATCCGACTGTGATTGCCGCCATAAACTTTGACCGTACAGGAACTACCGGTATCGGGAAATGGGTGTTGAACCATTCTTTTATGATGCCCGGTCTTGTAGCCACAATTGTATCGATTGTTATCGGACTGTTGCTCATACAAATATTATAGTCTCAATATATTAACTACCTAAACTAGAAAAAATTATGAATGGATTAAGAAAACTCAGTTTGCTGGCTGTGACGTTGTTATTCGGCGCCTTTGCAGCAGTTGCCCAAAAGCCTAATATTCATATTTTGGCAACAGGAGGAACAATTGCCGGAACCGGTGCTTCGGCTACCAATACGAATTATACAGCCGGACAAGTGGCTATCGGCACATTGCTGGATGCAGTGCCCGAAGTGAATAAGATTGCCAATGTGACCGGTGAACAGATTGTAAAGATTGGTTCTCAGGATATGAATGATGCCGTTTGGCTGACATTGGCAAAACGTATCAATGAACTGCTCAAGCGTGGTGATGTAGATGGTATCGTGGTAACTCATGGGACAGATACGATGGAAGAAACGGCATTTTTCCTGAATCTCACCGTGAAGAGTGATAAACCGGTGGTATTGGTCGGGGCGATGCGTCCTTCTACGGCAATGAGTGCCGATGGTCCTTTGAACCTTTATAATGCAGTAGTTACTGCTGCCGCCAAAGAATCGAAAGGAAAAGGAGTGGTGATTGCAATGAACGGATTGATCTTGGGCGCTCAGGGAGCAACCAAGATGAATACGGTAGATGTGCAGACTTTCCAGTCTCCTAATTCGGGTGCGCTGGGATATGTTCTTAATGGAAAAGTGTCGTATAATATGGAGTCTTTGAAACGTCATACTACCAAGTCAGAGTTTGATGTGACAAATCTAGATAAATTGCCTAAAGTGGGTATTGTCTATAGCTATTCCAATGTAGATGCCGATGTGATGACTCCGTTCCTCAACGGGGGGTATCAGGGTATTGTGCATGCCGGTGTGGGAAACGGCAACATTCATCAGAACCTGTTCCCCATGTTGGAAAAAGCGCGTAAACAGGGGATTTTGGTCGTTCGCTCCAGCCGTGTTCCGACAGGTCCTACCACTCTTGATGCAGAAGTGGATGACAATAAATATCAGTTTGTTGCTTCTCAAGAACTGAATCCGCAGAAAGCACGTGTATTGTTGATGCTTGCGTTGACAAAGACAAATGACTGGAAGAAGATTCAGCAATACTTCAACGAGTATTAATTGATTTACATAGGGCAGGTGCCCGGTGTTTGGGGTTGTGTCAGAACGCGGATAATGCTGTCGTTTAGTTCGTAGGGGCAAGATTCGCTTGCCCGAAAACAGTTTGCTTTGTGTCTTCGGGCAGGCAAACCCTGCCCTTACAGCTGACGGTTGGATAGGTCGGTTTAGTTCTGACAAACTCCCTTCTCATTTATTTTCAAAACCTAAACCATACTTAATTATGAAAAGGATAATGTTATTATGCCTGACGGCCATTGCCATGTCAGGCTCACACTCGCTATATGCACAATCTTCAAAAAGTGATTTCATGTCGGACGATAAAAGCCTCTTTGAAGAGGTGACCGGTATAAAAAAGAAAACCGATAAGTTCAATCTCTATCTCAACATGCATGGTGACTTCAATATGAAATGGAATGAGTCCGGTTTCGATCAAGGGGCATTCGAGATGAAACAGCTCCGCATCGAAATGAAGGGTAATATCAACGATTGGCTGAGCTATCGTTATCGGCAGCGTCTTAATCGTGGTAATGATGGATCGGGTAATATTGACAATGTTCCTACCAGTATTGATTATGCAGGTATAGGTGTCAAACTTGATAAGTTTTCGTTCTTTGCCGGCAAGCAATGCACTGCTTACGGAGGAATTGAGTTTGATGTCAACCCGATTGACATTTACGAATACAGTGACATGATAGAGAACATGAACAACTTCATGACCGGATTGAATGTGGCCTATAATTATAATCCTTACCAGCAAATTCAGTTTCAAGTATTGAACAGCCTGAATGGACCTTCCAAAGAGATGTATGGTGACTTGGAACGGACAAAGCTTCCGTTGGTTTACACCTTGAACTGGAATGGTAACTTCCTGGATGTATTCAAGACCCGGTGGTCTGCCTCTGTTATGAACGAAACAAAAGGCGAGAAAATGTATTATTATGCTTTGGGTAATGAGTTCAATTTCAATCCTCAGTGGCATGCTTATTTTGACTGGATGTATTCTCGTGAAGGAGTAGACCGCAAGGGAATCATAACAAGAATGATAGGTGGTGACCTGAATCATAATGTATTTAACGCCGAATATATGTCATACGTGCTTCATGTCAACTATCGATTTGCTCCGAAATGGAATCTGTTTGCCAAAGGTATGTATGAAACAGCTTCCGTTTATAAAAGCAGTGATGAGGTGGAAAAAGGGAAATACCGTACGGCATGGGGGTATGTAGGCGGTATTGAGTATTATCCGATGGAGACCAATTTGCATTTCTTCCTGGCTTATACCGGTCGTTCTTATCGATTTACCGACCGGGCTAAAGCACTGGGAGAAGATAATTATTCGACTAATCGAGTGTCTGTGGGCTTTATTTGGCAGATGCCGGTGTTTTAAATCATAGTTATTTCTTTCCGAAAAACTTATCGATGATCAGGGCTATCGCTCCATCGCCTGTTACATTACATGCAGTTCCGAAGCTATCCATTGCAATGTAGAGTGCTATCATCAGGGCTTGTTCGCTTTCGCCGAAGCCCAGCATAGAGGAAAGGATGCCCAGTGCAGCCATGATTGCGCCACCCGGAACACCCGGTGCAGCTACCATTGTGATGCCCAGCATGAAGATGAACCCGGCAAACATCGGGAAGTCGAAGGGCATTCCCTGCATCATCATCAGTGCCAGTGCGCATGCCACTATTTTCAGTGTACTACCCGATAAATGAATAGTGGCGCACAGCGGGATTACAAAGCCGGCAATGTCTTCACTCACTCCGTTCTTGATGCTTTGTCGCAGGGTGACAGGAATGGTGGCTGCCGACGACTGTGTGCCCAACGCAGTGAAATAAGCCGGAAGCATTCTCCCCAACAAACGAAACGGATTGCGGCGGACAAACAGAGCCGCAATGGAGTATTGGAAAATGAGCAGGAAAATATGCAGCAGGAAGATAACTCCGATAATCTTGATGAAGACCGATAATACATTCATAACCTGTCCCGAATGCGTCATATTCAAGAAAATGCCGAAGATATAGATTGGTAGTAATGGCAGGATGATGACTTGAATGGTTTTAATGATAATATCCTTAAAGTCATTACATACATCTTTGAGTGCTGTGGTGTTCAAGTGGGCGATGCCCAGTCCCAGTGTAAAAGCAAGAATGAGTGAGGTCATCACATTCATGACAGGTGGAATGGCTACCGTGAAAAAAGGCACGATATCATGGGCTTCGCTTATCTGTTCGATAGAAGCGCCGGGAGTAATCATCGACGGAAAAAATGTGATGCCTGTAAAGTAGGAAAGGAATCCCGAAAACAAGGTTGCTCCATACGCTATGAGTGTGGTGACTACCAGCATTTTTCCCGCTTCTTTCCCGATGTCGGCAATGGCAGGTGTTACTAACCCGAGGATAATCAGCGGGATGATAAAACCGAGGAACTCACTGAAGATTCCGTTGAAGGTCACAAAGATTCTTACCAATCCTCCGGGGAGGATGTTGCCGAATGCGATACCTAATGCAATGGCAAGGATAATACGGGGTAATAACCCTATTTTAATCTTTTTCATCATAATGTAAGATTGATATATTCACAAAGATAGAATTATTGAACAAATAAATCTGCCGTTTGTTAAATATAAAAAGATTAAATTATGGAAAAGGCAGATATCGGATTGATCGGACTGGGAGTGATGGGGCAGAATCTGGCCCTGAACCTGGCAGGTAAAGGATGGAAAGTAGCTGTGTGGAATCGCACAGTTCCCGGCAAAGAAGAACATATAGTTGATAATTTCATAGCTAAGCGTGCGCAAGGCAAAAGCATTGTCGGTACGCAGACTTTGGAGGAATTTGTAGATGCACTGAAGACTCCGAAAGTCGTATTTCTCATGGTGCAGGCAGGGTCTGCAGTAGACGAAATGACAGGCAGATTGCTTCCCTTGTTGCATAAAGGTGATATTATAATCGATGGTGGAAACTCTAATTTTGAGGATACGGAGCGCCGGGTAAAGGAACTGTATGAGAAAGGAATGTATTTTGTAGGTTGCGGCATTTCCGGAGGCGAAGAAGGTGCATTGCATGGCGCATCCGTCATGCCGGGCGGTGCTCAGGAGGCATGGCCCTTCATACAGCCGATGCTGAAGAGTATTGCAGCCCGTGCCGAAGACGGTAGTCCGTGTTGCGAGTGGGTAGGTCCGGGCGGTGCCGGTCATTATGTGAAGATGGTGCACAACGGTATAGAATATGGTGACATGGAATTGATAGCAGAGACCTATTATGCGCTGAAGAATCTGTTGGCTCTGAAGAATGAGCAGATGGCTGACGTGTTCGAGCGTTGGAACCAAGGTCGTCTGAAGAGCTACCTGATTGAGATAACGGCAGCCATCCTCCGTCACAAGGAGTGTGGCGGAGGTTATCTGATAGACAGCATACTGGATGCTGCCGGACAGAAGGGTACAGGGCGTTGGAGCGTTATCAATTCGTTGCAGCTTAATACTCCTCTCGATGTAATTGCCGAGGCTGTGTTTGCACGTAATCTGTCTGCGGAAAAGAGCTTGCGTGTGTTGATGGCCAAACATTATATGCACGTTGAGAATCATCCGGTTTATAATTATCAGGATACTGTTGCTGCGCTGGAGGCCACTCTTTATGCGGCTCGTCTGGTGGGGTATGCACAAGGATTTGCATTGATGCGCACGGCGAGTGACACCTATAAATGGAACTTGAACCTTTCGTCCATCGCTTTGCTGTGGCGTGCCGGCTGCATCATCCGCTCTGCTTTCCTGAACGATATTGCCGAGGCTTATCACCGTGCACCGGGACTGTCGCACATGTTGCTCGACCGGCATTTCGGTTTGGAAGTGGCGGAGGCTCTTCCCGTATGGAAGAAATCGGTGAGTATCATGCTGAAAGAAGGACTGGCCGTGCCCGTACTCTCTGCTGCATTGAATTATTTCCTGGGGCTGACCACCCATCATTCGCAAGCCAACATGATTCAGGCGATGCGCGATTACTTCGGGGCACACACGTTCGAGCGGGTGGATAGTCCGCGAGGCGAGTTTTTCCATGAACAATGGCAGGAGAAGAAATAACAAGAACCGATAAAAAGAATTTGATTTATGAGTTTACCACATAGTTTGTTTTTAGTTATATTCGGCGCGTCGGGCGACCTCACCCGGCGCAAGCTGATGCCTGCCTTGGTGAAGATTCACAACGAAGGACGTTTTCCTCCGCACTTCGCCATTGTGGGATGTGCCCGCACTGCCTATTCGGATGAAACCTATCGCAGCTATCTGAAGGAGGAGCTGGCGAAGTCTCCTTCTCTGGTTGAAAAGGAGAAAGCGTCATTGGATGATTTTCTTTCCACTGTCTACTATCAGTCGATGGACCCTGCCGAAGCTTTTACTTATTCCCGGTTGAACGAGCGGTTGAAAGCTCTGTCGCCTCAATATGAGAATGATGGGAATTACCTGTTCTATCTGGCTACTCCGCCGTTGCTTTACGAACTGATTCCGAAATATCTTCATGACGCCGGCATCCTCAAGAAGCCGGGGCTGAAGCGCATTATTGTTGAGAAGCCTTTCGGCTACGACCTTGCATCGGCGCGTAAGTTGAATAAGATTTACGCTACCTACTTCAAGGAGGAGGATATCTATCGCATCGATCATTTCCTTGGGAAAGAGACGGTGCAGAACATCATGGTGACACGTTTCGGAAGCACCATCTACGAACCTATCTGGAACCGTAACTATATTGACTATGTAGAGATAACCGCTGTCGAGAATATGGGTATCGGAACCCGTGGCGGATATTATGACGGTTCGGGTGCGTTGCGCGACATGGTGCAGAACCACCTGATGCAGTTGCTTGCCATTACCGCCATGGAACCCCCTGCCAAGTTCGATAAGGACGGTTTCCGAAACGAGGTCATTAAGGTGTACCAATCGCTTCATCCGCTGACCGATGAGTACATTCGCGAGAATGTCATCCGTGGACAGTACGTCGCCGGCGAGACTCAGGCAGGTTATCGTGAAGAAAAGAATGTAAATCCCGATTCGCGCACGGATACCTACGTTGCCATGTGCCTCAAGATAGACAACTGGCGTTGGCAAGGTGTGCCTTTCTATATCCGAACCGGCAAGCAGATGCCGACCAAGGTGACTGAGATTGTTGTCCACTTTAAACCTGCTCCCATGCAGATGTTTAAGATGAAGGAAGGGTTCTATCGGGGTGAAGAACTGATTCTCCGTATCCAGCCCGATGAGGGTATCTTGCAGCGTATCGCCATGAAAGCGCCGGGTTCGGGGTTTTATATGGGGACAATGGAGATGGATTACAGTTATGATCGGAATGCACAGGAGACGGGTGATGCCTACGTTCGCTTGCTGGAAGACAGCTTGGCGGGCGACCCCACCTTGTTTACCCGTTCGGATGCCGTGGAAGAGAGCTGGACGTATTTTGACAAGATTCTGGATTACTGGAAGAAACACCCGGAGACCCCTCTCTATGGTTATCCCGCCGGAACATGGGGACCGAAAGAGGCGGACGTGCTCATAGAGCGCAGCCATGCCGAATGGACTAATCCTTGTAAGAATCTGACACATTCTAAACTGTATTGTTTGTTATGATACCTGATAAATATTTGTATATATCGCCCCGACAGGCATCACAAACCCTCATTACTCATATATTGGAGGCAATGGAGAAAGAGCCCGAACGTTCTTTTACCATTGCCCTTTCCGGAGGAACGACCCCGGCGGTATTGTTTGAGGTGTGGGAGCGTGAGTTTGCGGCATACACGCCGTGGGCGCGCCTTTATTTTTACTGGGTGGATGAGCGTTGTGTACCGCCTACCGATGCACAAAGCAACTTCGGTCTTGCCGACCGCCTTTTGTTCGGCAAGATAAATCTGCCGGCTTCACATTATTACCGCATAGTGGGCGAGGGCGCTCCCGGTGAGGAAGCTATATTGTATTCTTCTCTGGTAAAGGCTACCGTGCCGACTGTAGATGAAGTACCTGTCTTTGACTTTGTATTGTTAGGAGTGGGAGAGGACGGGCATACTTCTTCTGTTTTTCCTGACCGGAAAGACTTGTTGACGGCTGTTGAGCCTTATGCTGTGTCAGTCAATCCTTATAATAAAACGGTTCGTATCTGCATGACGGGAAAACCGATGATAGAGGCAAAACATACTTGCTTCTTAGTGACGGGTGAGAATAAATGCAGCATTCTGAAGAAGATACTTGATAAAGAACAGGAAGATATTTATCCTGCTTCTTATATATGGCATCATGCCCGGATGCCGAAACTGTATGCTTCCTTATAGGGAAATAGTATAACGGTTTTTGGTTGAGGGGGTAATACACAAAGCAAACTGTTTTCGGGCGAGCGAACCTCGCCCCTACGAACCAAACGACAGCATTATCCACGTTTTGACACACTTCCTTTTTTAGTATTGACATCCCCTTATGAAAATTTGCTTTTTACATATTAAAAGTCCTTAAATTCTTCATTTTTATCGGACTTTACAGCAATACATTCCATTTCTATCAGCCATTTGGGACGGCATACCGGCGCATGTACAATGACGTGGGGCAGATGGGGGAATTTATTGTCAAACAATTCTTTAACGATAGTATAGTCTGCTGGGTCGCGCAAATAGATGATGGCTTGTGATACATCATCAAAGCTACATTCGGCTTCTTTAAGCAGTGCTTCCACATTTTCCCACATTCGGTTGGTTTGCTTACGCACATCACCCGGGTACACCACTTCACCTTTATTGTTTATGCTGGCAGTTCCCGAAATGAATACCTGTCTGCGGTCGCCATATTTCACACACGTCCCGCGTTCAAAACTCACTCCGTATTCATATGTGGGATTCAGATGGGTAGTGGCATACAGGAATTGTATCTGGGCAGGTTGTATTCCGTTGATGGCATACGCATCCATCTGCACTGTCACTTGCGGGTCGGGATGACGTCCGCCGATGCCGGTGCTGGCTATGTAGTGTGTCTTTTCCGTAAGGTCTTGTGTGAGGAACACTTCATTTCGTGCCTTTACCATTCCTGCATAATTGACATCTATATTTTGTACGAAAAACCATGTACGGATACAGTTGTCTGCCAGTTTGCAATTCTGCTCACTGAGCTGCATCACATAGTTATTCAGCAACAGCCGCGTTTGGTATTCCGAAGTAGAGGCACGGTTGAAATCTCTTCCTTTCCAAAGGTGACGATAGCCGTTGTGTGCCACCTCGAAGAGTCCTTCAGGAAGCGCCTTGGTACTTACTTCTGTTTGCAGAAAAGCCCATAGTGCGATCTTGGTACCATTGCAGGGCGCCTGTTCTATGATGGATAAGGCACAATCCGAGTGTTCCGTTTCCGCTGCCAAAAGCAGGTCGGTCTGATTGGCGGCATCGCTCAGAAAGTATCGCTTGAAAATAGTAGTACCCTTTTTAAATTCATTCTCTTTCAAATCGGAATAGGTATCCAACAGCAATTTCAGTTGTTCTTCATAAGATTGTCCGGGTTTTGTCAGTTGGATCATGACCTGATATTCGGTAACGCCTTTTGGGGGAGTAAATTCAGAATAGCAGACCATTACGTTCTCGTTCTTATTTATGGTTTTATAGTTTATCATAGTTGATGCTTTAAATATTGCAAATTTATAATTTTATGGCATTGTGGCAATGCTTCTTTTCATTCTTTTTATCCATTGGCATAACTGTGCATGCCTCCGAGCAGAAAATTCACTCCAAAATAGGTGATTAATACAGTGAGGAACGCCACAATGCCAAATACATGAAAGAACATCGGATAGCGGAACCATTTTAGAGAGGCCGGGTGCAGTGCCAGCGCGTAAACCAGCATGGTGATAAGTGCCCACACTTCTTTCGGGTCCCAACCCCAGTAGCGCCCCCATGATACATTGGCCCAGACAGCTCCGATAAAGATGCCTATGGTGAGCAGGAATACGGCCGGGTAAAGAATCAGCCGGCTGATTCTTTGCAAAAAATCTATTGCTGTCTCACAATTTTCTGTTGAGTAATGTAGAACGACTGCCGTTATTCCATTCAGCATGATGAAAGCCAGTAATGAATAGGCTGTCATAATTGCTACTACATGAATGCTGAGTAGGGGAGATTGGAGGACCGGCATTAATTGGGTGATTCGAGGATTCTGTTCGCCAAACATGGAGACTAATAATGTAAGTCCGCACAACAGGAAACCAAATGGTACTGACAGGGTGAATTTACGCTGTAGAAAAAAAGTAAGCAAGACTGTGCACCAAGCCATGAACTGCATTGTTTCAAAACCGTTGGACAGAGGAAGATGGTTGCTTACATAACCGCGCAGGACAATGGTCATGGATAAATAGATAAAGATGGAGCAGAGCAGCAGATTAAAGATAAATGCTAAACTGCAACAGATGTTTTTCTCTGTTACCGTGCAACGGCAATAGTAAATAAAAGCAAATAAACCGATACAAAGGCAGAGTATGGCAATAGGTTTACTGTAATCGAATTGGTTATATAGTTTTTCTGCTTTGAACTTGCTTGCTGAAGGAAGTGCTTCTCCACATTCTTTCTGTTGGTATTGTTTGATTTTATTTAGTAAACGGTTTACTTCATTAAATCTTTTCATGACGATTTGCTCATGGACATAATTCATTGCCTTGCGGGTAAAAGTCCATTGCTCATTTCCCATTTCATGGGGAAGCCGGTCACTTTGCGCATACCATTGCAAGGTGTTTCCTTTTGCATCCCGATAGGGAAATATTTTCATAAGCGCTCCGGTACATACCATGCTGATGATATTGAATTTTTCATTGGCTTCTTCTATGCCTTTCCTGTCTGTTATCTGTCGTCCTAAATGGATTTGCCGCATTGCATCTTCCAACTTATACTCATTGGTGCTACCGGCAAAATCTTTCACTGAGGCATATTGCCCCTTTATGTCTAATAAGCGCCGGGCTTCATTGCTTTTGATGCGGATAACAGGTTCATTCTTCCAACTGTCATAATAGAATAGCCAGCCGGTCAGAACTTGTTCAGAGGTAAGGCCGTGATATGTCGGTTTGCCATATAACTTGATTGTAAAATCTCTTGCGAAAGTTTGCAGGGGGCAGATACGGTCGTTGTACAAGATGTAAAGGTCACCGAAGCGTCCGGCTGTTTCGCGTGGGAGAGTTTTCGGCAAGGGATGGTCGGCAGCCATTGCCCGGCTTCCCATCGGAAAGGTGGAGATAAACAACAGGAATAAGATGCTGCATCCCTTTTTTATGCCCTGACTGTTGTTGCGATAGCTTTTCATTAATTGGCGGAATGTGCTTTGAGGATTAAGAAAGAATAGAATGATGGAAACCAGCAGTATGCTATATCCGGTGTAAGTAATCCCTATCCCATAGGGGTCATGGGAGACGCTGAGAACGGTCCCTTGTCCG
>OLWQ01000587.1_pt1 | contig 14890 bp, 19 predicted proteins | sample 1673981 | NCBI WGS metagenome assembly OLWQ01 (sample SAMEA103958136, study PRJEB25191) | human gut metagenome | reverse complement strand
GGGATGAATATCAAGGGGAATATGACGATGAAGAAGATTTCGCCTATGAAATTGTAGAGGAATGTTACGACCTGCCGGAGTTCGCAAAGACCTATTTCGATTACAAACAGTTTGCCCGTGACCTGTTCATGTGCGATTACTGGTTTGATGACGGCTTTGTGTTCCGGGCGGCATAACAACCAATCCGGGCGGGGTGTCAAAGCCCTGCCCGCTTAAAACAACCAAGTTTATAACCATAAAAAAATAAGACATCATGCAGTCACTTAACAAAAACGGGGTAAGCATCACCCAAACACCGGGAGAAGAAAAGTTCGTGAAATGCCGTTTAGGGGCTTTCAGGGGACAAATTTATTATCAATATGACTACCGCCACACGGACGGCGAACTTTTCAGCACGGTAGCCAAAACGCTGGACGAGTGCCGCCGCAGGCGTGACGAATGGGTAGCGAAGAAGAACGGAGTAATAAACAAGTAAATTTTAGGGACATGAAAACGACAGAAGTAAACAAGGAGCTTATCGGCAGGCGTTGCGAGTGTATTTTTACGGGCTTAATGGTAACGGGCGTTATCGAGGACATCCAAGACGACCAGCATTCCATAGCGGTCAAAGTCCGTTTCGACCACCCGCACCAGTGGGGCGATGATTTGTATAATGATGTGTGGGCGTGGGGGCGCAAAATAGACGAGTTCGGCACGCTGCACCATTTGCAACTGTTGGAGGACAAACCGGACTTTCAGATAATGACGGTAGTTTTCGGCGAGCCAATCAGCCGGATAGACCGCAGTGTTTTTGAAGATGTGGAAACGTGGGGCGTCTGTTCCCTGCAAGGCTGGGTAAACAGCTATGAAAGTGTCCGGTTTGTAGCCATAGACGACCATACGGCAATCATCACGGGCGAATATAACATGGAGCAGGTAAAGGTGTGGTTAGAGAAATACACGTCCATAAAGAGCCTTAAAACCAGTTGATAGAGGACGGCGGCTGCTTGCCGCCGTTACTTTCTTCCGTGAGCCTGCCAGCGGGTGAAGAAAGTAACAAAGAAGCCTTTCGTTTTCCCTATCATGGAAACAGCCCGCCGATGCTTCCCGGCGGGCTGTCTGCCCGATATTTACGCTTTGCGTATCATTCCATACCCGGTTTCCCAAGAGGATGATAAAAACGGATGTCGCAACTATAAATCCTCATAGTGAATAAATTTTACACCAAGTATGCACACGGTTTCTTCTTCCTCGATGTCATATTTCCATGTCCGCTTAGTGACAAGCATTTCCGTTTCGCAATCGAACCATACCATTACGGGCGCATCATCTTCTTCGTCCGCCCATTTGAATACCTGATTGGACGGCGTTTTCCATAATTCAGCACTGTCACGTTCGGAAATACAGTCCTTGTCCACAATGATGATGTCACCTACTGCCGGAACTGTATCTGTTTCCAACGTGGTTTCTATGTACCACGAGATGCCTTCTATATCCAATTCTATTTTTACCATGTCGTTTTGTTATTAGGGGGTTATTGTTTCCGTTCCTTCTTCGCTGCTGTCATTATTAAATGATAGTGTAAGTTGCTGCATCTGCCCGAAGCTGTCGATGATATAAATGTCAATCGTCTGCTGGTCGGTCGATGCCGAGGTGTAGTAGAGCCTGAACGTTTCTTTCTCCAGCGGGTAGAGGTCATTGGGCAGGAACACCGTGCCGTTATCCATTTCCAGCTTTCCTTTGCCGTCCGGCTGGAAATACCTTATCTGATAGGCAGTCGGCTGGTAATAGCCGCCACGCACCAGTCGGCAGCGTATTTCGGCGGTTTCCCCGACTTTCAGCCTTTTGGGTACTGGCAGTGTTTCGATGCTGAACGGGTACGCCTGCTGAATATCCAAGTTGTCATTACAGGCGGTGACAAGCACGAGGGCGGCCACGATGTAGCAGCCCATGATGATTTTATACATTACATTCTTCATATACATTATTATATAGCGGTCAGTTGATAATGAATTTCAGTCCCAAAGATACCTGCGTGTGGAACTTGCCGATGTCCGAGCCGAACAACGCCCGTTCCCTTGCGTTCAACAGCAGAGCCACCCGGTCGGTCAGGTAGGTTTCCAGTTCCAGCGTCAGCGCACCGCCGTAAATGAAGCAGTCCTTATCCAGCAAGGTAGAGCCGTCCGGCAGCAGCTTTTCGCTTCGGTTGCTTGTTTCGTACCCGGCGAGAGCCGACAAGCCCAATGAAAGGAAAAAGGTCTTTCGTCTGTCCGATAGGAATTTCAGGTAATAGCCGCCCTCTGCGGTGAACTGTTCCACGGGTATCTGCATATCCTTGTAGTCATACTTCTTGTGCAGGTATTCGCCGCCAATCACCCAGCGGTTGGCGTTCTTGGTGTAAACGCTGTACGCCGCCCCGATGTGGTAGGCGAAATCACTGCCAGCGTTCCAATGCACCCCGTCCGTCATGCCCGCCGTGACCTGCAAGCCTTTCATGCCCGGCAGGTATCTTTGTGCGTGTGCCTGAAACGAGGTCAGGCACAGCGCAAAGAGCATCATTATAAAGATGTGTCTTTTCATTCCCTATTTGATTTTTAGTTCGTCAATCACTTCTGCGTTCACGATGTCGGCATTCTCCACCCGTATGGTCTGATGCCGCCCGCCGTTCTTCTCGTAAAGTTCCACGACCAGCAGCTTGTCGTCCGGGATGGTGAACTTCGGCAAGGCGTACACCGTCCGGACAGTGCTTTTCCCGGCTATCTCTATCACCTCATTGTAGCTGCGTACCGCATCCAGTACCGTTTCCTGAATAGCCGTACGTTTGGGCACTTTCTTATCGACAATCTTAAACTTGATGAAGTCCGTATCGAAAGGCACGTTGGAACTGTTCTTCGTCTGCGTATGCACGTAAAGCATCCCGTTATAGGTGTAAATCCCCTTGATTAAGAACTGTATGCCGAAACGCTTGCTACCCAAGTGGCGCACTTTCCGGTCATTGTTCTTGTAGATGCTCTGCATTATCAGCTTCACTAATAGCGGGCTTTCACCCGCCAGTTCCCGGAAATGGATGTTCATCCGGGTATGCGAGAAGTCGGACGTATCTTCATTCTCCAAGAAGTCCTTCATCTCGATGTTGAGCATTTCCGGTTCACGGGCGTACTTGGCGTTGAACGAAAAGAAACTGCCGTCCTCGCAGATAACGGAGAAGTTCGTTTCTCCCGGAAAGCCCTCTGTCGTGGCTTTCACCCTGATTACGTTCTCCGCACCGTCCGCCTTGCCCGCTATGATGTGGTTGCTTCCCAAATCGACATAGCGGACGGCGGCGGGGAAGATGATATGCACCGTCTTGGCAAAGGTCACTTCCACGCCGTAGGGCGTAACCATTTGGCGGTACGGGAGTTTCCGGGTAATCCCCGGTACAAGTCGTTGCCAGCCGCATACTTCACGGTGTCAGCGGTTTGTGCGTTTGCCGCACACACGCCCAGCAAGAGGGCGAACAATCCAAAAATCTGTTTCATTGCTAATTGAAATTTTAACGGTTGATAAAATGGTTATTGTTGTTTGGCATACAGCATGACTTTATAGCCTGCTTTCAGCTTCACTTTCACGGTTCGGAACTTCTTGGCGAGGTAGCCGGACGTTCCTTGCAGCAATCCCCTTGTCACGTCCATAGCCACCTGCTGCCCGGCACTTTGGGCAAAGGAAATGCTTGTACCCAGCCCGCTTCCGATATTCGCCATAGCTTCGTTGAACGCTTCCTGCTCCATAGAGGACGGTACGGAAAGCCCCTTTTGCCCGTCCATGTCGAACACGGCGAGTTCCACCGGGATGATGTTGCCCGCATACTCAATCGAGGACACCAGTATGTCGAGCCGTTCGCCCTGCACCTTTGCCGTTCCCGCCACAAGGGTATTCTTCGGCACAACGATATTTCCCGCCTGCATGGGTTCGAGCAGCCGTAGTTTCACCGCCTGCCCGTCCACCAGCGTTTGGTCTTGGTGTATGCAGGCGGCTACCGTGTTCTTTCCCATAGCGTACCCCGTGCCTACCGCCGTGTTGAAGCCGTAGTTTCGTGGCTGGCTGTAAGCCCGGATGAAGTCGGCATCGCTCATGGGCTGCTGCAATCCCGAAACGGTCGTTTCCCGGATAGCCTGCACCGGAATAGCCGGAGTGCCGATACCGCCACCGTTCTGCCCGGCTGTCGGTATTTGGGCAATCTGTCCCCTTTGTCCGTCCTGCCCGTTCATGTACTTTGCCGCCAGCTCGTAGGACTTTTCCAAGAGTGCCATTTGGTCGTCAGCCGTAGGCGTGGCGTTCTGCTGCTGTTTCAGTCGGTCGGTCAGTTCCGCCACCTGCCGTTTCAATTCCTCTTTTTCCTCGTCCACAGGGGGCGTTTCGTAGAACGTGCTTAACTGGCGGTTGATGTCCCGGTAAGCCGCCCGTGAAGAAGCACCGCCGCCCCTTTGTGGCTTCGGATCTTCTTCCGGCATCAGATTGATTTCCTCTTGTGGTTCTTCCGTATCATCGTCCAGCGTGAAACCGAAGTCCTGCAAGGATTGTATCTTGTCCTGCTGTTTGCGGCTTGTCACCGCCTGCTCGTAAGCCTTTTGCTTGTCGGCTATAATCCCGTCCTCTGCGGGCAGGGGTATGTCGGCATTGAAGCCGCCCACGCTTTCCACATTCACGTCCTCTTTGCCGGAGGGTGCGAATATCAGGTACATGCACCCTGCAAAGGCAAGGAACATCAGCGGGAAGACTATCATTTTCCTGCGCTGCTGCACCTGCTGCGGGGTAAGTTCCCGTTTGGGTTTATCTTCCTTTTTCGGCTTCCCGTCCGCCTGCGGTACGGTCGTGCCGTTCTCATTCTTCTGTACTTCTTCCATATTGCGGTCTGTTTAACGGGTTGATACTTTTGGTTGTGTCATTGCCGTGCAACGGCAGTTGTCTGATGTGTTCTATTTGCAGCCTTTGCCCGTCCCGTTTCCCGATATTGTAGATTGATGAAACGGTGATGTAGATAGACAAGCCGCCGAAAAAGAAGAACATCACGAGGATAACCGCCAGCCTTTTGCCCGGCGTAATCCGTCCGCACATTCGGCGCAGGCGGTCGTCCGCCCAGTCCCGCACCTTTTCGATGTGGTTTCGTTTTCTTTCCATAAGGCTATCTTTTAATGGTCTGCAAATCCTTGTTCTCGGTAATGGTGAACGCTTCGATGATAAAGCCGTGCGGGTTGTTGTCGCTCCGTGTGGCGTTAAGCAACCGGCACGAGGTGACAAGGCTTCGCACCGTCAGGCTGCTTTCCCGGACAATCAACTGGCGGGCATACGTGTTCACCTTGTAGGGGTACTGGTCGAAGTCGCACTTCACGCTGTCAATCTCCACCGTCTGCGTGACGTTTCCGGAAATCACCCGGTTGTAGTAGCCCTTTTCCGCCAAGTCCTTGTAATAGTTGAAAGCGGTCTTGTCGGCGAGAAACAACGAGCGTTTGATGTTGCTTTCGATAGCCCCCTTTTCGGGTGATAAGGTGAAGAAAAGTTCGTGGAAACGCCGCACGTGCGACTTCGCTTCCACGGGTCTGTTCTGTGCCATGTCCTGCGAGAGTGCCAGCATCAGGCTTTTGCCGTTGTCGAGGACGTATATCTTCTGCCGCTGCTTTTCGGCGAAGCTGTACGAGTTCCACACGGCAAAGCCCGTCACCAGTGCGCACAGGCAGATGAATACCAGCGCAAAGAGCCGGATTTGCCGGAAACTCGTTTCGATGTTCGTTAATGACTTAAATTCCATATACTAAATATTGATGTTGGTTATTTGAGTAGTTTCCCGGTTACTTTCCCGCTTGCCGCACCGACCGCAGCCCCGGCGATTGAACCAGCCCGTGCCACGTTGCGGTTATAGGCAGACGTACCGCCAGCCGACACTATCCAGCTTGCCACCGTTGGAATGGTGAAGTAGCCCACGATGCCGATAATCATAAAGATTATATACACGGTGCTGCTCCCGTCCGGGATGAAATCCGGGTCTGAAAGCTGCTCGATGTCTTTTTGGAGCATCAGGGTTTGTATGCGTGCCAGCACGCTGCTGAACAAGTCCGACACGGGCAGCCACAGGTAAATGGAGATATAGCGTGAAATCCACCGGGTCAGCGTGCTTTGGAAACCGTCATAGACGGAAATCGCAAACGCCAGCGGACCCAGTATGCTTAACACGATTAGGAAGAACGTGCGCAGCGTGTCTATAATCAGCCCCGCCGCCTGAAAGAGCATTTCCAATAACTCCCTGAACCAGTCCCGGACGGACTTCTTTATATTATAAGCCGTCCTGTCCATGTACATGCCCGTCATAGTCACCATGTCGGAGGGCGACCAGCCCAGTTCTTCCAGTTGTCGGTCAAATTCCTCGTCCGATGCGAGGTAAGCCGTTTCGGGGCTTCGCATCAGGGCTTCATATTCCAGTCGGTCTTTCTGCGCCCGGTACTCGTTCATGTCGAAAGTCTGCGTTTCCATAAGCTGGTTGCACCCTTTCACCACTGGCGACAGCACCGTGTTGATAGTCCCCAGCACGAAAGTTGGAAAAAACATGATGCACAGCCCCAGTGCAAAGGGACGCAGGAGCGGGTACACGTCTATGGGTTCGGCACGTGCGAGCGACTGCCACACTTTGGCGGCTACATAGAACAAAGCTCCCAGCCCGGCTATCCCTTTGGCTACCCCCGTCATGTTGCTGCACAAGGGCATCATTTCATCGTACAGCACCCGCAACACTTGGTGCAGGTTGTCAAAATCCACCGCTGCTAATAACATAGGCATACCGATTTATATGTTACCAGTAGCGTTCATCCGCCGAGCCGTAGAGAGCCAGCACCCGGTCGGTGTCGTTCTTCTTCTTCGCCCGCAGGTAGGACACGGATATGTTCTTTCGGGTGTAGTAGTTCACGAGGTTGCGGTAGTTGAGCAGGCTTTTATAGGCGTTGTTGATTACCGCCAGCCTTTCGGCATCCGTCAGCGACATGCCCGTCACGTTCACTACATTCTTCAAGTCCTGCAACACGTCCGCACTTTCGGAGAGCAGCTTGGCGTACCCGGCTGAAATGGCGGTGAGTTCATCCGGCGTGTAGTTCGGGTCTGCCAGCATGTTCTGATAGTTTCGCACGTAGATTTCGGATATTTCCGCCACCAGCTCAATGGACTTCTTCACCTTGATGCCGCCCTTGACAACATCGTGTACCGCTTTGAGCGCATCGTAATATTTTTTACCCTGCTGGAAAATCTTCTGCGCTTCCATGAAGCCGTCCAGCGTGTTCTTGGCAGTGGTGGAAGTCTGCACTATCTGCTTGGTGGTGTTGATGATGCCCTGCGCCAAGTTGCCGGGGTCTGACACCACCCACTGTGCGGATGCCTTGCCGATGAAGCAAAGGCACACCGCCATAAGGAGAATTGTTCTTTTCATTATCTTTTGTTTTCAGGGTTTGTAACTCGTTTGTATTCGCCGCCGGGCATGAGCGTTATCCGGTCGGTCTTTTTGTCATAGGTGAACTGTATGCGGAAGTCCGTTTCGATGAACAGGCAGCCGTTCCGTTCTGTTACCGGGTAAGCCGTTTCCAGTATTCTGCCCCTGACATTCGCTTTCCGGGTGACGGTGTATCTGCCGCCCGTTTCCGAGAGTGTGAAAGCCGGGTGTCCCCTGACGTGTACCCAATAGCCCTGCATCCTTTCCAGCTCCTTGCTTCCGCTGTCCTCGCAGCCCGCCAGCAGGCAGGCGGACAATAGCGTGTATATCAGATTGTCAATCCATTTCATGTTCCTAATTTTTAAGTTGTTGATGATTGGGGATTTCTTTTGCTTTCTGCAAGCCGCTTGATAGCCAGTTCAAGGTTGCCGTCCAGCTTCTCGGCAAGAGCGAACAGTTCCATTTTTTCGCTTTCCTCGGTCGTGTACGTGTAATATTCTTCCAATGAAACTTCCGTGGCGTACACCGCCGATTGTGTGCCGCCCAGCGAGAAGAAAACTTCCTTGTACTTCCGTCCGGGGTGGTTCGCCATGTTGATAGACAATATCTGCGAACGCTCCTTGTCGGTCAGTCCCAAGAGGTTCTGTATGCTGTCGAACTTGTTAAGGTATTTCCTTTGGTCTAACAATATTTTGCAGTCCGAGTTATTGATGATACTCTCTTTCACGATAGGGGAAGAAATAATATCCTCTACCTCTTGCGTGACTACAATCGCTTCCCCGAAATACTTTCGGACGGTCTTGTACAAATATTTTATGTAGTCCGCCATGTTCGCCGATGCAATCGCTTTCCACGCTTCCTCAATTAGTATTAACTTCCTTATCCCCTTTAACTTGCGCATCTTGTTTATAAAGGCTTCCATGATGATGATAGTCGTTACCGGGAATAAAATCTTGTGGTCTTTGATGTTATCCAACTCAAAGACAATGAAGCGTTTATGCAACAAATCCAGTTCCTTGTCGGAGTTCAGCAGGTAGTCGTACTCACCGCCACGATAGTACGGTTCAAGCACGTTCAGGAAATTGTCAATGTCAAAATCCTTTTCCCTGACGTTCTTCTGTTCAAGCTGTCGGCGGTAATCATCCCGGACAAACTCGTAGAACGTGTTGAAGCAGGGCGTTACCGAACTGTCTTTGCCTATCAGGTCGATATAGGCACTTACCGCATTGGATAACGCCACTTCTTCCGACCGTTTGGGGGCTTCATCGTCCCGCTTCCACAGGGTGAGTATCAGGGTCTTGATACTCTCTTTCTTCTCGATGTCAAATACCCCGTCCTCGACATAGAACGGGTTGAACGCTATCGGGTTCTCGTTGGTGTAGGTGAAATAAATCCCGTCCTCGCCGTGCGTGCGGTTGTGGATAAGCTGGGACAGCCCCAAGTAACTGTTACCCGTATCGACCAGCAGCACGTGCGCACCCTGCTCGTAATACTGGCGCACCATGTGGTTGGTGAAGAAGGACTTACCCGACCCGCTCGGCCCAAGTATGAACTTGTTTCTGTTGGTCGTGATGCCTTTCTTCATGGGCAAATCCGATATGTCGATGTGCAGCGGGCGACCGCTTACCCTGTCCACCATTTTGATGCCGAACGGCGAAAGCGAACTCTTGTAGTTCGTTTCTTCCACGAACAGGCAGAGAGCCTGCCCCAAGAACGTGTAGAAACTTTCCTCTGCGGGGAAGTCGGCTTCGTTGCCGGGTATGCCCGCCCAAAAGAGCGTGGGCGTATCGACCGTGTTGTGGCGTGGCTTGCACTCCATTAGCGCAAGCTGGCTTCCCACATCGTTGCGTATGCGTTTGAGTTCGTCCCTATCGTCACTCCATGCCATGACGTTACAGTGGCAGCGTACCGAAATAAGCCCCTTGCTGTGCGCTTCGTTCAGGTACTCGTCTATCCACTCCTTGTTCACTTGGTTGGCACGGGAGTAACGGGAGAGCGATTGCATGTTCCGGGCGGTCTGCTCGAAGTTCTTCAGGTTTTCGGCGTGGTCGTCTATGAAGATGAATTGGTTATAGACGTGGTTACACGACAACAGCACGCCCACCGGGGCGGCAAAACTTAACCTGCAATCGCTTCTGTCTGTGGACAGCTTCTCAAATCGGCAGTCCGTCCCGACCTTTCCGGGCAAATCTTCCACGTCCGAAAGCGTGTGCAGGCACAGTATATCGTCCCCGACCCGCATTTCTTCCGGGTACAGCCCGATGTCTTTCAGGCAAGTAGTGTCGGTTTGCGAGAGCGAGAAGTATTTCTCGATGATGCCCGCCTTTCCGTCCTGCCCGGTGATTTCCGATGCCGCCAGCCGGGTAAGGGTGACAAAACCGCTGTCGTTCATAATCCTTTCAAACTGCCCGACCGCTTCGATAAACTTTGCCGCCGCTTCCTTGTCGGCTATCTCCTGCGGTACAATCCTGCCCCGGCAGAGGGTGGAGAAGTCGCTCTGTCGGCGGCTTCTCTCCCTTGTCGTCTTTGTCAGGAACAGGTAGCAGTAATGGTTCAGGAACGGGCGTTCATTGAAGTGCCGTTCAAAGGAGCGGCTTAAAAAACTAAGCTCGTCCCTTTCCGTGTCGGGCTGGTAGTTCTCCTTGATGAAGAAGTCCTGCTTGTGTACTATGGAGTAGTCGGGCAGCACCTTGATTGCCTTATACCATGCCGAATGTATGGCTTCGTACTCGGCACTGGTGACGGTGAACAGTTCGGGCAGTTCCACCCTGAAAGCCACCGTTATGTCCGCATCCTTTGAAATGATGCAGCCGTTCTCCACCGCCAAAAGTGGAAATTTCCTTTCCAGCGTGGTAGCCTTTAACATATTCCTCATGTTCTTTCTTCCTTTCTTCTTTTGTAGTTGAACAGCCGGGGTATCGCCTTTCGGCTAATAATGAAGCGTGGGTGTCTTTTGCGTGCGGCAGCTTTCATCAGCCCGTGCGTGCCGTACTTGGCATTGAGCCGGAACGTCTGCCACACGAGCAGCAGCGAAGCCGACACGATGAAACCGATACATAGCCACTGGTTCACGCCTGCCATGAACAGGACGATGAACACCACGAAGACGGCGAGCAAGCCGCCGCAAAAGATAAAGAGGTACTGGCTTTTCAGCCCCTTGAACTCCACTGGCTTCCCGATACCCCTGTTTACCGGATATTCAGACATTGCCGCCTTTTTAGAGGAAGAACGAACGCAGGATAGTGGCGGCGACAATCAGGAAGATGCACGCCCCGAACCAACTGGCGGCAGTCTTTGAGGTATCGGGGTCGCCGCTTGAAAACTTGTTATATACTTTTACCCCGCCAATCAAGCCGCAGACCGCCCCGATTGCGTACACCAGTTTTGTTCCGGGGTCAAAATACCCGGTGATTAGGTTCGTGGCTTCGGTGATGCCCGCCTGCCCGTTTCCTTGTGCGTAGGCACTTACCACGGCGGCAAGTATAGCCGCCGACAAGAAGATTTTCTTTCTCATTGTGATTTGTTTTTAATGCCGGGCGGTGGGTGGATAGTCCGCCTTTCCCGGCTGGTGAATAATTTGAAATTTTAGTGGTCGGGGATAGTCCCGTTTGTCTGTTTGTTTTCAGGTTGCCAATCAACCGTAATCCCGTTGTTTCATGCTGTCAGGCTTATAATTATTATATTATAGGAAATCGTTCATGTCGAACGCTTCGTGTTCCTCGCTTGTATCGACAGTTCCGGCAGGGACAGCAGCCGCAGCCAGTTCCGCTTCGTTGCGTCCCAGCAGTTCCGCCACCTTTGCCAGCCCGCCGTTGATGTTCTCCACCACCGCATCGTAGAGGTTCGTCCCCTCAATGCTTGCCAGTGTCCCGGCGGTTTGCCGTTTCTCCGCTTCGGTGGGGTTGTCGGCGTTCGCCGTGCGTACCGCTTCGCCCAGTTCATCGAAGCTCACGCCCGTAGCCCGCCCGGTATCATCGTCACCGTCCATGTACCCGGCTATTTCCTCGTCCTCGTAGTCGGGTTCGTCATTCTCGTAACCGGGCGTTTCTTCCGCTTCGGCTGCTGTTTCCGGAATGTTTTCTTCCGGCTGTCCGTCAGCCTGCGGCGCAAAAATAGTATCATTTTCAGCCGCTTGCGGGAGGTGTCCCGATTTGTCCTGCGCTGTCCCGATTAGTCCGCCCTTGTATCGGCTTTCACCTATCAGCGTGTAGCCTGAAACCCCGTTTCGTGGGAGTGGCGCATCATCCGTTCTGCCCGTTGATGTCCGGCTGTCCGTGTAGCGATACCACAGCCATAGGGCGATATAGTACACCAAAAGCCCGGTAAGTATGCAATAGATTATCATAGTCAGACAGGCTTTTGGAAGTGGCTTTCGTACAGGGTGTTTATCTCGTCTTGGTACTGCTCGAAGTGCCGCAGCAGAATGTTTTCCACGTAGCTGCTTACCGTCACCTTGCGCCCGCCTATCACCGTCACGATACGCATCAGCTTCTCGTGCGTGGTACGGCTCACGTACAAGGGCTGTCGGTCTGCCAGTTCCACTTTCTGAAAGTAAGTTTCCTGGTAGTCGCCCGAACCGCCCTTGCGCCTGCGGGGTGTCGGTTTCTCTACTTGCACCGTTTCTGTTTGTGTTTCTTGCGGTACATCATTCGTCTTATTATTATCTTGTTTACTGGGAACACCCTGCGAGATAAGCTCTTTCATGAAATCCTCGTCTATCTTCGGCATCCCGCCGCTTTGCTTTGCCATATCATTTTAATTTGATGTAGTACACTATTTCGGTTATCAGTTCTTCCAAGTTGCTTCCCCTTACCAGCGAGCGGCTGGCGGGAAAGAGCGTGGAGCGGAACACTGCCTTTTTATCCGCCACCAGTTCCTTTTTGTAGCGTTTGGTATCGGGGATAAAGGTTTTCATCAGCGGCAGTTCCAGTTCCTTAATGGTCTTGTCGTAGGCGGTGTAAAGGTCTGTTTTCTCCCTACCGTCCACCATGTTCCAAAAGAGGTACAGCCCGGCAAGTCGGCAGGCTTCATTCCTTACCAATAGCTTTTGGATAGCCATTGCGAACGACAGGCTGCTTTCCAGCACCACCTTGTCGGCGGAAATGGGTGTGAAAATGTAGTCCATGCCTGCAAGGGAGTTTATCACGCCCTCGCTGTTCACCGTGCCGGGCAGGTCAAAAAACACTATATCCGGCACGTGTCCGGCGGCTATATGTTCGTCAGCCGTTGCAATCGCCTTTTCAGGTGAACTGCACAATACCGGGTAGGCTTTCTTCCCCAGCCGGGTGAACTGTTCATACGCCATACGCTTGTAATCCTCGTCCGTTCCTACCTGTTCGGCATCCCGCTTGCGCATCCCGGCTATGGAGTGTTGCGGGTAGTCGCAATCGACCACCGCCACATCGTAGCCTTTGAGGTAGTAGAGGTAACTCGCCGCCAGCACGGTAAAGGTGGTTTTGCCGACTCCGCCCTTTTGGGTGGAAAAGGCGACATAAAGGGGTGTTCTCTCGTTTTCCATATTACTTGCGTTCATTATTGGTTGATAGGTTTGTTTATTTATTCCATTCAATCCGGCTATATGGCTTTCTTGAAATGTGGAAAGATTGTTTTATTTCAATCTTGTTTCCTTGCTTTCATTATTCCTTGAAACCTTGCAATCCTGCTGTCTTGAAATCTTGTTTTCAGCCAGTCATTCTTGCTTGAAACAGGGCTTTCCATATTGCTTTCAATCTTGAAATCTTATGCAAATAAAAGGAGAAAAAACGTCCGTTTTCAGATGTGTCCCGATTTGTCCTTTGGTGTCCCGTTTTGTCCACCAACCGCCTATTTTACAGCATTATAAATCACCGTTACTTTGCAGCGGAGTAACGAACCGCAGGGGGCGGGAATATGGAAACAGGCTGGAATATGGCAGGGCTTGCCGTTAAACGCAAACCCCAATCCGTCCCGGACGGATTTTTGATTTTCGCCAGAAAATAGCAAGGTGTGTTTCGTGGCACACGAAACCGTTTTCCGTGCCTGAAAACGCCTTGCCCCTTGCGGGGGTAAAAATCACTCCGAAGTCGTAATTTTTTAATTGAAAGAAGCATGGAAACAAGAAAACCTAACAAGGGCGGTCGCCCCGCCCTCGCAGACCCGGCGAAGCATCGCCATGTCCTTTACCTGAACGACCGGGAGAATGCCCGCTTCCTCTCGCAATGGGAGCAGTCGGGCGTTACGAGCAAGTCCCGTTTCATCGCCGCCCGGCTGTTCGGCGAGCCGTTCCGGGTGGTGAAAGTGGACAAATCGGCAGTAGAATATTGCGCCCGGCTGACCGAATTTTACGCCCAGTTCCGGGCGGTTGCAGTCAATTACAACCAAGTCGTAAAGGCGTTGCACAGCAACTTTTCGGAGAAAAAGGCACTCGCTTTTCTCTATAAGCTGGAGAAAGCGACTACCGAACTGGCTATGTTGAACCGTCAGGTTATCGACCTGACAAACGAGTGCAGGGAACTATGGTTGCCAAAATAAGCACGGGCGGCAATATGTTCGGCGCACTGGCTTACAACCAAAACAAGGTGGACAGCGGGGAAGCAAAGGTGCTTTTCTCCAACCGGATGCTGTTGGGCGAGGACGGGAATTTCTCTATCGGCGAGTGTATGCGCAGCTTTGAAATGCAGATGCCCGTCCATTTGTCTACCAAGAAGCCGATATTGCACATTTCCATAAACCCGCACCCGGAAGACGTGCTTTCGGACAGCCAACTTTCCGACATCGCACGGGAGTATATGCGGAAGTTGGGCTATGGCGACCAGCCTTATTTGGTCTATAAACACGAGGACATCGACCGCCACCATATCCACATCGTGGGCTTACGGGTGGACGAAAACGGCAAGCCGCTGAATGACAGGTTCGAGCACCGGAGAAGCAAGCAGATTACCCGTGAACTGGAACAGAAATACAACCTGCATCCGGCGGAGAGAAAGGAGAGTGCCGAACGTCCCGAACTTAAAAAGGTCGATTACGCAGCCGGGGACGTGAAGCACCAGATTGGCAATACCGTGAAAGCGGCTTGTTACGGCTACCGCTTCCAGTCGTTCGGGGAGTACAGGGCATTGCTTGCCACCTGCAACGTGTGCGCCGAGGAAGTCAAGGGGGAAATAAACGGCAGACCCTATCAGGGCATTGTCTATTCCGCCACGGACGATAAGGGCGAAAAGGTGAGCAACCCGGTAAAGGCATCCCGCATCGGCAAGTCGGTGGGCTACGAAGCGGTGCTGTGCAGGATGGAAAAGTCTGGCAAGGCGATTAAGGACGGGAAGCTGAAAGAGCGTACCCGGAAGATTGTCGCCGCAGCCATGCAGACCGCCCGTAACCGACAAAAGTTTGAACAGGAACTGAAACGGCAGGGCATTGACGTGGTGTTCCGGCAGAACGACAGCGGGCGCATCTATGGCGTTACGTTCATCGACCACGACAGCCGGG
>OLWQ01000586.1_pt1 | contig 14937 bp, 7 predicted proteins | sample 1673981 | NCBI WGS metagenome assembly OLWQ01 (sample SAMEA103958136, study PRJEB25191) | human gut metagenome | reverse complement strand
AAAAAACGGAAACATCCTGATTGTCGATGATAACCGAGGCGTACTTACCGCCTTGCAGCTTTTGTTGAAGCCATATTTTGAAGGGATAATCACACTTCCCTCTCCCGTAACCCTGCCCAGCGTATTGCGGGAAAGGTCATGGCAAGTGGTTCTTCTTGACATGAACTTCACCTCGGGCATCAATACCGGCAACGAGGGACTATACTGGCTCCATGAAATAAAGAAGCAATGTCCCACCCTGCCCGTAGTGCTGTTTACCGCCTATGCCGACATTGACCTTGCCGTACGGGGAATCAAGGAAGAAGCCACAGACTTCGTCGTAAAACCCTGGAACAACCAGAAACTGGTGGAAACCTTACTGAATGCCGTATCAGCTTCTGAAACAAAATCTCCGGCCAATGGCCCAAATGCCGGACGTACGGCAGAAAGCAGCCACCTGTTTGCAGATACCCGCAACATGTATTGGGGAAACAGCCCCGCCATGCAGCAGCTCCGCCTTTTGGTGGAAAAAGTGGCCTCTACCGATGCCAATATCCTTATTACGGGCGAGAACGGTACCGGTAAAGAGATGCTGGCACGCGAAATTCACTCCCTTTCACCGCGCAACCGGCAGGAGATGGTAAGTGTGGATATGGGTGCAGTCACCGAAAGCCTTTTCGAGAGCGAACTGTTCGGCCACATGAAAGGCTCTTTCACCGATGCCCATGCCGACCGTGCCGGCAAGTTCGAAGCAGCCAGCCGCAGCACCCTCTTTCTCGATGAAATAGGCAATCTCCCCTACCATCTGCAAGCCAAACTGCTGACCGCCATCCAACGCCGCAGCATTGTCCGTGTAGGCAGCAACACTCCCATTCCCGTAGACATACGGCTGATTTGCGCTACAAACCGCAATCTGCCCGAGATGGTGGCAAAAGGCGAATTCCGCGAGGACTTGCTGTACCGCATCAATACGATACATCTCGAGATACCTTCGTTGCGCGAGCGGCCCGAAGACATCATCCCCCTTGCAGAGCTTTTCATCGCCCGCTTCTGCAAGCAATATGACAAGCCCCCCGTCCGCCTGACGGACGGCGCTTGCGAGAAGCTTACGCTCCACCCCTGGTACGGCAATATCCGCGAACTGGAACATGCCATCGAAAAAGCCATTATCATCTGTGACAACGAAACCCTTCCCGCAGAATTGTTCCAGCTGGCACGGCGAACCGGCACTCCCGAAGCAGCCGCATCCACGCTCGAAGAAATGGAAATGCAGATGATACGGAAGACGCTCGACAAATGTAGCGGAAATCTCTCTGCCGTCGCCGCACAACAGGGTATCACCCGCCAGACGTTGTACAACAAAATGAAGAAGTATGGCCTTTAATTATTCATTCCGTGTTGCCGTCAGTCTGGCAGTAGCACTCCTTGCAGGGGTGATGTGGACTGTAGACGTATTTTGGGGCGCGCTCTGTACCGCGCTGCTTCCCATAGCCTTGTACTGGCAGCAGAAGTTATACCGCCATCATGTGCGGAAGGTGCTTTTCATGCTCGACGCCATCGAAAACAACGACAATGCCATCCACTTCTCCGAAACGGAAAACACTGCCGACGCACGACTCGTGAACCGTGCATTGAACCGGGTTGCCCATATACTTTATAATATGAAAAGTGAAACAGCCCAGCAAGAAAAATACTACGAACTCATCCTGGACTGCGTGAATACCGGTATCCTTGTCCTGAACGACAATGGTGCCGTATATCAGAAAAACAGCGAAGCCCTCCGTTTGCTGGGCCTCAATGTCTTTACCCACGTCAGTCAGCTGAACCGCGTAGACCCGCGTCTTTCGTCCCTTCTTGCCAATTGCCGCCCGGGAGACAAATTGCAAATGCCTTTCAACAACGAACGAGGCACTGTAAACATGTCTGTCCGCGTCAGCGACATTACAGTCCGTAAAGAGCATCTTCGCATCCTCGCCCTGAACGACATCAACAACGAGCTGGATGAAAAGGAAATAGATTCCTGGATTAGGCTTACCCGCGTACTGACGCACGAAATAATGAATGCCGTCACTCCCATAACCTCCCTAAGCGATACACTGCTGGGACTGACCGAAGCGCAAGTTTCCAAAGAAGAAATCAGAAACGGCCTGCAGACTATCAGCAGCACGGGCAAGGGCCTGCTCTCTTTTGTGGAATCATACCGGAAATTCACCCGTATTCCCACCCCCGAACCATCCTTGTTCTACGTAAAAAGCTTTATCGAGCGGATGGTCGAACTCGCCCGTCACCAGCACCCCGATGTCCGGGTCACCTTTCATACGGACATCGCGCCAAGCGACCTTATTCTATATGCCGATGAAAACCTGGTATCACAAGTGGTCATCAACCTACTGAAAAATGCCATGCAAGCCATCGAATCGGATAAAGATACAGATAAAGAAGGACATATCAACATACGTGCCTACTGCAACGAAGCGGAAGCCATACTGATAGAAATTTCCAACAACGGACCTGCCATTCCCAATGACATTGCCGAACACATATTTATCCCCTTCTTTACGACCAAAGAGGGCGGAAGCGGTATTGGATTGAGTATTTCCCGGCAAATAATGAGGCTTTCCGGCGGAAATTTATCCTTATTGCCTGGTAAAGAAACCACCTTTATTTTAAAATTCAATTGAACTATTTTAGATTTGTATTTGTTAAACACATTGCATATCTTTGTACTATTAGACATAAGAAACATCACATTTCAAACTATATAGCATAGAATTTATGATATTTACAGCAGGAAACATACTACTTATAGGTTCCATATTACTTTTCGTCAGCATCATTGTCGGCAAGACCGGCTACCGTTTCGGAGTACCTGCGTTATTGCTTTTCCTTGTCGTCGGTATGCTGTTCGGCAGTGACGGATTGGGATTGCAGTTCCACAACGCCAAGGAAGCACAGTTCATCGGCATGGTTGCACTCAGCATCATTCTGTTCTCCGGTGGCATGGACACCAAGTTTACGGAGATAAAGCCCATATTGACTCCCGGCATTGTTTTGTCAACTGCAGGAGTGCTGCTCACGGCCCTCTTTACCGGATTATTTATCTGGTGGCTGTCCGGCATGAGCTGGACCAACATCCACCTGCCATTGATAACCTCCCTTTTGCTTGCATCCACCATGTCATCTACCGACTCAGCCTCTGTATTCGCCATTCTGCGTTCACAAAAAATGAACCTGAAGCATAATCTGCGCCCCATGCTGGAACTGGAAAGCGGTAGTAACGACCCGATGGCATATATGCTGACAATCGTGCTGATTCAATTCATCCAGTCCTCCGGAATGGGAGTTCCCCAGATATTGGGCTCTTTTGCCATACAGTTCATTGTCGGTGCCGCAACCGGTTATTTCCTCGGAAAGCTGGCCATCCTTATGCTGAACCGGCTGAATATAGACAACCAGGCACTCTATCCTATCCTGTTGCTGTCCTTTGTATTCTTCACCTTCTCCATCACCGACCTGCTGAAAGGCAACGGTTACCTGGCCGTGTATATCGCCGGAATGATGGTAGGCAATAACAAAATCATGCACCGGAAAGAGATTTATACTTTTATGGACGGACTGACCTGGCTTTTCCAAATCATCATGTTCCTCTGCCTCGGTCTGCTTGTCAACCCCCATGAGATGCTGGAAGTTGCAGTCGTGGCATTGCTCATCGGCGTCTTCATGATTGTCGTGGGACGTCCTCTCAGTGTTTTTCTCTGCCTGCTGCCTTTTGGCAAGAGAATCACCCTCAAGTCACGGCTATTCGTATCGTGGGTAGGATTACGTGGCGCAGTACCCATTATCTTTGCCACCTATCCCGTGGTGGCTAATGTGCCCGGCGCCCATGTCATCTTCAACATCGTATTTTTCATAACCATCGTCTCACTGGTCATCCAGGGTACCACAGTCTCCTGGGTAGCCCGGCTGCTTGGCCTCTCCACCCCGCTGGAAAAGACCGGAAATGATTTCGGAGTTGAACTGCCCGAAGAGATTGACTCCAACCTGCACGACATGACCATTACACAAGAAATGCTGGAGCAGGCAGACACCCTGAAAGACATGAACCTGCCCAAAGGCACACTGGTGATGATTGTAAAACGTGGCGATGAGTACCTCATTCCGAACGGAACATTAAAACTTCATGCCGGTGACAAGCTGCTTCTTATTTCGGAAAATAGCAAGGAATAAGAATTACAGATAAGTTTCTATCCGTTTCAGGGCAAGAAAAAAGTGGAAACTATTTGCTTTGCATCACTATAAGACCTATCTTTGCGCAGTTTTAACTAAAGTGTGCAACAGCTGAATGGAACAAGAACAAGGGTTCATCGATTATATAGAACAAAGCATTATTAAAAACTGGGATCGCAACGCCCTGACAGACTACAAAGGAATTACACTGCAATACAAAGATGTAGCACGGAAAATAGCCAAATTCCATATCGTATTGGAAAGCGCCGGCATCAGGCCCGGTGACAAGATTGCCGTTTGCGGACGTAACAGTGCACATTGGGCAGTCGCTTTTCTGGCGACGGTTACCTATGGAGCTGTCATCGTTCCCATTCTGCATGAGTTCAAGGCCGACAATATCCACAACATCGTCAACCATTCCGAAGCCAAGCTGCTGTTTGTCGGCGACCGGGCATGGGAAAACCTCAATGAAGAGGCAATGCCCCTGCTGATGGGTATCGTACTGCTGACGGACTTCACTCCGGTGGTTTGCCGCAACGAGCAGCTGATGGAGGCTTTCGAACATCGCAACGTCCTCTATGGCACACGTTTCCCCAAGAATTTCCGCCCCGAGCATATCAGTTACCGCAAGGAGGAATCACCCGAAGAACTGGCTGTCATCAACTATACTTCGGGCACCACGGGATATTCCAAAGGGGTCATGCTCCCCTATCGCAGCCTTTGGTCCAATGTTGCATATTGCCATGAGATGCTCCCCGTACGTCCGGGCGACCATATTGTATCCATGCTGCCTCTGGGACATGTATTTGGTATGGTGTACGATTTTCTATACGGTTTTTCCGCAGGCGCCCATCTGTATTTCCTTACCCGTATGCCGTCTCCCAAGATTATTGCACAGTCATTCTCCGAAATAAGGCCACGGGTCATTTCGTGTGTACCGCTTATCGTAGAAAAGATTATCAAGAAGGATATCCTGCCCCGGATAGACAATAAAATAGGCAAGCTGCTATTGCGGATGCCCATTGTCAACGATAAAATCAAGGCTGACATGCGCAAAAAGGCAATGGAAGTATTCGGCAGTAATTTCGATGAAATAATCATCGGAGGAGCACCGTTCAATGCCGAAGTGGAACGCTTCCTGAAGCAGATAGGTTTCCCCTATACCATTGCATACGGAATGACGGAATGCGGCCCCATCATTTGTTCCAGCCGCTGGGAAACATTGAAACTGGCCTCTTGTGGCAAGGCAACCACCCGCATGGAAGTAAAGATAGACTCTCCCGACCCTCAGAACGTGGCAGGAGAAATAATCTGTAAAGGTGCCAATCTGATGCTGGGCTATTACAAAAATGCCGAAGCGACTTCCCAAATCATCGATGTAAACGGTTGGCTGCACACCGGAGACCTTGCAACGATGGATACCGAAGGATATGTCACTGTCCGTGGACGCAGCAAGAACATGTTGCTCACAGCCAGTGGCCAGAACATCTATCCCGAAGAGATTGAAAGCAAACTGAACAACATGCCCTATGTGTCCGAATCACTGATCGTATTGCAGAACGACAAGCTCGTGGCTCTTATCTATCCGGATTTTGACGATGCATTCGCCCACGGTATGGAACAATCGGACATCGAAAAGGTTATGGAGGACAATCGGAATGAATTGAATCTGCAATTACCGGCCTACTGCCAGATAACAAAAGTCAAGATACACTTCGAGGAGTTCGAGAAAACGGCAAAGAAGAGCATTAAAAGATTTATGTATCAAGAAGTAAAAGGGTAAGGGGAATGTGTCAAAACCTTCTTTAACGCTTTATTTTAGGCGCGGATGACGCAGATTTCACGGATTTAGTTTATTGAATCCGCATTATTCCGCGTAATCCGCGCCTAATATTATAACATTATAAAAGTCTTCATGTGCTTTTGACACATTCGCATCCTTTTTGTTAACAAAAATAGAAGCAAAGGAATAAACGGCTAATAAGTGTTATAAAACATACTTTTTTAGTTGGATAATTTGCAGATTTATCAAAAGTCCGTATCTTTGCAATGTGTTTTTCATAGTATTAGATTTAAGGTTAACAAAGGTTGGAGTACAGCGGTACTCCTTTTTTTATGCCCGTAAATCAGATATTCCCGGAAAGCCTCTTCAGTCCCTTCAATACAGATTTATCTTTCACCTCCATGATGCTGATGGCATAGCCACCACCGGAAGCAGCTTTCAGTTTCAAGACCGTTTTGGGAGAAACGATACCTTTACGGATAACATAAGCTTGCGGATTTGTTTTATAATCGGCATCTTTTGCATCGGCATAGACGGTTGCAATATACTGCTTGTCTGCATCCAGGAAGTCCAGTTTCAGAGTTGAAGCATGTCCGTGCTCACTGCTGGTGCAACCGATAAACCAGTCATTCGTACCTTTTGCCTTACGGGCAACAGTGATGTAACGTCCCGGCTCAGCTTCCAGATAGCGGCTGTCGTCCCAATCCACAGCCACATCTTTGATGAACTGGAAAGCATCCATGAAACGCTCATAATTCTCAGGAAGGTCGGCAGCCATTTGTAGAGGGCTGTACATAGTGACATAAAGTGCCAGCTGACGCGTCAAGGTAGTATTGGCATGCGTATGGCTGTTCGGATTCAACTTATTGATGTCCATTTCAAAGATACCGGGCGTATAGTCCATCGGACCACCCTGCAAACGGGTAAACGGAAGTACCGTTGTGTGGAAGGGCTTGTTACCAGCAAAAGCCTCGTACTCCGTGCCTCGGGCAGATTCATTGCCTATCAGATTGGGATAGGTACGGCATAAACCAGTCGGACGTACCGCTTCATGGGCATTGACCATTATCTTGTGTTTGGCAGCTTCGGTCACGGCGTATAGGTAATGGTTGTTCATCCATTGTCCATAGTGATGCTCGCCACGGGGAATCATATTGCCTACGTAGCCACTCTTTACCGAATTATATCCATATTTATTCATCAGACGGTAGGCAGCTTCCATGTGCCGCTCATAGTTACGGACGGAAGCCGATGTTTCATGGTGCATCATCAGACGGACACCCTTGGAATGAGCATATTCATTCAGATACTTGATGTCAAAATCGGGATAAGGAGTCACGAAATCGAAAACATAATCCTTGGAATTACCGAACCAGTCTTCCCAACCCGTATTCCAACCCTCCACCAATACCTGGTCAAAACCGTGTTCGGCAGCAAAGTCTATGTACTTCTTCACATTAGCCGTGTTGGCCGGATGAATGCCGTTCGGTTTCACCTTGGAATAGTCCGTATCATCCAGTTTCACAGAAGGGAGGTCAAAAGTATATGCCCAGGGCTTTCCCCCTGCAATCATTTCCCACCATACGCCGACATATTTCACCGGCTTAATCCAGGAGGTATCATCATACTTACAAGGCTCATTCAGATTGAGAATCAAATTGGAGGCCAGTATCTCGCGGGCATCATCACTGACTATGACCGTACGCCAGGGAGTATGGCAGGGAGACTGCATATACCCTTTATTTCCTTGAGCATCCGGAGTCAGCCAGGATTCAAAAACGAGGTTCTTGTCATCCAGGTTGAGATGCATGCAAGAGTAGTCCACCAAGGCTGCCTCGTGCAGGTTAAGGTACACTCCATCAGCTGTTTTAAGCTGTATGGAAGTCTGGACACCTGTCGGCGAAAAGACAGTTTGTGACGCATTGTCACTCACAGCTCCCTGCAGCAGTCCACGGATTTCAGAGAGTTTGGACTCCGTGTAATCATATTCCTGGGTATCATAATCTCCCGGAATCCACCAGGCAGTATGGTCGCCGGTCATGGCAAACCGGGAATGCTCTTCCTTTATCACAAAATAAACCAGATTCTTCTGTTGCGGAAACTCATAACGGAATCCCACGCCGTCATCATATACCCGAAAACGGATATTCATAAAACGAGTGGTAGACGGTTGTTCAAGTTCTACCAGCAATTCGTTGTAGTGGTTGCGGATATCTTTTGTTTCCCCCCACACCGGTTGCCAGGTTTCATCGAAAGTGGAAGTAGAAGTCCTTACTACTTTGAAACCATCCATCAGGCTGGTAGCTCCTTTCAGTTCCAATCCCAACGTACTGGGATTGATGACGGGAGCCCCTTTATAATCCACCTGATAGGCTGGTCTCCCGTCTTTTGTCAGTTCAAAATCCAGCTTCACCATGCCCGAAGGGGATGAAATGCCTTCAGCATTCCCCGCCAGGGCAGAAAAAAGCAAAGCTGCGCTAAGTACAAATTTCTTCATAATAATGATATGTTTTTTGTGTTAATAGATAAACTCAATGATATGTTCCTTTCCATCGTCCGGCAACCTCAGCAGGCAGGTCCCCTGCTTCTTGTCGGGACACCAGGCAGTTATCGTAAACTCTGTCTCCCAATTTTCTTCCAGCTTTCCGACATTCGTTTTCTTGATTTTCTGACCGTCCAGCAAAGCTGTTTTCGGCATCTGTTCCGTATAGATGCAGAACATCAGGTTTCGTTGGCCGGGTAAGCTATATTTCTCACCGGTCCGTGTACCTACTTTCAGCGTATAGCCTTTGTCGGTAGTCTGGCAAGTAATAGGAGTGCGCATGAACTCTCCACGCAAATATCCTAAATCAGTTCCTGCATCTTCATAAAGCGAGAAGGTAGTTTCACTGCCCGCTGCAGCAGGAAATATCTCAAACGTAACCGGATAGACCGGTTTCTCATCCGTATAGTTCATGACCGGCATTTGAGGTATGATACTTCCCTGCTTTACAAACATAGGAATAGTATTGAGGGGAGCATCCACCGTCATCCATTGCTCACCGCTATATGCTGTGTGTTTGTTGTTGTAGTCAATCCAAGTTCCTTCAGGAAGATACACATTCTTGTTTCGCGCTCCTTTCTTTACCACCGGAGCAACCAGCAGTTCGCTGCCAAACATGAACTGGGCATCCGTTGAGAACGTTTCCATATCTGCCGGATATTCCAGAAACATCGGTCGCATGAGAGGCAACCCCGTTTCGTGTGCTTCGCGGGCATACGTATAGATATAAGGCAAAAGACGATACTTCAATTCGATGGCTGCCTTGGCATTCTTCTCGGCCTCTTCGCCGAACAGCCACGGCTCCACAGCCACGTTGCCCTCATGATGAATGCGGCTCAGGGGATTGAAAGCGCCCATCTGTATCCACCGCGTATAAAGTTCAGCCATCGCAGGATAATTCTCTATATCTCCGCAATAACCGGTAATGTCACAAGTAGTAAAAGGAATAATTCCCAAACCGGCAGACAACAGTACCGGAATCTGATTGGCCATCTGTCCCCAGCCCTGCGTCACGTCATCACCGTTTCCACAGTCACCGGTCCAGCCGAAAGTATAGCGTTGCAAGCCCGCAAAAGCGGCACGTGTCATCTGAAATACGCGACGGTTAGGATTCCGTTTTTCAAACTGCTCCTTCACCACCTTATCCCACGTAAGACCATAAACATTGTGAATCTCATCATGCATGCCCAAATGGTGTTTCATCACCAGGCGTTCCGTCTGCTCCTCATTGCTCCAGGCAGGTTCACCCATATCAGTCCAGAAACCGGCAATGCCATCATCAATGGGCTTCTGCTGATAAGCTCCCCACCAGTCTGCCACAGCAGGAAGGGTGAAGTCCACTACGCCACAATTACCACCCCAGGGCCAGGGCATGTCATAACTCCTGCCGTTGGTGGAGTCCTTTACCAGATACCCTAACCTATCGGCTTCCTCCCATTGCCGCTTATTGGCTTGTGAAATGACCGGATCTTGCGAAACCACCACCTTGAAGCCCATATCCTTGAGGTCTGCAAGCATCTTTTTCGGATTCTCGTAGTTCCCTTTCCGCCACTCAAAATCCTGCAAATACTGTGTCCAGCCTATGTCCTGGTAAATAACATCACAAGGAATTCCACGCTTACGATAGCCTTCAGCTATTTCATAAGACAATTTCTCGCTCGTCAGCAGTCCCCGGCATTGTGCAAAGCCCAATGCCCATTTAGGAGGCATTATGGGTTTTCCCGTTAGGTCGACATATTGTTTCATGATTTCCTTATAATCCTTCCCGAAGATGAAATAATAAATCATCTCTCCCCCAGGAGCCTCGAAACTGTAGTAATCGCGGCTTTCCGTACCAAACTTAAATTCGGTCTTATACGTATTGTCCAGGAAAATACCATAACGATAACTGCTCATAAAGAACGGAATACTCTTGTAGAGCGGGTCCTCAACGGCACTATAACAAGGCTTGTCACTGTTCCACATCTTGTAGGCTTCGCCGCGACGGTCCAGCTTGCCGGTCTTTTCTCCCAAGCCGAAGAAGTGTTCGTCACGACGGAGGGTCTTGTATTCCAATTTGCGCTGCCCGTTACTGATATGCCCCTTATCGGCATAATCACTGAACAGCAGTTTCTGATACTTGTCGAATATCTGTAAGTTAAACGGAGACTTGTTTACCCGGATACGGAGTTTAGGGGTAAAAATCTCGTAGCAGGCATTCTGTTCGTCCACATGGACGGTACCGACATCCTCCAGGTCCTCATTGACGACGGCAAAGGAAGGATTATTCCGCTGGAAACTACCGTCGGGAGAAAACCATATACGTACCGTAGACTGGCTACACAGACGTAATTGTATGGCAGAACTGTCATTTAAATAGAAGGTCACACTCCGGTCGTCACTGGTATAGGAAGTGCAGTCTCCGGTGCGGTTCTGTGCATTCGCATATACAGAAAATGCACAGACGGCAAAAAATAAAAATATATATTTCTTCATTACTATAATCTGTTTGTTCCTTTATTGGATACTCTTATTCCATCACAAGCATGCTCCAGTACTTCAGCAAGGGCAAGATAAAGGTAACCGTGCCGTCCTTCTGTTCGAATGACAGTTCCTGCGAAGCACCGGCATGGAAATCGGGCGATGCAACCCATATCTTGTTCACTTTACCGGAAACATTCATCTTCAACGGCACGTCGGACACCAGACGCGGTTCGGGCATTGTTCCGTTCAAATCCCTCCAGCTTAAGTTATCCGCATTGAGGAAGTTGAGCAGATGAATGACTTGCCTGCCATTTACATTCTTGGCATATACAGTGATGGCAGACTTCTGCGGCGGCCATGCATTCAGAGAAAGATTCCGCGCAGCATCCGTACAGTTCAGAGAAACGGAAATCTCCGCCTCCGTATCTTTATCACGAAGCAGGTTCTGATAAGCCGTCATAAAGTCATAATAACGAATCATGGCTGTTTTCAGTACATCGTTCATCTGCAAAGCCGTGCTTGGAAAGTACTCGCGGCATAGCATGTGGTCACCCAATTCCAAATGAGAGCCTCCCAAAGCAAATATCACAGCATCCGTCAGCAGCACACCCGGTGTATTGAACTCACCGGTACTGCTACCTGCCTTGTCATAGTTCATATATGCGGCAAACACCGTTTTCAAGGCATGGTTGCCATACTGGTCGTTCGCTTTGATAATGGTGTGCAGATCCTTGAAGCCTGCCTCATCGCCCCATACTTCATTATAAAGGAAATCCACTTTACCCGTACCAGCTATCTGGGAAGCTCCATAGCTGGAGACGGCATTCATCACCAAACGCTTGTCCGGATGCTTCTGTTTCATGGCTTCGATGAACGAGGCATATCCCTTAGGCAGATTTACCTTATTGCCATCATAGTCATAGCGGTCACCCCGGTTTCCCAGTTGGTCTATCTGATAACCGTCAAAGTCCAGATTGGCATAAACATCATCGTTTCTCTGGGCAATATATGCCTGCCATTCCGTATTGGCGGGATTGAGCAGGAAGATATTACTTTTCCAACTGGAGGGCAAGTCATGCGAATCCTTATCCATGCGTCCCGTGTTCTTGAATATGTACCATTCTTCCTTTACCCCGTCGGAAACGGCATCGTCCAAAGCTCCGAAACATAGATTGTAGAACATGGACTTCATGCCCAGGCTGTGTTGTGTAGAGATATACTTCTTCACTACCTCGGTATAGACCTCCCGGTTGGCAATGTCCTTATAGACCTCGTCCAGATGCTCACGCGTACCGCCCAACGGCCAATGATGCTTGTTGTGCCAATCCTGAAACTGTACCCCGTTAATGTGGCAACGGTTCAGGAAAGCCATCTCCTTCTCTATCACTCCATCCACCTTTTTCGAAGCATCAAAAGTGGCAACGAAACCATAACGTGGAAAACGTGTCCAGTCACTGGATACATCTACGGCAATAGTACCAAGAATAACCTCTGTTCCATTCTCTTTCGTACGGTACACATCCACCAGATAACCGGTATAATCGGTTGCCGGAGCAGTCCAAGTCCAAGTAGTACCGGCAGCAGCCTGCTCCGATACAACCTTGTCCATTGTCCGGTAGCGGATTTTAGCTCCGGCAGGAAGGGCGTCAGCTGTAAAAGAAACACTCTCGCCCGGCCGGTAACATGCCTTGTCGGTAGTGAGGTTGACCGTCAAGTCCGAGGTGACTGGGGTTACTTCCGTAACCCCTCCACTCTCTCCGCCTCCACCGGTACCGCTGCCGGTATCATCCTTGCTGCATGCAACCAGCAGCAAGGCTACCAGTGTTGTATAAACTATCTTCTTCATCTATTGTAGATACCTATTGTTTCACGATTGAAATTGTCTCTTCCAGCTGATTCAAAGTAATCAGATAGGAACCTGCTGTCGTAATCTTCCACTTCTGGTCGATGCCGCCTACCATCACGTCCAGATATTGCGCTTTGAACGCTTCGTCTGATTTATCAAGGAAAAGCATCGGTTCTGTTTCTCCTGTAGGCTGTTTGTCTGCTACAGCCGACATGAACCAGGCTCCATTCCAATCTTCCTGCTTATCACAAGTAAATTTCAACTCACCGGCATTCAGCGTACCTTTCCAAGTAAACACATACGGATTATCCGTTGTCTGCATCGGCGTAGCATCACCAATCGTCCAACCGGCCGGAGTAGCATCACCTACCATATAAATCATCTCATACGGAGTAAATTCGCTCATCATCATGCGTTCCTTACCACTACGGATATCCATGCAAATCTTGTAGGCCTTGCCGCATTCCCCGTCTTTCAGCACCCATTTATTGTCCGGGTCGAACCCTTTCACAAACACCACTTCTGTATCGGTATAAGCAGCATCGGCATTCTTGGCCTTATACATGTTCTCCCAACTTCCATCGGAGGTTCCGAACTTGAATTCCCCTCCTTTGCCCACTTCAAAGAACTTGCCGAAGCGGAACAAGTATGGGTCGAGCACATCTTGTTTCATCTTCACGAATCCCCAATCCGTAGCGTTACCCACAAAATAAAGCTGGTCGTAGGCAGGTGCCAACGTCTCTGTCTGGGTCAATGTAAGAACACCGGTAAACAGATTGGCCTCGACGATGTAATTATGGTCTTCTTCGACAACAAAAGGTTCATCCGGCTGGTCATCACTGCTACGAAGAACCAGCAATCCATCTGTTCCTTTGTTGTAAGAGGGCAGGAATGAGCCTAAGGTCGTGATGAACTTAAATTCACCGGCCACAAGCCGGCCCGTCCATGTAAAGATACCATTGTCCTTGCGGGTCATCTCTGTCGCATCATCGGCACTCCAGCCGCCCGGAGTGGCACTACCTATCAGATAAAGGGTGGATGTGAGCGGTTTATAGGCTGTAACACTGAAAGCAGTGGTAGACACCTGTTTTTCGTCCCGTTCCGTTACAGTAGCTGTCAAGCGCGCTTCCAACGAAATGTTCTCCCCGGCAGTTGCCCCAAAATGGTTGCGCAGGATGTCATTCAATTCCTCCACGCTCTTTTTCCATGAGTATTCTTGTACGGCATTCTCCACAGCTACATAAGAATCTGCAAAATCACTGCCGGTCTTGGCCAATTCCAGCGTATAAGAAATTTTATTACCCGTCCCATAATTGGTTCCCGTAGTCCAGGAAAGCTCCAGGGCATCATCGGCATGTGCCTGCTCATTCAAAACAACTTCCGTCTTGCTGGCCGTCAGTACAAGTTCATTCTGTCCTTTATCCAATTCCATGTAATCATCATCTACACAAGCAGATAAGGCTGCACAGCCCAGTAAGGCAAATACAAGGTGTGAAATATATTTCTTCATATTCTTCTGATTAAATTAATTAATAACCCGGGTTCTGCACCATTAAGGTATTAGCATCCATCTCCGTCTGCGGAATAGGGAACAGCAAGCGGTTCTTGTTCACGTTGCTCTTTCCAATGGAATGCAGGAATTTAATGGCATACTCTCCATTGTTGACACGAATCATGTCGAACCAGCGATGCCCTTCGAAAGCTAGTTCCATGCGGCGCTCATGGATAATCTTTTCACGCATGGTTTCCTGTGACAAGCCCGAAACCTCCGGCAGTCCGGCACGCTTACGTACAATATTCAAAGGCACGGCAGCCTGGTCAGGGCGTCCCATTTCATTCAAAGCTTCGGCCTTCTTCAGCAGGACGTCCGCATAACGATAAATCACGAAGTTGGCAGGATTGGTATTGTATTCCGGAGAAACCGTTTTCGACACCAGAAACTTGCGTACATTGTATCCCGTATTGGAATAAGAGCTTTTGTAAGCCTTACCGTCAAAATCCGGACATCCGGCATAAAGCACGGTCAAATCCTTACGTTTGTCACCGCTCTCATATTGACCCACAAATTCTTTTGTAGGCTGGTTCCAGCCATAACTG
>OLWQ01000583.1_pt1 | contig 14993 bp, 13 predicted proteins | sample 1673981 | NCBI WGS metagenome assembly OLWQ01 (sample SAMEA103958136, study PRJEB25191) | human gut metagenome | reverse complement strand
GCAGCTGTCGCACCTCGCTCGCCGTATCGGCACTTAGAATTATGCGGTATTGCCTCAGCAATTTTTCAGGCAGCGGGCGTACAATGTGCGCCCCTACGAATAGAATCTCGGCATATTATTAGAATCTGTGGCGTACAATCAAACATTTGCCTTTCTCCCCCGGCGGGATAATGGCCCCCACCACCACGCAGCAGTCGGCAAAGTTGAACACCGGATAGGAAAATAGAGTCAGGTCGAACATGTCCACCACATAGCCCCGGAACAACCGGTCGATGAGGTTCCCCACGCCCCCGGCCAGGATCATCAGCCCCGCGATCACGCCCAGGGGATGCCGCACGATGCGCCGCACCAGCAGATACGCCACCGCCGCCATCAGCAGCACCGTCACCACCACCGGCATTGTTACCATTGCCATGACCGTGACCATGACCATGTTCAGTTGAAGTAAAGACTGGATCTACAACAGTCTTAACTACCTTCTTAATCTTTACATTAGGAATAGTGTACAGTTTGCCATCCACCACTGTAGAGATTGTATTATCAGAAGTTTCGTATTCTGTAGTAGTCTTCAAAGTTACAATAGTATAAGCAGGAACTGTTACTTTCTTAGTATAAGTTACATCTGTGATACCCGGGCTATATGATTTAACCAATGCTTTCAACACCTTTTTTACTTCATCATCAGACAATCCTCTAGTTATAGGCATAGCATCAATCGATGCATTTACAGCAGCAATATTAGTAACTTCTTGTCCAACTTTTGCTGTATATGGCAGATCCATTTCTTTTTCTTTACTACTTGTATTTTCACCACCTTTTTGTTCTCCTCCAACTTCACTAGGGGTAATAGTTTCCTCATCCTGATCAACAACAACATCTTCAGCAGCATTCAGTTCTTGTTGCAAGAAAATACTTACCGGAATCAAAGCAAATTGTCCTTTATTCAAAGCAGGAACAGTAGCTTGGCCTTCTCCAGACAGATACTCGTCTTTTGTAGCTGCAAAAGTTCTTGTTGCAGCAGCAATCTTTCCATCTGAACCAGCTTCAATTACGAAAGGATTGCTAGTAATAGCAGCACCATTTTCTGTAATGCTTGCACCATTTATGATAGAACCATCTGATAAATCATATACAGTAATAGCAACAGTAGCACTTGCAGGGTCCAATTCTACAGGCGCAACATTGAATTCTTCTTTTTCGCAGCTTGTGAACATCACACTTGTCAAAGCCACTGCCGCCAATGCTAATTTAGCATTTACGCCACTTAAAAAAATTTTCTTTTTCATCTCAATTAATTAATTAAAAATTTAACAATTCTGACTTAATAAAATATGGGTTAAAACTATTTCTTTCCATTATATTATCACTTGCTTCTGCCTTATAGTCCTTATAATAATACCTTTCATTACCCGCATTATAAGCAATGCCCATGTTAGTAGAAGTATTCACACGTGGGATATGCCCCCTTCTTTTATATTTGTATGGAGGCAATGCCACTTGAAACCGAAATCCTCCATTTGCTTTGGCATGCTCCGCCTTCATCGCATAAAAGCCTATCGAACAATAGCGGAAATGACGGATCATTTCAAACCGAACCCCCTTTTCCTTCAACAAATACTGTTCAGCCTTCAGTGTGAACAGTGTATTAAATCGTGGCCAATAGAAATTTCCACCCAAAGACCACGTCATACGCCATAATGAAGGATCATATTGGAACCTAAATCCGTCCCAACGTCCAGCTCCCGTATATCCTATTCTTGCCAACAAAGAAAAACGTTCATCTTTAAAGGGGCGAAAGAAATCTACATCAGCACCATATCGGTTACCACTAAAATAGCCTACAGAGAATTTACCAAAAACATTATAAGGCAACCTGAAACGTTGTGAAAGAGTTAGGAAACCCGGATGAACCTTTCCTTCCCGAGCTCCATATCCATCATTATAAACCGGTATCTTCACTTGTGCTGTGGCTTTCATCCCCTTCCATAACGAAATTTCTATTGCAGGGCTCAAATCAAATAGAATTTGATAAATCTGCGTAATAATCACGTTCTTGAAAGAGAATTCCGGATACACCAATATATCAATCTTGAACAAAGAACTATTTTTCAACTTTATTTTTCGTGCATTTTTCCAAGTATCACCCAATTCATAGCTTACATTCCAGTCATCACGTTCTGCTTGGAGCACCGAATCTCCCTTTATGGGATGATAATAAAGAGAAATCTGGGGTACATTATTATCCAGAACTATTATGCGGCATGACTTTTCTTCCGGTACACCTGCTAATAAATGGGCTTTCTATCTAAAACACAGACAATCCTTGGCTTCTCTCTCTTTGTTTGTCTGCTGTTGCATAGGGGATTAATGATGCCTAACGGCCATGAACAACTCTGCTAATGGTCGTCAAGCGATTGCTTTATGGCCGTAAGCAGGGTTGTTCATGACTGTTAGGCGTCACTAACCCCAAGACTTTTCGGATGAAGTACGTAGCCTGCATCTATTGTGGATAGGGCGCAAATGTATTGTACAACAACTTAAAGGACATTAGACGGCATTATTCATAGCCATGAGTTAGAAATCATCCGCTTGAATGGCTCACTCTACCGGTACCTTTCATAGTCCCTGCGGAATGATGCGTCCTACCGCCCAACTCGATATCCACCGATTTCGTAGAAGAGCAAGCTCGAAAATGCAGGAAAAACGAACTGATTGATTTATGTAGCTCTTACGTAATATTATGCTAGTAAACAGGTGGTTACTGCAAAACCTCGGCGTTTCAGGCAGGTGGAAGCAAAATTTGCTTCCACCTTTTCGGCTTGCTTCCACCGCAGGGCAAATGCCGATGGATAGGGGAATGCAGAAGGTGGGTGGAAGTGTGGAAGCAAAGTGATGGAAAATAAATTTCCAGAGAAAGTTTCCGCCGCCATAGCAATAGCCACACTCTTGATAGTTTAATTGTTACTGGCTTATTATTATATTTGTTCTTTCAGTAACGCTGTGCCCTATACTGTAAATATTTGATAGTTAATAAGGTAATTATAAAAAAAGACAAGAGTGATAGAACATGAAAGCAATTTGTAGGATTGATTTTTGTTACTGCTTTGTTACTACTAATAATAAACTGTATGTTTTTATTTAAAGAATATGAAAAAGCAATTGAATTTAAAAGAGCCAATAAAGGTGAGAACAAAAAAATTGGTTAATGGATGCCAATCCATATATCTGGATATTTATATGAATGGAAGGCGGCAATACGAATTCTTAAAGTTGTATATTATCCCTGAACATAATCAAGCTGATAAAAAAAGAAATGTCGAGACGCTAAATTTGGCAAATGCGATAAAGGCTCAGAAGATTTTGGAAATATATAATCAAACTTACGGATTTAATCATAACAGATTGTCCAATATGAAGCTGACTGGCTATATGAAATTAATAGCAGAACAAAGTGTGAACAATAGAGTACGGAAAAGTGCCATACATGCCGTTGTATGCCATTTGGAAAGATATACTCCGAATGGAATATTGCTAAGGAAGGTGGACAAGACTTATTTGTTGGGTTTTATAGATTACTTGAAGAAAACAAAACAAGAACATTGTAAGAAGGAAAAGACATTGCATGTTAACACCCAATTCTATTATTTGAAAACGCTGCGCTACTGCTTGAATAGGGCCGTCTCTGAAGATTATATAACTGTTAATCCGATGAATAAGATAAAGAACGAGGACAAACCAAAACGTAATCGAACAGAAAGGGATTATCTTACTATAAAGGAATTGACCAGATTGGTTCATACTCCTTTTTATAATACCTTATTAAGGAAAGCATTTTTATTCAGCTGTTTTTGTGGATTGAGGCATTGTGATATTATTGCATTGAGATGGGAAGATATACGCTATGATGAAAATGGCAATGCACTATTGAGTATTATTCAGAAGAAGACGAAAGAAGCCATATCGCTTCCACTCTGTTCGGAAGCCATAAAACATCTGCCAGACAGAGGAAATGCACCAGAAACGGAAAAGGTGTTTGCCGGATTGGTCTCACTGGGGAGAAGTAATGTAATTTTACACAAATGGGTTGAACAAGCTGGGATATCAAAGCATGTAACATTTCATACAGCGCGCCACACACATGCAACAATGATGCTGACACTGGGAGTAGATTTATATACGGTCTCCAAACTATTGGGACATACCAATATACAAACAACACAAATTTATGCAAAGCTTGTAGATGAAAGTAAAAAGAAAGCTATTGATTTAATTCCTAATATATCATAGGGGTTGGTTAAATGCGAAGTGCAATTTGTCATTCTCTTTAATTCTTGCAGATATTTCTTCTATTTATCCTTTTTCAGAGAAAAGTGAATTAGCAAAAACATCTGAAAAATGACTATTTGGCACAAAAAACAACATTCTGTATAGTAATTATGCATAGCTATATTAAGGATTTTAAGATAGCTAATATATTTCATATAAACATTCTGAGTATTTGTTGGGGGCTTTTGAAGAAAAAACAACATTATTTCATTTTTTCATATAAAAATCTTTGGTATTATTAAAAATGTGTCTATTTTTGCAGCATATTTTGTGTTATACGAACACAAAAAATGGTTGAAAAAGATGAGGTATAAAAACTCTAACATAAGAAAGTGCCTAAATACTAAAACAATAGCACTGTGTGCAGCGTTCTTTTTATACTGTTTGCTCCCTTTAAAAGGGATTTGCCAAACGGGGGAAAGTACTGTAGATGCTTTAGTGGAAATGGGATTTGAAAATGTTGGATGGACAGAAGATGGCAATGAACGTGTGTATGTTCTGCAGAACTCTGCATATCGTTTGCAAGGCGTAGGCATAGGCAAAGCGGTGGATGTTATTCAAAAGATGGGTTTACCGGAAGAAAAGTCATGCCGGATAATAGTTCTGGACAATAATGTACCTCAGATTTCTCTTTATTATCATCCCATAAAGGGGGATTCGGTGCTCCAAGCAGAACGTGATGACTGGAATGTAAGCTATGAATTGGGTGATACTTGGAAAAATGCACGGAAAATAAAGTTGAAAAATAGTTCTTTGTTCAAGATTGATGTATTGGTATATCCTCAATTAGCTTTCAAGAATCTGGTGATTACACAGATTTACCAGGTCTTGTTTGATTTGAGTCCTGCGATAGAAGTTTCGTTATGGAAAGGTATGAAATTAACGGCACAGTTGAAAATACCGGTTTATAATGATGGGTATGGAAGGTTTGAAGATAAAGTTCATCCAGGACATATTACAATTTCACAGCGTTTTAGATTACCGTATAATGTGTTTGGTAAAGTGACTGTGGGATGTTTTAGTGCTGACCAATATGGAGTGGACGCCGAATTTTATCGCCCTTTTAAGGATGAACGCTTTTCCTTAATGGCTCGGATTGGGTATACAGGAATGGGATATTGGAGCGGATTTCGCTATGTATATGATCCTTCGACAGCACTTGTTACTTGGTCTTTGGGCGGTAGCTTTTATTGGCCGCAATTTAACACTCAGTTTAATCTGAAAGCAGAACAGTATTTATTGAAGGAGAAAGGTGTTAAATTTGAAATGATTCGCCATTTTCGCTATTGTTCGATTGGTTTCTATGCAATGAAAGCAGAACATGCAAAGATGAATGGAGGCTTCCGATTTCAAGTGGCATTACCTCCTTATAAATATAAAAGGAAAGGATATATACCTCGTGTGAATACCTCTGCTAATATGGGCATTGTTTATAATGCAGGTAATGAAAGGTACTATTATAGACAGTATAAAGCGGAAGTTAGTGACAATATAATGGAAGAAAATAGTTTTAACCCATATTTTATTAAGTCAGAATTGTTAAATTTTTAATTAATTAATTGAGATGAAAAAGATTAAATTCTTAAACGGCATAAGTGCAGTATTTGCGTTAGCCGTAGTAGCTTTAGCTACAACTTTAACTTCTTGTGAGAAGGAAGAGTTCAACGTTAATGTAACTCCTACTAATGCACAAGCTGTTATTAGTCCGATTGTGCTTGCTATAGAGGATGGTGTTACTACAGATGTAACTGGCCAAGCCACTATCGCACCTGCAGAGTTGACATTTACTGGTAATCCTACTCTGGCTGCTAAGAGTGTTGATGTTACAGCTTCTTATAATGGTTTGAGTGCAACTGTTACAGTTAAGGTTCCTGCTTTGCAAGCTGGGCAATTTGCTACTCTGACTCCGACTATCATTCTTCAGGAAGAAGATGCTGAGACTAAGATTGTAGCAGAATCTACAAAACTTGAACCAGTAACGGATCCTAAAGTTAAGACTTGGGATAACTACGAGCTTTATTGGTTTGACATTCCATCATTCCCTTATGTAGTAAAAGAAGGTGCAAAAGTAGGTGCAAAGAAAATCAATACAACTGATCTTATTGAACGCGCAGCTATTGAATCTTTCTTTAACACGCTTGAGAATACATATGAGGAAACGACAGTAACAACACCGGAGAATAAGTATAAAGTTTATGCTAACTCTAGAACAACTGCATCTATTACTTATACTGTTGTAACAACTGAATATAAAGTAGTGAAGAAGGCTGTAACAAAAGCTGAAACAGAGCCTTTAGCTTCTATTGAAGTAGATGATTATACAACTTCTACACTGTTTGTTCTTGAAAATCAAGATATTCCTGGTCACGGTCATAGCCACGGTCATGGTCATGGTCATGGTGAAGGCAATGCCGGTGGTGGTGGTGGTGAACTTGATTAATAGAAGTTTTAGTTGTTATTTATCTTAAACTCAAGAGAAAATGAAAAGTAAATTAATGATAGCCTCCTTACTATTGGCAGGCGCTTGTGCAGCAAATCTGAATGCACAAGAAAAAACGAACTACTACACTCCGAAATGGAGCGATAATATTTTCGTGAGTGTAGGTGGTGGTGTCCACGCTATCAACAATGATGGTTTCAATAAATTGGCTCCGCATTTCAGCGTATCAGTTGGTAAGTTGATTACTCCGACATGGGGTGTACGTGCCCAGTTCAATGGCGTTACTCAGCACTTGTGTCTGGATAACTCATATTGGGAACACAATAAGACGTACTTTGGTGGTAACATTGATGCAATGATCAATCTTTCTACATTGTTCGCAGGCGTTAATCCTAACCGTTTCTTTGAAGTTTATGGATTCTTGGGTCCTCAAGTAACTGTTGCAAAGTCAGCAAATGTGCTGATTCAAAACGATGGAACAATGATTCCTGATGGAGATGAAAAGGCTAGAGCACGTGTAGGCGCTTCTGCCGGTTTGGGCTTGAAGTTCAATATCAACACCAAGTGGACCATTGACGTAGAAGCTCGCGGTGCCATCGCTCCGTCCATTTTCGGTAATATCAGCAGCCATCGCAAGGCTGAAGGTACAGGTATGCTGACCGCAGGTGTTAGCTACATCTTCGGCGGTAAGAAGTTCGTTCCGGTTTCTAAGATTGACGAAGACGCAGTCAATGCGGAAATCAACAGATATAGAAGTGAACTGGCTCAGGCTCAGGCTGACCTGGCTAACTGCAAGAATGCACTGGCCAACGCTAAACCTGAAGTTAAGGAAGTGACCAAGGAAGTTGAAGTTGCCGGTCCGCGTGCCATCTTCTTCAAGATTGGCAGCGCCCGTCTGGACGACTATGGCAAGGTTAACATCGAACTGGCTGCCAAGATTCTGAAGGCTAATCCGGACAAGAAGTACAAAGTTGCAGGTTATGCAGACAAGGCTACCGGTAGCGCTTCTTGGAACCAGAAGCTGTCCGAAAAGCGTGCCCAGGTTGTTTACGACGCTTTGATTGCTCAGGGTGTTGACAAGGACCAGCTTGAACTCGTAGGATTCGGTGGTACTGAAAACATGTTCGGTAAGAACTTCCTGAACCGCGTAGTTATCCTGGAATAATACACTCCAAGTGACAAATAGACTCTAAAAATGAAGGCGTCTGGGACTCAGACGCCTTTTTTTGGTACTATGTCCGATGTATGTTATAAAGCAACCCATTTTTTATCAGCGACTGAATTTATATGTGATGATGAAGTTTAAGCTATTCTTTATTGTTCTGTTTTGCAGCCTTTCCCTTTCGGCCTTTTCCCAGTTGACGTATGGTACAACCGGGCTGTTGCATGCGCCCTCTGCGGAGATGCAGCGCGACAAGACTTTCATGGTCGGCGGCAACTTCCTGAACAAGGAGCTCACACCGCCCACCTGGTACTATCATACCTACAACTACTTCCTGAACGTCACCATCTTCCCCTTTCTGGAAGTGGCCTACACGTGTACGCTCTTCAAGGCGGAGGCGTTGGGATTGAAGCCATACGGGTACAGCGGATTCACGAACCAGGACCGCTACTTTTCCGCCCGTCTGCGTGTGTTGAAGGAGGGGCAGTTCTGGAAATACATGCCGGCTGTCGTGCTGGGGACGTCCGACCCGTTCACTTCTTCCGGCGGCGGCCAGGTAGGCACCACGGAAGGTAACGGCTATTACAGCCGTTTCTATATTGCCGCCTCCAAGCATATACCCGTTGTGGGTAAGGAGGAGATCGGTGTCCATCTTTCCTACCTTTACAACAACCGCAAGGAGTACAAACTGAATGGCTTTGCACTGGGTGTCACCTACAATCCCTCCTTCCATCCGCAGTTGAGGGTGATAGCGGAGTACGACTCCAAGGACTTTGCTTTGGGAGCCACTTATCTGCTGTTCAAGCATCTGCATGTGCAGGTCGAAATGCAGAGGATGAAATATTTCACGGGAGGGCTGACATACAAAATTCATTTGAAATAATTAATGAAAAAATCAGCGGAGGGATGTTTGATACTATCAGACATCCCTTTTTTCTGTATTATATATGTAAGATTAACGGAGGAATTCAAATTTTAATCGTAATTTTGTAACCCATTATGAGTAGAATAATAGCCATAGACTACGGTCGGAAACGTACGGGAATAGCCGTGAGTGATACATTGCAGATGATTGCGAATGGACTGACAACTGTGCCTACACACCAATTGTTGCAGTTTCTTCTTGATTATGTGGCTAAGGAGCCGGTAGAGCGTATCTTGGTAGGCCTTCCTAAGCAGATGAATAATGAGGCTTCGGAAAACATGAAGAATATCGAACCTTTTGTCCGTTCGCTGAAGAAGAAACTGCCTGACATGCCGGTTGAATATGTAGACGAGCGTTTTACTTCTGTTCTGGCTCATCGGACGATGCTTGAGGCTGGATTGAAAAAGAAAGACCGCCAAAATAAAGCACTGGTGGATGAAATCAGTGCAACTATTATTCTGCAAACTTATTTGGAGAACAAACGTTTCTCCTTTTTATAATGTATAGAAAATAATTTGTAATTAGTAATTTGTAGTAAAGGAAATGATTTTACCCATTTATGTGTACGGTCAGCCCGTATTGAGAAAGGTAGCAGAGGATATTGCCCCGGACTATCCGAATTTGAAAGAGCTTATTGAGAATATGTTTGAAACGATGGACCATGCCGAAGGCGTAGGACTTGCAGCACCGCAGATTGGGCTTCCCATCCGCGTGGTGGTAATCGATTTGGATGTACTTTCCGAAGATATGCCAGAATATAAAGATTTCCGCAAGGCGTATATCAATGCCCATATTTTGGAGGTGTCCGGTGAGGAGGTTTCTATGGACGAGGGGTGCTTGAGCCTTCCCGGTATTCATGAGTCGGTGAAGCGTGGCAACAAAATACGTGTGCAGTACCTGGACGAGAATCTGGAACCGCACGATGAGATTATCGAAGGCTACCTGGCACGCGTGATGCAGCACGAGTTCGACCATCTGGAAGGAAAGATGTTCATCGACCATTTGTCTCCGTTGCGCAAGCAGATGATTAAAGGAAAACTGAATGCCATGTTGAAGGGCAAGGCACACTGCACTTATAAGGTGAAAACCGTAAAGAAATAAGTCAACCATATAATATGGTATAAAAGGCTCAAAAAATATAAAAAGTGTTCCGCTAATCCTGACAAGTAAACGAAAAACGTTACTTTTGTTTCGTTTACAAGCATTTATAAAACAAGATGATAAGAAAAATACTGACAGCTATTTTGCTGTTACCCACATTGTTGTATGCGCAAATCAATACGGAACGGGTGATGACCATTGCTCGGAATGCATTGTATTTTGAGGATTACGTGCTTTCTATCCAATATTTTAATCAGGTAATCAACGCGAAACCTTATTTATATGAGCCTTATTTCTTCCGTGGACTGGCAAAAATCAATTTGGATGACTATCAGGGAGCGGAGAGTGATTGTGATGCTGCGATTCAAAGAAATCCTTTTGTGGTAGGTGCTTACCAGATCAGAGGATTGGCACGTATCCGTCAGAACAAGTTTGACGAGGCGATTGAAGATTATAAAACCGCTATCAAATACGATCCGGAGAATGTGGTGCTTTGGCATAATCTTTCCCTTTGCCATATTCAGAAAGAAGATTATGAGGCGGCTAAGGAAGATTTGGGTACGCTTCTGACAATTGCCCCCAAATATACGCGTGCCTATCTGATGCGCGGGGAAGTCTCCCTGAAACAGAACGATACGATACAAGCTTTGCGTGATTTTGACAAAGCTATTGATATGGACCGTTATGACCCGGACGGATGGGGGGCAAGAGCCATTGTACGTCTCCAGCAGGGAAAGTATAAAGAGGCTGAAGCTGATTTGGACCAGTCTATCCATCTGAGTGCAAAGAATGCCGGTAACTATATCAACCGTGCCTTGGCGCGTTTCCATCAGAATAATTTGAGAGGCGCCATGAGTGACTATGATTTGGCTTTGGATATTGATCCGAATAATTTTCTCGGGCACTACAACCGCGGTCTGCTGCGTGCCCAGGTAGGCGATGACAACCGGGCGATAGAGGATTTTGATTTTGTGTTGAAGATGGAACCGGATAATATGATGGCCATTTTCAATCGTGGTTTGTTACGTGCGCAGACGGGGGATTACCGGGGAGCTATCAGTGACTATTCCAAAGTGATTGCAGAATATCCTAACTTTATGGCCGGCTATTATCAGCGTGCCGAAGCCCGTAAAAAGATTGGCGACTGTAAAGGAGCCGAGCAGGATGAGTTCAAAATCATGAAGATGCAGATAGACAAGCGTAACGGTGTTTCTTCCGGTGACAAAAAGGAAGGTGGCGACAGTAAGGATGTTGCGGATAATTCTTCGGGGAACTCCAATGGAGATGGCGGGAAGACCCGTAAGAAATCCGACAAGAATATGGAAAATTATCGGAAAATTGTAATAGCGGACGATTCGGAAGTTGACCAGCGTTATAAGAGCGATTATCGCGGACGTGTACAAGACCGGAATGTGACCATCAAGCTCGAGCCGATGTATGCTTTGACTTATTATGAGAAACTGAGCGATGTGAAGCGTATCGTACATTATCATAAGTATATTGAGGAACTGAACCATTCGAAACTGTTCCCGAAGCCACTGCGCATCACCAATATGGAAGCTCCGCTGACGGAGGAACAAGTACGCTTCCACTTTGCTTTGATAGACGCTCATACGTCTGATGTGGTGGCTGACGAGAAGAACGCCAAGAAACGTTTCATGAGAGGTCTGGATTTCTATCTGGTTCAGGATTTTGCCAGTTCCATAGATGACTTTACAAAGAGTATCTTGTTGGACGACACTTTCTTTCCGGCATACTTTATGCGTGCTTTGGTGCGTTATAAGCAACTGGAATATAAAAAGGCCGAAGCCACAATGAGTGAAGGCGCCACTTCGGGTACAACGGAAATGAAGAAGCCAGAAGTGATGGCCATCGATTATGAAGTTGTGAAGAATGACCTGGACCACGTTATCCAATTGGCTCCTGATTTTGTCTATGGCTATTATAACCGTGGCAATGTGTCTTCGTTGCTGAAGGATTATCGTGCCGCCTTGGCGGATTATGACAAGGCGATTGAGCTGAGCCCCGATTTTGCTGAAGCATACTTTAACCGTGGATTGACGCACATCTTCCTGGGGAATAACAAACAAGGTATTGCCGATTTGAGTAAAGCAGGAGAGTTGGGTATTGTGTCGGCCTATAATATCATAAAGAGGTTTACAGATACACGTGAATAACATTTTTTTGTTAAAAAATAGAATATCAAAAAGAATTAGCTATTTTTGCGTTCTGAAAAATGAAATATACATATAAACTATGATAAAGATAACATTTCCAGACGGCTCTGTTCGTGAATATAACGAAGGAGTAACGGGACTGCAGATTGCAGAAAGCATCAGTTCTCGATTGGCACAAGATGTGCTGGCTTGTGGCGTGAACGGAGAAATTTATGATTTGGGGCGTCCTATCATGCAAGACGCTGAAGTGGTTCTTTATAAATGGGAGGATGAGCAGGGTAAGCATGCCTTTTGGCATACCAGTGCCCACCTGCTGGCCGAAGCTTTGCAGGAACTCTATCCGGGCATCCAGTTCGGTATAGGTCCTGCTATCGAAAACGGTTTCTACTATGATGTGGACCCGGGTGAAACGACTATCAAGGAAGCTGACCTGCCGGCCATTGAGAAAAAGATGGCTGAACTGGTGGCTAAGAAAGAAGCGGTTGTCAGACAAGACATTGCCAAGGCAGATGCTTTGAAGATGTTTGGTGACCGTGGAGAAACTTATAAATGCGAGCTGATTTCCGAATTGGAAGACGGCCACATCACAACTTATACGCAGGGTGCATTTACCGACTTGTGCCGTGGCCCTCACTTGATGACCACAGCTCCTATCAAGGCTATTAAGCTGACTTCCGTTGCCGGTGCTTATTGGCGTGGACAAGAAGACCGTAAGATGATGACCCGTATCTATGGTATCACCTTTCCGAAGAAGAAGATGCTGGATGAGTATCTTGTTCTGCTGGAAGAGGCAAAGAAGCGCGATCACCGTAAAATCGGTAAGGAGATGGACTTGTTCATGTTCTCCGACACTGTAGGTAAGGGACTCCCGATGTGGCTGCCCAAAGGTACTGCACTGCGTATCCGCTTGCAGGACTTCTTACGTCGCATCCAGGCCCGTTACGATTATCAGGAAGTAATGTGTCCACCCATCGGCAACAAATTGCTTTACATCACTTCCGGCCATTATGCAAAATATGGTAAGGACTCCTTCCAGCCCATACATACGCCGGAAGAAGGGGAAGAGTACTTCTTGAAACCGATGAACTGCCCTCACCACTGTATGATTTACAAGAACTCACCCCGTTCTTACAAAGACCTGCCTTTGCGTTTGGCAGAGTTCGGTACGGTTTGCCGTTACGAGCAGAGTGGCGAGTTGCACGGTCTGACACGTGTACGTAGCTTTACGCAGGATGATGCGCATATCTTCTGCCGTCCGGACCAGGTGAAGGATGAGTTCCTCCGTGTCATGGACATTATCTCCATCGTGTTCGAATCTATGGACTTCGAGAACTTCGAGGCACAGATTTCCTTGCGTGACAAGGTGAACCGCGAAAAATACATCGGTAGCGACGAGAACTGGGAAAAAGCAGAACGCGCCATCATCGAAGCTTGTGAAGAAAAGGGGCTGAAGGCAAAAATAGAATATGGAGAAGCCGCTTTCTATGGTCCTAAACTGGACTTCATGGTGAAGGATGCCATCGGTCGCCGTTGGCAGCTGGGTACCATCCAGGTGGACTACAACCTGCCGGAACGTTTCCAGCTGGAATATACCGGTGCTGACAATCAGAAGCACCGTCCCGTAATGGTTCACCGTGCTCCGTTCGGCTCCATGGAACGCTTCGTGGCTGTGCTTATTGAGCATACGGCCGGTAAGTTCCCGTTGTGGCTGACTCCTGACCAGGTTGCCATCCTGCCTATCAGCGAGAAGTTCAACGACTATGCGCATGAAGTGAAACAATATTTGAAGCGATATGACATCCGTGCCATTGTGGATGAACGTAATGAAAAGATTGGTCGTAAGATTCGTGACAATGAGATGAAGCGTATTCCGTACATGCTGGTTGTAGGTGAAAAGGAGGCTGAAAACAAGGAAGTTGCTGTCCGCAAGCAGGGAGAAGGTGATAAAGGAACCATGAAATTTGAAGAATTTGCCAAAAAAATGAACGAAGAAGTTCAGAATATGATAAATAAATGGTAACTTTGCGCCCAATTGTAGAAGCATAGCATATATTAGATGTTCTAAAGTTCGCTTTTACTTAACAAAAACATTAATTTGGGAATAGTAAATAAGAAACAAACTGGAAGTAAACGTTATTTAATGAAGAATGACAGCTTAAAAGGGCAACATCGGATTAACGAACAAATCCGGGCCAAAGAAGTCCGCATAGTGGGCGATGAAGTAGAACCAAAAGTGTATCCGATAGCGCAGGCTTTAAGACTTGCTGAAGAACATGAAGCGGATCTCGTGGAGATTTCTCCAAATGCACAACCCCCTGTTTGTCGTATTATTGATTATTCTAAATTTCTTTATCAGTTAAAGAAGCGTCAGAAAGAACAAAAGGCAAAGCAGGTGAAGGTGAACGTGAAGGAAATACGTTTTGGACCTCAGACTGATGACCATGATTATAACTTCAAGTTGAAGCATGCCAAAGGCTTTTTGGAAGATGGCGATAAGGTGAAAGCCTACGTATTCTTTAAAGGCCGTTCTATCTTGTTCAAAGAGCAAGGTGAAGTGTTGCTGCTCCGTTTTGCCAATGATTTGGAAGACTATGCGAAGGTAGACCAGATGCCGGTTTTGGAAGGAAAGAGAATGACAATCCAACTCTCTCCGAAGAAAGTGGCGGCACCTAAGAAGAGCGCGGCTCCCAAGCCTGCAGAAGATGCGCCAAAGGCTGCGTCGGCTGAAACCGAAGAAGAATAAAGAAGTGAGTAACGCCATAGGTATAGTGCGTTGCCATATAATTTAATAATTAAAAAGTTTAAAAAAGATGCCAAAGATGAAGACTAACTCCGGTTCTAAAAAGAGATTTACTCTTACCG
>OLWQ01000580.1_pt1 | contig 15053 bp, 7 predicted proteins | sample 1673981 | NCBI WGS metagenome assembly OLWQ01 (sample SAMEA103958136, study PRJEB25191) | human gut metagenome | reverse complement strand
GTCTTGGTGGGATCGGCGGGGGCGGTGATGGCAGTGCCGTAGTCCTGGGTGATAGGCGCGATGGCGCTGCCGCCGTTGGTGTCGAAGGTCAGCGTGTAGCTGGTCGCTCCGCCGCCTGTGCCGCTATTGCGCAGAATCGTCAGCGTGTAGGTTTTAGTGCCGATCTTCACGACAATGTCGGTTGTGCCGCTGTTGGGGATGGCAACGGTTGCGCTGCCGCCGGTGGACAGATCCTGTCCGTTGATGCTCACGGACCCACCGTTTCCAGACACCGCTGTGACTAGCGTAGATGTTGCTCCGCTATCATTTTGCAGCGTATAGGTATAGTTCGTTCCGTTGGCGGTAAAATCGCCGAGCCCCACTGCCAGACCTTCAAAGGTCAGAAGGTCATTACCGGGCACTGCGGCTCGCACCACTACGCGGGTGCCAAGCCGGGAGAAGGTGACGGTTTCCGTCTGGAAGGTTTCCCCGGAGATGGCACCGCCAATACTGGTCTTTTTCGTTTCCAGAACGGTCCCGGCAGCATCCAGCAGCGTGGCCACCAGCACTGTGCCAGTCTGAGACTGCAGGGAGTTGTTGCGCAGGGTAATGGCGGCGGTGCTGTGACCGTTGCCGTCGTTCCCCTGTGTCACATCCATCGTCAGCTGCTCTCCGGTGCGGGCCAGTGCGCCGGTCATATGGACGCTGGCCTCGCTGTCACTGCCGTCATACTCCGGGAGGCGCTGATTGCCTCCCGTTCCACCGATCTGGCCTTCCGCCCACGCCTCGGCGTACAGATAGGTACCCACATTGGGGATCTCGGTTTTGCCAATGGAGTTCATATACTTGCCCAGATCATAGGTCAGGTCCAGTGTAAAGGTTCCCTGATCGATGCGGGCGAGGGCGCTGTCTCCGGAAACGGTGATTTCATTACCGCTAACCGATACGCCGTTTGTGGTGCAGGCTACCTCTGCAGGCTTGGTATGCAGATCATCCGCATAGAACGCAAGCTTCACCTCGCGGTTCTTTCCGCCGGCCAGCGTGGCGGCAGAGGAATTATAGAGGGTCATGCGCACCGTGCGCTTGCCGGCGCTCTCCGCAATCACTTCCATTTGCGAGATGCCAATGTCGGGATAATCCAGATACACTGTGCCGTTTTCGTTGATGCCGCCGGCGGCGGTGATGGTATAGCTCGGGTCGGTCACGCGGTCCTTCACATGGTGCCAGACGGTAAGGGTGGTGCTTTCATTGGGCAGCAGTTTTTCCGTAAGGGTGGCGGTTTCCCCGCTGCCAAGCTTGACCGTTAGGTTTGTCACATCGTTCAGCCCGGTGTTGCGGATGGTAAAGCGAATGGGTGTCAGGCTGTTCAGCGCCAGCATGGCATAATCCACACCGATCTGTTCCACTGCCACCGCATCGGTGATAAAATCAGAGGTAGCGGTATAGAGGATCGTTTCCTCACCCGGAACGGTCACGCCGCCGATTACCTCCGGCTTTTCATCGTCATACCGGGTGGCCTGAATGGCAGCCTGCACCTGATTGCTGCCGCTGACATAGGCATCAAAGTGGTCAGCCAGCGTGCGAGGCGGCAGCTCTGCCAGTTCCAATGGTGCGGAGAGCGTGTAGGTATTTGCGGCATAGCGCAGCTTGGCCGCCTTCAAAATGCCGTGATCTACCGCGCCGTTGGCGTCATTGACAGTCTCATTCCAGACGATGGTAAGATCATTGAGGCTGCGATGATCCCCACTGAGGGAAGCGAAGCGGAAGTCTCCGCCCACGACGGCGTTGCCGCTGCTGGTCAGGGCAGACAGAGAGCCGGGGAAGCTGTTGGACATGGTGCCTCCGCCGTCCACAGCCAACAGCTGGATATCGCTGCTGCCGTCTCGGACACTATGCCAACCGATGACAAATCGGTCATCCCCGCCGCCGAAGTTGGCTGCAACGACCTGGGGGTTTTCGTCAAGATTGCTGTCACGGGTTGCCAGCATGGCTGTACCGGGAGTTCCGTTAGCAGCCACGGTACAATAGGCGATCTCGTAGTCGGAGGTATCTCCGGTTTCGCTGCGGTCCAGCGAGTAAACCGCCATAGCGGTTCCGTCGGGCAGCATGGCCGCCTGCAACGCCTTCACGCTGCCAGTAGCACCGTTATAAAGCATTTTGGCCTCGCTCCAGGTGCCGCTGTTATAGCAACGGTACATGATACAATCTCTGGTAGTGAAGTTCAGCAGGTTGTTGCTGCCCTGCGTACCGGGATCGGGGGTGTAGACGCTGCGCCAGAACACGATGGCCTTGTCGTTGCCGCCCACTGCCGTGGCTGGGGCCAGATCCGGCGTGCCGTCGTTGGTTAGACGGGTGGAAGTCCAGGTTGTGCCGTTATAGACGGACGCTACGATCTCCGTGCTGTTCATCAGCAGGTTTTGCTCTTCCAATGTCACGGGATCACCGGCATTTTTACCCGGCAGGTCGGTGCCCATGCGAACCCAAGCCGCCGCCGCGAAGCTGTCAGTGCCGGACAGAGAAACGCTCGTGTCGCCGTAGCCGGGGAACCCTGTGGGATCGGCAATTTGGCTGGAGACAGAATAGACGCCGCCATTAAGGGTGGAGAAATGTGCCCGGCTGGCGTAAATATTGCCGATGTTGCCGTCGTTGATGTAGGCCAATACCTTCCCGTCATCGCTGAGCTGTGGATAGGATGTGGGGTTGGCATTGGACTGGATGTTTTGCAGCCCATTGGTGGAGTTCAGAGAGAACAGCATCATCCGCCGCTGGGGCTGGCCCCAAGTACGGGCATATTGCTCCAGATAGTCCCGGCTTTGGAGCGTCGCACTGGCAGAAGCCACCTGCATTCCGCTCTGGGCCGCCGCCATCCGCAGCGAGGCAAGGCTCAGCCCACTGGTGGCGCTATTCCAGTAGTCGTCGATTGTTTTCCAGTTATTAAAAGTCTTGGTGGCTCCAAAGGTTCCGGAGGCGATCACCGCCTCGTAGGAGATAAACAGGAAGGTGGCCACAAATTTGATTCCCACTTCGCTTTGGATCCCCAGGGCCTGACCGTTGATCTGGCGCTTTGTCTCGTCGGCAAGATAGGTGCGGGAAAGGAACTTATTCTGACTGTCCACATCCAAATTGCCGAATAGGCCGATCTTCAGCGCCACGATCGAATAGTCAAAGCCAATGCCGCCAAACGCGTGGACATAGGCGTTGATACGCAGCGTGGTCAAAAAGTCATTCACTGCCGTGGCCGTGGGATCGCTCCAGGCAAGCTCTGTGCCCTGTCCCTGCTGGCCGTAGCGCACTGCGGTACGGAAATCCAGCTGAATGGCACCGCCCAGCTCAAAGGTTGCTGTCAACGGCACGGGGCCAGCCATGGCGTTCACGCTGAAGGAGAAGCCCACGCCAACGCCGGAGGTAAAGCCACCGCCTACGGTGAAAACCTCCCACTCCTTTTTTTCGGCGTTATAGCGGATCTCCGCTTCGTAAAAGCCCTCCAACTGCAAGTTGAGATCCGTGCTGGTGACATTGTCGGCCAAGGAGTTGGTTTTGTAGTCCCCCTTGGGATCATAGGTTCCCTGGGCCATCTGGCTCAGGTCCCCGGTACTGGGCACGCCCACCTCCAGGTTCTGCGTCAGCACATTCGCACCCAACGCCACGCCGTCCTCGGAATAGTCCATGTCCTCCATCTCCAGCGTGTTGTACCCGGCCCAAATCATGGCACGGAACACGGAGGGATCTTCGCTGGGGGTGATGATCATTTTGAACACGGAAGTGTCCACCGGACCGCTCAGATCATCCAGCCGTCCGGTCAGCACCTTGAGAATGTTACTGTCGCCCACTCCGCCAAAGTCGACTCCCTTCACTACACTGGAGGCTCCCATCGTCGCCAGAATACCGGTGACGCGGTCATCCTCTGTCACCTTGGGCACTCGGGTCAAATCAACGACCCGGAAGGGCATTATTTTCTCCTGCAGCAGGCTGCCGTTCAGGCTCAGCTGCGTTTTCATACCCACATCCTTGCCGTCGGCGATCCATCCAGAGGTGGTCATGGTGGCCTCGGTGAGGGTCAGATCGTTTTCCGCTACAGGGATGGATGAGAAGGGATACTGCTTGGTACTGCTGCTCTGGGCGGCAGGAAGAACGCCGTATTCGTCCGCCAGCTTAAGACTGTAATTCCGCGCGTCGGCAATCTTCTCGCCCCAGAGGAACATGGTGGTGTGCAGGGTTGCTGTTTTAAAGCTGCTGTTAGGGCCAATCTTCCCGGTCGAGTTGCGGACATCCACTTTCTGACCGTTGGCAAGACCGTAATCAACGCTTTGCGCCACAACGAAGGGCTTGTTTTCCTCCCCCGTCGGCACGCGCTCCAGAGAGACAACGCCCTCTGCGGTGCGCATTACATCGTCCACGCCCAGCTTGCCGTTGACGGTCAGCAGCAGTGGATAGTACTTGTCACCGTCAATTGCGCTGATCTCCAGAATGTACTCCAGCTGATCCAGAGCGGAAAGCGCCGTGGTGCTGCTCTCGCCCTTTTCGGCCGACCAGAACTGGGTGGAATCCAGATAGACGGTTATATTTCCCGCCGCATCCGTGGTATAGGTGTCGCCGGTGATGCCGCTGACAAGTGCTCCTGCTCTGGAGCCCAGCAGAGCTGTCTGGCAGTAGCCTCCGTTTTTATAAACGCCGCCGCGAACGGTCACCGTCTTGTTCGCCAGCGGATCGCCGCCCGGCGTGATGAGCGTCACAGATGCCCGGGCGACTCGCCGAAGGCTGAAGGTATTCAAGGGATAAAGCTGCAGTTTTGTGGCATCCCGCTCGCCGGAACGCAGATTTTCTTTATAGATGGTGCCCAGATAAATATCCGCGCCGGAGCCGGACCGCAGAGACACCTCGCTGGCGATCCCGTTGGGTTCGTAAAGCGCCAGCACGCCTTCACTGTTGGTCGTGACCGTTTTGGGCACACCTTTGCCGTCGGTGTATTGCAGCGTAGTTTCCGCTGCAGGCGTCAGCTGGAAGAGATAGAACTTATTTTGCAGCGTTTTCGCTGTCACCTGTACGTCGGCACGCATGCCCGTGGCGGCATGGGTAGCCGTGACGGTTGCGGTGCCGTCGGCCCGGCCGGACAGCGCCATTTTGGTTTCGGGAAGGTAGGAAGCAAAGGAGAAGTTGCTGATGTCCTCATACAGTCCGCCCTGCTTGTAGTTGACGGAAATAGCATCGTTGTCGGAGGCCCACTTGATGCCGTCTTTAAAGGAGTTCCAACCGTACTCGTTATAGTTGATGCCGATGTACTCGATCAGCCCCAGCTCCTGGCGCAGCTGCAAAATTTTAGCTGTATCGGCGGGCAGGCTGCCGCTGACCTTGGAGGTATTGTCCATGGTCAGCTTAGAAATCGTGTCTCCTTTGCCGTCCTGCACCTTCAGTGCGTCGGCATCGTAGACATACAGGGGGAAGGAGTCGGTGCTGGGAGATTCCTCACCAGGGTTCTTCACGCTCAAAACCACCTGATAGGTGTCCTTCAGATTGCCCGCTTTCACACGCTGTAATGACAGGGAGTAGCTTCCGGAGGTACCGGATAGGGGCGCACTGTCCACCACTTTGGTGGTGGTGTTGTCCTCTGTGACCCGGGTAATGGTCAGCGTGGGCTGTTGAGAGACGCCGGTAGTGGCATTTTCCACCGACCAGTCGATATTGACGGCGCCGTCGGTATCCTTGAGGTAAATGCTCTGGGGCGGTGTCAGCTTGGCCGTGGCAGGTGGTGCCTGCACGATGATCCAGGCAAGTGCCGACAGGCGGACGTCCTCACCCCCGGCGTTGGGGTGCGGCATGGAGACCAATACCGTGTAGGCAGGGATATTGCCGTTGGAGAGCGTGGAGAGCACATTCTCTCCGATCCGCACGCTGTTTTTATCCTTGCCGGCGGTATAAGTCGCAACGGGATCGCGGCCGCTCAGCTCCGCCTCATTCTTGTAGTTGCCCTCATACAGGTCGATCCTGTAATTGAACTCTTTGCCCGGTGCCATCAGCGCGGCGTTGGAGCTCCACAGCACGGTGGCGGGCTGATTTACCCGCGTCACGATGGACGCGCCGCCGGGAATCACCAGTGCCAGGGAATCGCCTGCCGTCACGGTATAGGGCTGTGACTGGCCCGTCACATCATCGGCAGGGTCCTCAGTCCCGTTGTCCGCCGTAAAGGTAAAGGTGACGGTTCCCACCTTGGTTCCTGTGGTGGCAACAAGGCCGGTATCCTCGTCGATGGTGGCAATGAGCGGGTCACTGCTGCTCCATTTACCGGTGATGTAGCTGGCCTGCTCACCGTTTTTCCCCAAAACCTTGGCCTGAAGCGTGGGGCGGGCGGAATCGGCGAGGGAAATCGTATAGTCGGCGTCATTCGTTTCCGGGACTATGGTCACCGTGTGCGCGGAAACTTTCTTTGCCACCGTGAACTGCCGGGTCAGGGGAAGAACATTCACCCAGTTAGGAGAGTCTTTCGTGCCCTCGTTGGCCTGCAGCGTCACCGTGTAGGTGCGGGTGTCAGCAGCGGGTTTGATTTCGTAGTCGCTAATGGTGAAGTCTCCGCTCTCTTCGCCCAGATAGACCTGCAGATAGCTTGGTGCCTCCGCGGAGTCGTACTTCAGCTCGAGGCGGAACGGGGCTTCCTTCGGCTCTGTGCCTTCCGGGGTGTGATAATCGCTGTATACGGTCTTGTAGGCCTGCGCCATGTTGGCGTTCATCGTGAACGATGCCTTGCCGTTGGCGTAGTCGGCCGTCAGTGCGGTGGGGGCGTTGCGCATCAAGACGCTCTCCAGCGCAACGTCGGTAATCGGCTCGCTTGGATACTGTGTGGTATCCAGCGGATGACCGAAAACATCTTCCACGCCGGTCATACCACTGACGATGACCGTGGCGGCATCCACATCCTGCACTGGGTACCAGAGCATTGCCGTGACACCGTAGCTGTTCATGGAAAGCGCATCGGCGCTATACTCGTTGCCGTTGATGGTCACGCTGGCGTTTCTAAGATCCACGAACTCGCTAAAGGTAACTGTGATGGGCACGTGCTGTCCGCTGGCATAGGTTCCCGCCGGGGCCGTGACGCTTTGAATGATGGGCTTGTCCGTGTCCACCAGCTTGGCGGTGACGTTGCTGTTCTTGGTGGTGGCCCAGGAATTTTGGATTTCGCCCTGTACACTTTTCATATACAGTCGGAAGGGCAGCCAGTACTGCTGATCCCCTCTGTTTTGCGTGGTAGACTGCAGGGAGATGCTGACTGTTTCGCCCTTGTTGATCGTACAGTTCAGCGCTTTTGTTCTGTTGTTGCTGAGCCCCAGAGATTCTTCATTGAACTTGTACTCCGTCAGATAGAACGGGGCAAAGGGCTGGTTTTTATACCAGCCATACGGCGCATCGCCAGTATAGGCAGCTTTTTCGGTACTCCAGTTAAACTCGATGCTGGCGTCGATTTGGTATGGTTGATAAAATGGGTCGGAGCCGACGGGAAGCACCGAGTTGCGAGCGCCATCCAGAATTCTGATGGTATCGCTTAACGCAACGAAGTCCGGATTATTGGCACCGAGGGCATTGTATTCATCTGCCAGCAAAGGAATATACATATCCCCCTGTATTGTGGTTGTGCTTTCGTATCTTTCCTCATAGTTCGGCGCGGTCATTGATGTTTGTATTGCGGGGGCGCCAACCGTCTTTATTAGCTTGAGCTGACAGTGGTCGGCATAAGCGGCGCCGTCATAGAACACCAGATTTTCCGCATCGTAAAATTCAATCATCCCCAGCAGGTCGCCATAGGAATAAGTATTATCGTGCCAGGCTGAGGTTCTTCCTTTGGTTTGAACCTTGACAGTGATTTTCTGACCACCTAAACTGTAGCCGTCTACCGCATAGGTCAGCTTGTAGGACCCGTCGCTTTGCTCGACCCCACTCACCCCGCCTATCGAGACCTCCACACTGGTGATATAATCGCTGAGCTGGCCTTTTTGAATGCGGTAGGAAAAGCCGACCGGTTTTCCGCCGTATACAGTAAAAGGCCCGGAGTTCCAGGTGTTGTTTGCGAGATTCCCCAGCGTTTGGCTCATCATGCTGCTCATATCCACCGTCTCAACGCCCTCAGGCTTTGTGGCAGAGGCGGAATACCGCAAGCTGATGCCCTGCAGCTCCAGCTGCTCCATCAGGCTATTGAGATTCTCCAGTGCTTCCCCGGCAAACTCCCTGCCGGAGAAATAGGTGTCCTTGATCCGCTGCAGCTCCTGTTCGATTTGGATCATGGTCTTCAAATCGCCCAGCGCCACCGGAGTCCCATCCACGTCGGCTATACGGGTGAGATCCGTGGCGGGATTTTCCAGCAGCTCCATGACAGCCGCCAGTGTCAACACCTGGCCGTCCAGCGTGATGGTTTGATCCACCTTGAAATTGCCGTCTTCATCCAGCAGCCCCAAAGCGTTCAGCATGGAAAGCACCTGGTCGCTGCTGCCGCCGGTCAGGGCGGAGAGCTGCTCCAAAATCGCCTGATTTTCCTTGGGTGTGTTGCCCAGCGAATCGCTCAACGCTGCAAACGCCGCTGTCGGCAGCATGGTCAGCACCATGCAGCAGACGAGCAGTATGCTAAGTATTCGTTTTTTCATTGGCTTTTCTCCTCCTGTTCGTGTCGGTTCGGTTTGTCCGCCCCGCCTTTTTTCTGGTTTTCTCTGTTTCTGAGCCGGAAGCACAGCGCGGTGATCGCCGCCGCTGCGGCAAAGGAGACGACGGCCACCAGCACATAGCCGCCCGCGTCCTCCCTAAGCAGCATCGCACCGAACACACCTCGTGCGGCGCTCTGCCCCGGCCCGACGACTGTGCTCGCCGTCTGCATCAGCGCCGCGAACAGCAGCATACACGCGGCGGACAGTCCGCAGATCTCACGCTGCTGCTTCCGGCGGGCGTACTCGTGCCTCCGCTTTTTGACGAGTGCGACCCGTCTTGCGGTATCGTACACTTCGTTTGAACCCCCTTTCCGGTTTGTCTGAAACTGTGGCCTAAAAACCCTTTCACTTATATAGGTACAAAAAATCGAAAAAACTCTCACCCAAAACGAAAAATTTTTCAAAAAATTTGAGAGCCGCCAAAAAGCAGCTCTCAAGGAGGGAATGTTCGGTTATTTTCTCCGCGATAAGCGAAAAGCGGACAGCTTTCCCGCCGCCACCAGCAGCACCGGCAGGGCGTAGGCCACATACTGCGCCGCGCCGCCGTAGGCGATGAGCAGATTGTAGATGGCGTGGAGGGTGATGGCCGCGCCCAGCAGCCCACAGGTGCCTGCGATCTTCAGCCACGTCCGCTGCCACGTGTATGCAAGGCCACCGCCGACGATCAGTCCGCAGAGGACGTGCATCGCGCCCGTGCCGAAGCCACGGAAGAAGATGAAGGAGAAGCGGTCCGCGCCGTTTTGGATCAGATAGCACACATTTTCGAAGGTGGCGAAGGCGAGGGCGACCGTGATGGCGGCGGGCTTGATCTTATCCCCCTCCGGCTCGAATACCAGAAGATAGAACACCAGCGGCAGCAGCTTCATCATTTCCTCCACCACCGGCGCGATCTCCGCCGTGGCGGCAAGGGCGTCCGCCTGACATACCGCCGCGAGGAAGGTGTTGATATAGGCCGAAAGCAGGCACACCCCCATCCCGGCAATGCAGAACAGGAAGAAGCGGAGCTGCCGCCTGCCCATGCACAAAGCGGCCACCAGCAGCGGGGACACCATGCAGATAAAAATATTCTCGATGTAGGTCATGCAGCCACCGCCTTTCTCGTGGCGGGCAGCAGCCCCAGAATGGCAAGGGTCAGCAGCATATCACACCAGAAGGTGGGGCTTGCCGGTGAGGTTTCCGGCCAGAAGCAGCCCACCGTCCAGAGCAGATACTCCGCGAACGCAAAGCACAGCACGCCGATGTGGAAGTACCGCATATTCCGCGCCGTATCCGTCTGCGTTTTCGCATAAGAAAACCCCCGTATGGCGCAGAAGGAGAGCCATATCATCATGCCGCACCAGATCAGGTTGGAGAGAATATCCCCGAAGATGCAGTAGAACGCCAGCAGCGGCACACCGAACGCAGGCGCGAGCCACGCCCTGCGGCAGCGGAAGCCTCGCTCATCTGCTCCCGCCAGAGTGGCCTGCAAAATGCGCAGGAAGATGAGGCTCGCCACCCAGCCGAACTCCGACACATAAAAGACCCGCGGTGTGGTATCGAATAACAGCAGATACAGCGTCCAGTAGAGAGAGCCGAGGGCAAAGCAGCCATAGAAGCACAGCAGCAGAAAGTACATCTGTCTGCTGCTTTTGCGGTAGGCGATACCCGAAAGCAGCGCGCCGACGAACGTGGTCAGCAATTGCAGCAGGTTCTCAATCAGCTCCATGAATCCCCTCGCTTTCGTTGTTCTGATCGTCCTCCCGGTTCATCTGCCGCAGCCGGAAGCACAGAACGGTCACACACACGCCGAGTAAAAACGCCAAAAGCCCGATGACGATGTATCCCAAGGCAGCGCCGCCGTGAAAGATGCTTGCCGCCGTTTCAAAGCCGGAATAGTCGCCTGTCTGGATATTTGCGGCGATGCCGGGTATGGCGAGGGACGCGCCGATGAGCAGCGCAAGGCACGCCGCCACGGCGGAAGCCATGGTGATCGTATTGCGCCGCAGCCGTTTCTCTCGCTCAATTTTGGCGATGCGCCGCTTCGTCTCCGCAACGCGCTCCTCATGACTCCGCATTTGTGATCCCCTCCCGTTCTAAGAGCCTTCGCAGGCTCTCTTTTCCACGATACACCATGTTGGTGATCTGTTTTACCGTTTTTCCCGTGACCTCCGCCGCCTGCGCGTAGCTCATATCCTCAAAATAGGTGAGATAGAGGACTTCCCGATAGTCCGGGTTCATTTCATCCATGCAGAAATGCAGGATGCGGTTTCGCTCCTCCGTCCGGATGACCTCCACCGCCAGCAGCCGCCCGTCCGGCTCGCCGGTCAGCTCGTCCAGACTGAACAGGGGCTTTCGTTTGCTCTTATGGCGCAGTGCCATGTGGCGCGCGGCCTTATAGAGATACGCCTTGAAGCCGCCGTCCCGTATCTTCGGCTTTTTCGTGAACAGATAGGCGAAAACGTCGAGCATCAGCTCCTCCGCCTCGTGAACGTCGTGCAGATAGCCGTCAATATACAGGGTCAGGGGGTCACCGTATTTTTTCATCAGGGCATTAAGCCCTTCGTCATCGCCGCTCAGATATTGGCGGTACAAGCTCTCATCGCAGGTCATAGCGTTCACTTCCTTTTTGCGGATGCTAAAATGCAGAGGGGTATCCGTCAGGTGCTTGTCCTGTCGGGATCGCGGTGCTGTTCCTGAAAGCGCGGGTCGGACGGCTTTTCCGCATTTTCCGGGATCGCCCATGAGCGCCCGAACCGGGACGCGCCGGGGATCCGCCCCTCGGCGCAATATTGGTTGACCCGCCGCTCTGACACGCCCCAACGGTAGGACGCCTCCCGAATGGAGATATAGCCCTTGATCCCGTTCATACCGTACCTCCGCATGGATAATACTCAACACGATACATTATATACGAATATCCGAAGAAACACAAGGCATCCGGTGAAGTGTTCAGAGAAAAGTTGCGGATAAGGTTGATTTTTTGAAAAAATCCTCCGAAATCTGGCCAAAACGCCTTGTTCAGATTGTAGTATGGGTAGAGGGGGAAAACGGGAGTACGGAGTAGTCAGCAAGCACAGCAAGCGAGTACCCGCTTGCGGATTTTGCGCTGTTCAGGTCCCTTGCCCGAACAGTCAAAATTGCTTGCTGGGGCGCGGGTCTCCGGTGGAGACCTCAAAGCGTGAAACGCTTTGAAGCGCTGACCGAGCCGACAGGCGAGACCTCCCTTTGAAATCCCTCATTTTCTTCGCAGGCGCATATACAAACTGCAAAAGGCAGCTTGTCATGCCTGCTCTGAAAACACAAAACCGCTGTAATCTCCATCCTGCGCGGGATGGGGATTACAGCGGTTTCTTTCTGACGCACAGAGCAGCTTCACTCCGTATAATACTGCGCCTGTGCGTTCCAGAGCGCGTAGTATTTGCCGCCCCGATCGGCGAGCAATTCGGCGTGACTGCCCTGCTGGATGACCGCGCCCTCGTGGAACACGGCGATCTCGTCACAGAATTTGCAGGAGGACAGGCGGTGGGAGATATAGATGGCAGTCTTATTGCCTGCGATCTCATCGAACTTACTGTAGATCTCCGCCTCGGCGATGGGGTCCAGCGCCGCCGTTGGCTCGTCGAGGATGATGAAGGGTGCGTCCTTATAGAGCGCGCGGGCAATGGCGATCTTCTGCGCCTCGCCGCCGGAAACCTCGACACCGTCCTCGGAGAGATTTTTGTAAAGCATGGTGTCCAGACCCTTTTCCATCGCTGCAAGACGGTCTGCGAAGCCTGCATCGATCAGAGCCTTCTTTGCCCGGTCACGGTCATATTCCATGCTGCCCGCCACATTGTTGCCCAAGGGCTGGCAGATGAGCTGGAAATCCTGAAATACCACGGAAAATATGCCCATGTAATCATCATAGCGGTACTTGCGGATGTCGATGCCGTTGAGCAAAATCTGCCCCTCCTGCGGGTCGTACAGGCGACACAGGAGCTTGATGAAGGTGGTCTTGCCGCTGCCGTTTTCGCCCACGATGGCAAGCCTTTTTCCGACCTTGAACCTCATATTCACATGGCGCAGCGCCCAGATGTCCGAGCCGGGATAACGGAAGGAGACGTCCCGAAACTCCACGTTATACTGACGATCCGACCTCTTTTCGGTGGTGAGACTCCCCTGATACATGGAATTTGGAATGTCAAGAAACGTATAGATGGCCTTGAGGAACTCAGCATTGGCCCGCATATGACTGACGGTGCTCAGTAGCAGGGCGGCGTTGCCGGAAAATGTGGTCACGGCGCTGACATACTGGGTCACGCTGCCGATGCCGAAGGCACCGCCCAGCGCCTTCAAGCATACGAACACATACACAACGCCGGAGAGAACAGCGGATAGAGAGGCGGCCAGCGCCTTGCTCAGTCCCACAGTGGTTTGGGACGCCTTTGCCACGGGAGAGCCAACGCCGAAGATATTCACTGTGCGGACATAATGCTCCGCCAGTTCGCTCTGGCGGTACATTCTGCGATCCATGTCTTTTTCCTTGTCCCCCGGCTGCATGAAAACGAAGTGGCTGAACACGCGATTGCCGAAGCATACCTGCTCTGCCAGCGTGTTCCAGGCAGAATAGGCTCTGCCGGCCAGCGCCGGACCAAGGCAGGTAACGGCGGCAATCAGCAGAAGGATGCCCACAAGGAAAAGCGGGTGATTGAGAGCGGTCAATTTTCCCGCCGAGGTCGGGACTTGCCGGGTGAACAGGCTCACCGTCAAGGCGGCAGCCCCTAAAATGCCGGTGATGCCTTGGACTGCCTGCGTATAGTACAGCTTGAGATGGGCAAAGCCCCAACCGGACCAGTCGGCATTCTGCCGGATCTGAGAGAACAGATCACGTGTTTCCTGCCTGTCACAGTCGGCATAATCCATCCGCAGAAATTTCTCGGTATACAGAACTTCTTTCTGTCTGTCAAGCAGTTCGCTCCGGACATTTTTCCACCTCTCCAGCACGGCCTTGAGCAGCTCTGCCGCAGCACTGACCGCTACGATCCAAAGGACCCATTTGGCCAGAATCTCCGGTCTGCGAAGGGTGGATAGTTCATCGACAAGCCGGGCGGAGAGCCAGATGACCGCATAGGGCGATGCTGCCTCCACAACAGCACAGAGGATAAACGGCATAAAGCAGCCCGGTGCGATCCGGCGCATATCTCGTGCCGCCCGGCGGTGGATGGCAAAGGTCTCCCGCAGGCTCATACCCTCAGCTTTCTTCTTCATCCTGCACACCTCCTTCCTGATAATAGCGGCTCTGCACGGCAAATAGCTCCGCATAAGCACCGCCCTTTGCCAGTAACTCCTTGTGGGTACCCTCCTCGGCGATGCCGCCGTCTGCTATAAAGAGGATGCGGTCACAGAAGCGGGTGGACGCCAGTCGGTGGGAGATGAACACGGAGGTCTTACCCGCCGTCATATCGCTGTACTTTTGGTAAATATCGTTTTCCGCAATGGGGTCCAGCGCCGCCGTAGGCTCGTCCAGAACGAGGATGGGCCCGTTCTTATAAAGCGCTCTCGCCAGCATCAGCCGCTGGGTCTGGCCGCCGGAGAGCTGTACGCCGTCCAGATACACCTCCCGGCCAAAGTGGGTATCCACCCCTTGGGGGAATTTGGCAATAGCCTCTGTCAAGCCGGCCTGTGCAAGGCAGTGATCGACTTTTACTCTGTCGATATGCTCGGTGGTCTGGGCAACACATTCCGCAATGGTGGTATCCAAAATGGAAAACCCCTGAAATACAGCGGAAAACAGGCGGTAATACGCGCTGCGGTCAAATTCACGAATATCCTGCCCGTTTAGCAGCACGCGCCCCTCGGTGGGGTCGTAGAAGCCGCAAAGCAGCATCACCATGGTGGTCTTGCCCGCACCGTTCAAGCCCACCACCGCCAGCTTTTCGCCGGGATGGATGGTCAGGTCTATGTGTCTGAGGATATCCCTCTCCGTGCCCGGATAGTGGAAGGACACGTTCTCCAGCCGCAGCTCATACCCGTCGGCTGCGGGCGGCTGCACTCCGCCCTCAAACCGAAACGGCTCCGGAATGTTCAGATATTCCTGTATTTTGGACAGGTCGATGCTCTCCTTATGCAGTTGGCTGCACTGGGTCAGGATGCCGGTCACCCACGATGCAGCGCCGCTGACGGCGGTAAAGTAGAGCAAAAATGTCGATGCAGGCCAGCCATGTACCAGAGTTTGCCGAATCAGATACGCGTACGCGATGCCGTTGCGAAGAAGCGTCAGCGCCACGTCAGCCACATTAGCCCAGAGATAAGTCCTTTCCCGGCGGGCGATGAAGGCGGAGAGTGCCTTCATGGATTTTTCCCGCAATTCCCGCAGCCAAGGGACTAAACCAAAGACGCGGATGTCCTTGGCAAGCTGTATCTGCCGAGGCTGCG
>OLWQ01000576.1_pt1 | contig 15116 bp, 10 predicted proteins | sample 1673981 | NCBI WGS metagenome assembly OLWQ01 (sample SAMEA103958136, study PRJEB25191) | human gut metagenome | reverse complement strand
AACCTTTCTCACGCTCTTGATGCCACCACCACGACGCGAATAATATGCAGGACTGCCAGGTTAATAGATGTATGTAAATTCATAACTTAATTCTTCTTTTTTGTTTCAAACGTGCTGCAAAGGTAAGGGCTTTTTTATAATCTCCAAACAAATTGAAGAAAAAAATAAGATAAATATGAATAATCGTAAGAAAAAATCGCCCTAAAATCCTATTTTATCACTTAACAGTTCTAAATAGAACCATTCAGACAGCCAATGTAAATGTATTGCCAATCATTGAAACCATTTAATAATCTGAAAATTACCAAAGGCTCTCTACATCCCGAAACAAATAATTCGTATCTTTGTCTCTTCAAATACTCAAAAAAACAGTATTTACTAATTAAATAAAGATAGAAAATTAATGGAAACAGTAGAAAACAAGTACATCACCGTAGCATATAAGCTGTACTCAATCGAAAACGGAGAAAAAGATTTCGAAGAAGAAGCACCCGTAGAGCATCCTTTCCAGTTTATCTCAGGTCTGGGAATGACACTCGAACCTTTTGAAGCCCAGATAAAAGACTTGCAGATAGGCGATAAATTCGACTTTACCATTCCGGCATCAGAAGCTTATGGTGAATATGACGACGACCATGTCATTGACCTCCCCAAAGAAATCTTCATGATAGAAGGAGAATTCGACAGCGACCGTGTAGTGGAAGGCGCCGTCATCCCCTTGATGACTTCTGAAGGTCAACGCATCAATGGAAGTGTAGTAGAAGTAAAGGAAGACGTAGTTGTAATGGACATGAATCATCCACTCGCAGGTTGTGATTTGAACTTTACCGGAGAAGTGGTGGAAAGCCGCCCGGCCACGAACGAAGAGCTTGCTGAAGTTGCCCGTATGATGGGTGGCGGTTGTGGTAGCTGCGGTTGTGGTGACTGTGGCGACGGATGCGGCGACCATGAATGTGGAGGCGGATGCTGCCACTAAAGAATTAAAAATTAAAGAATTAAAAATTAAAGAATCAGACTACACAGTATTAAGCATGCCGCATGGTAATTCTTTAATTTTTAATTCTTTAATTTTCAAATTCTATATTATTTACTTGTCATTATCTCCAATACCAATTTATCAGTTTCATTCATTCCTTTAGAACCGATTTTTGTCAGATTACGGATACTTTGATCCACATCCTCATCAATAATACCTTCTACGGAAGTCACACAACGGTTTTCCATGGCCATGATGGCTGAAAGCACTGCGGTTGAAACTCCGGTGGTTACTTTCAATGCACAACTGGGCTTGGCACCATCACAAATCATTCCGGTAAGATTGGCAATCATGTTCTGTACAGCATATGCCACCTGTTCATAAGTTCCTCCCATTAGCCAAGTTATACCGCAACTGGAACCCGTAGCAGCAACCACACAACCGCATAAGGCAGATAAGCGTCCCAAACTCTGCTTGATATAAATTACCGTCAAATGGCTCAACATCAAGGCGCGTATCAATTCTTCCTCCGATTTTCCGTTTTCTTCGGCATAAATCAAAACCGGCAACGTAGCGGATATACCTTGATTACCGCTTCCTGAATTACTCATGACCGGAATCATAGCTCCTGCCATACGGGCATCGCAGGCACCGGAAGTATAAGAAAGAATATGGGAAAAAACACTATCCCCCATAACCTTGTGCTCATAAGTACCGCGAAGGATTTTTCCCAGACCATGTCCGTAATCACCCTCAAAAGAACGTTCTGCAGCCGCCTTATTCAGACGGGCCGTTTCAAGGATAAAACGGATGTCGTCTAATGGGGTTGTCATGGCGAAGTCATACACTTTGCGTAAAGTCAAGTCCAATACATCCTCCTCTTCGATACAAGAGGCAATTTGTTTGTCCAATAAGATGTCACCGTTGCGCGTTATATAAGTAAAGCAAGTATGCCCACCGGCAATAATAGCTGTTGCCTTGTCCGTATCAGCTTCACAACATACTTCTATATAAAGCTTCTCTTCCATATCGTTTTTTAAAGATATATGAATGCGCTTTTCTTCTATGAAACGCTTTCCTGCCTCCACTGCATCAGGAGTACTTTCTTTCAAAACCTCCAATTGATATGCCGACTTACCTATTAAGGCGCCAAGCGCCACAGCAATCGGTAATCCAATCATCCCCGTACCTGGAATACCCACTCCCATTGCATTTTTCAGAATATTGGCACTCAGCAATACAGTTATCTTTTCGGGACGCTTATTCAGCACTTCCGCAGCCTTTGCTACACACAATGCCACAGCTATAGGTTCTGTACAACCAATGGCAGGAATTACTTCAGATTTAACCAAAGCAATAATCTGTCGTCTTTCCGTTTCTGTCATATCATTTCTACAATTTGATTATTTATCATGCAAATGTAGGAAAAAACAAACAAAAATCCCTCCTCTATAACCTGAAAATCAGGAGACAAAGGAGGGAAAATTCCATATCGAAAAAAAAGTTATTTAGCGGCAGTCAAGTTCAAACCAACTTCCAAACGAGTTGTTTCATTAATTATTTCAGGTAAACCCTTCAACATACCTTCTGCCCTACCGGCCATACTTCCAAAATCAGGATCAGCTTTCATTGCTTCGATAAGCATATTCACAAACTCCTCATCCGAGAATAAAGGAGCAACTATATTTTTCATCAAAGGCAATAACAAATCCGTATTCAAATAAGCCTTTAATTTACCTTCGTTCTTTTCGTAAGTCAAAGGCACACCGTCAGTTACCAAAGGAAGCAAAGACGTAACAGCCTGAGACAAGATTTCACTCATATCGATAGCCTTGGTAGAACTGCCCAGACGTTTTACATTGGCGATGATAGCATCCAGATTCAAATATACCTTCATTTGGGTATCACTGAGAACCACATATTGTGCAACATTCGCAGGAGTCTTAACAACAGAGGTACCTCCCTGAGCGGCATCAACATAAGAAGCAGAAATATTACCGTCAGCACCCAAAGTAATATCATGCAACACACTACACAACATATCCTCTACATTCACTTTATCATCACCACCTGCGTCAATTAAAGGCATACGAAGAGCAAACGTCAAAATTGTTTGAATCGGTAGCTCCCAGCCAGGCATTACCTCTACATTCTTATTGGATTCCCAAATCAAATGAATCGGTTCTTCCGTATAATCAGAATTAAGGGGTGTAGGAACCCAAGTTGTTCCGGATAAAGCGGAATTTTTCAATGCGACATTAGTTAAATCTAATTTCAAGGAAGAAGCAGTAACCTTTCCTGCATAGTCAAAAGTACAATAATCGGTCTCACTTGTGCCGGAAAACGAACATTCATCACCTTGTATATTCAAAGTAACCGGAAGGGTTACAACCGGAGAACCAGGGAATACGCCTGCACCAAAAGAACCGGAAGCCGCTTCACGTGTAAGAATACCGGAAAGATCCAAATTGCCAGCCAATACCAAAGTAGCCTTGGTTGCATCAGAAGCATCCGGAGTAAAAGTTACTTTCTTTCCCAACATTGATCCACCGTTATAAGTCAAGTTCAAACCTGTTGCAACTGTAAACTCTGTTTGCGGCACAGGACATACTACCTTGTCATCGTCATCATCACTACAAGCCGTGAATAAACTCATTGAACAGATCAATGCAAATAAATAAAATAAATTCTTTTTCATACTTTTTTGAGTACTTGTTTAGTTAATAAAAAGCTTCCCAAGGGAGCTATTAATTTCCCATTTTAAATCAAAGGTGCAAAGTAACACTTTTTAAGGTTACAGTACAAGGTCTTTTCTAAAAAATAAATGTTCCTTTTTTCATCATTACGAGTGAAATTCGGATGCAGATTTCATAAAGAGTAAGCCATTTTTATAAAGAACAAGCCATTGACCAAACTCTGGCAAAGGCAGGCAACTTTATGCGGAAAAGACTTTTTATCTTATTTCCTTAAACGTTTTATGAAAAAAAGTTGTTATCTTTATAAAGTCAAAAGCATTTCTTATAAAGCGTATTGGCACATTAACCTCATATATAAACCTTTAAAGCATTTGATATGTTCAACTCATTTGGAAATATTCTCCGTCTTACCAGTTTTGGGGAATCGCACGGTAAGGGTGTGGGAGGAGTGATAGACGGATTCCCTGCAGGAATAGTCATTGATATGGATTTCGTCCAGGCAGAGCTCGACCGACGCCGCCCCGGACAGTCACGTATCACTACCGCCCGGAAAGAAGGTGATAAAGTGGAGTTCCTCTCCGGCATCTTCGAAGGAAAATCCACAGGCTGCCCCATAGGATTCATTGTATGGAACCAAAACCAACATTCTGACGATTACAATAATCTGAAAGAAGTCTACCGACCGTCACATGCCGACTATACTTATAAAGTGAAATATGGCATCCGCGACCACCGCGGAGGTGGACGTTCATCAGCCCGTGAAACAATCTCGCGTGTAGTAGCGGGTGCCCTGGCCAAATTGGCGCTGAAGCAGCTGGGTATACACATCACGGCGTACACTTCACAAGTAGGTCCTATCCGCCTTGAAGAAAATTATACCGCATACGACCTCGACCTGATAGAGACCAATCCGGTCCGCTGCCCCGACCCGGCGAAGGCAAAAGAAATGGAAGAACTCATCTTCAAGATAAAGGGAGAAGGAGATACCATCGGAGGAGTGGTGACTTGTGTCGTCAAAGGATGCCCCATCGGACTGGGACAACCCGTATTCGGCAAGCTCCATGCAGCACTTGGAGCAGCCATGCTCAGCATCAATGCAGCAAAAGCATTCGAGTATGGAGACGGTTTCAAGGGATTAAAGCAGAAAGGCTCGGAGCAGAATGATGTGTTCTACAACAATAACGGACGTATCGAGACCCGCACCAATCATTCGGGCGGTATACAAGGTGGAATCAGTAACGGGCAAGACATCTATTTCCGTGTAGCCTTCAAACCCGTGGCAACCGTACTGATGGAGCAACACACCGTGAACATTGACGGTGTAGACACCACCCTGAAAGCCCGAGGACGCCATGACCCGTGCGTATTGCCACGCGCAGTACCCATCGTGGAAGCAATGACAGCAATGACATTGTTGGATTATTACCTGATTGACAGAACAACACAACTATAATATTCACCCATGGAAATAAAGAAATACATCACCGAGAACGAGCCTAAAATGCTGGAAGACTTGTTCAGCCTCATTCGCATTCCAAGCATCAGTGCCAAACCCGAGCATCACGACGATATGCTTGCCTGCGCCGAACGCTGGGCACAGTTGCTGCTCGAAGCCGGAGCGGATGAAGCCCTCGTAATGCCCTCCAAAGGTAACCCGATTGTTTTTGGACAGAAAATCGTAGACCCGGACGCCAAGACCGTATTGGTATATGCCCACTACGACGTGATGCCAGCCGAACCTCTCGAACTTTGGAAAAGCGACCCCTTTGAACCGGAAATACGCGACGAACATATCTGGGCACGTGGTGCTGATGATGACAAAGGGCAATCTTTCATACAAGTGAAAGCGTTTGAATACCTCGTACGCAACGAACTGCTGCAAACCAACGTAAAATTCATCTTCGAAGGAGAAGAAGAAATCGGCTCGCCCAGCCTGGAAAGCTTCTGCCAGGAGCACAAAGAGTTGCTGAAAGCAGACGTCATTCTGGTTTCGGACACCAGCATGCTTGGTGCAGACCTGCCTTCACTGACCACCGGACTGCGCGGACTGGCCTATTGGGAAATAGAAGTGACCGGCCCCAACCGCGACCTACACAGCGGTCACTTCGGCGGTGCTGTTGCCAACCCCATCAATGTACTTTGCCAGATAATCAGCCAAGTGACGGACGCAGAGGGACGTATCACCGTACCGGGCTTCTATGACGATGTGGAAGAAGTTCCCCAAACCGAGCGCGACATGATAGCCCGCATTCCTTTCGACGAAGAGAAATACAAAAAGGCTATCCATGTAAAAGCACTTTTCGGAGAGAAAGGTTACAGTACGCTGGAACGTAACAGTTGCCGTCCGTCTTTCGACGTATGCGGCATCTGGGGCGGATATACGGGTGAAGGGTCCAAGACCGTGCTCCCATCCAAGGCATACGCCAAGGTATCCTGCCGGTTGGTTCCCCACCAGGACCACCACAAGATATCCCGGCTCTTTGCCGACTACATTCTGGACATAGCGCCGGATTCAGTACAGGTAAAAGTCACTCCGATGCATGGAGGCCAAGGATATGTATGTCCCATCACCCTACCCGCCTACCAAGCCGCCGAAAAAGGTTTTGAAAAAGCTTTTGGAAAGAAACCGCTGGCAGTGCGTCGGGGTGGAAGTATCCCCATCATCTCCACTTTCGAGCAAGTACTGGGCATCAAAACCGTTCTGATGGGCTTCGGGCTCGAATCCAACGCCATCCACTCACCTAATGAGAATATACCGTTGGACATCTTCCGTAAAGGAATAGAAGCTGTTGTCGAATTCTACCTCAATTATAAATAAAACAAGAAAATCAGGATGAAAGACTTCCAAATTCAAGCCATCGGCCTGATGTCCGGCACTTCCCTTGACGGGCTGGACGTATGTTGTTGCACTTTCCGGCAGCAAGCCGGAAAATGGTCTTTCCACATAGACTGTGCAAAAGGCTATAGCTACCCCGACGCCATGAAGCAGATATTGGGTACCGGTGCACAGACAATGAGTGCTTTGGAGTTCATCACTTTCCACAGCTCCTATGGAAAGTTTCTCGGTGAACGTGTCAACGAGTTCATGCAAGAATTTGGAGTCCACCCCGATATTATCGCCTCCCACGGGCATACCATCTTCCATGAGCCTCAAAAGAGAATCATGTACCAAATAGGTGACGGAGCCGCCATTGCCGCTGAAACCCGTATACCTACCGTTTCGGATTTCCGGCGGCTGGACATCATGCTGGGTGGGCAGGGCGCTCCACTCGTACCTATTGGCGACCGGTTGCTTTTTGCCGACTACGACTTCTGTTTGAATATCGGCGGTTTCTCCAACATCTCATTCGAGCAGGACGGGCGGCGCATCGCTTTTGACATCAGTCCGGTGAATTACGTCATCAACCATTACTGCCGGCAAATAGGATTGGAATTTGACCGTGACGGCGAGATAGCACGGCAAGGCAACATCTGCCAAGAACTGCTGGACGAACTGAACGGAATGGATTTCTACCATCAGTCCGGACCGAAGTCATTGGGACGGGAGTGGGTGGAAACGCTGGTATATCCCATGCTCGAGCGTTATGGCTTGAGTATGGAGAATATGCTACGTACCTTTTACGAGCATGCCGCCTGGCAAATATCACGCATCATCACCGCCCGCCCCTTGCCCGATGGTAACGGAAAACTGCTGATTACCGGCGGAGGTGCATTCAACAAGTTCCTCATAGAACGTATCGACGCCTTGTGTCCGTGTGAAATCGTGATTCCCAGCCGGCAAATCATAGAATACAAGGAAGCCCTAATCTTTGCTTTCCTGGGTGCCCTCTATATGGCGGACACACCCGGATGCCTCGCCTCGGTGACGGGAGCCACGACAGATAATATCGGAGGGATGCTGTTTAAAATATAGTCAATTCTACCATTATGGAAAAATCAAAAGACACCTGGACCGTCTTATCCAGCGAATACCTTCATCGGGCCCCATGGCTCACTGTGCGTAAGGACCATGTAGTACTGCCCAACGGCAACCACATTCCCTCCTATTATATATTGGAATATCCCAACTGGGTGAATACCATTGCCATCACCCGTGACGGACAATTCGTCTTTATCCGCCAATACCGGCATGGCATACAAGAAACATCCTATGAACTCTGTGCAGGGGTATGCGAAGAAGAGGACGGCTCTCCGATGGTTTCCGCACAACGGGAACTTTTGGAAGAAACCGGCTATGGAAACGGAGTATGGAAAGAGTTCATGCAAATCTCTCCCAATCCAAGTACCCACACCAACATTACCTACTGTTTCCTGGCTACGGACGTGGAGAAAATCTCCGAGCAACAGTTGGAAGATACGGAAAACCTGACCGTACACCTGCTTTCCTTGCAGGAGGTCAAGGAATTGCTGCAGCAAGGAAGCATCCGCCAGGCGCTGATGGCTGCTCCCCTCTGGAAATACATGGCGGAGAGAATTATTTAATGTGATTACCCTTATTCAAACGGCTTACGGAATGTGCATCCGGATTTCCATTCGGAACAACCGTAAGCCGTTTTCCCCTTGATAACGGTACCTTTTCCGCAAAGCGGACAAGGCTGACCGACGAAATCGTCAGCTTGTACGGAAGCCTCCGTACTTGAAGCTGCCACAGCGCCCGAAGCCTGCTCCGTCTTTTTACCTGCGGCGGCAGACTCTCTCGGTGTTCTTTTCTTCGGCTCCTTTTTCGGCTTATCGGCAGCCTCTGTCTTGGCAGAAGCCTTACTGCCCTTTTCGGGAGCAGGCGCTTGGATGGTGATGTGGCGGTTGCTGTTATCAGAAAGTACACTCATCACGACTTCCGATACCATCTGCTTCAATTCTTCCAAGAATTGTCCGGCATTGTAAGTTCGTTTTTCTATCTCACGCAGTTTCTTCTCCCAAATACCGGTCAGTTCCGCCGACTTCAACAGCTCCTCATGGATAATCTGTATCAGCTCCACACCGGTAGGGGTGGCTATCAGATTCTTCTTTTCCTTGCGGATATAGTTTCGCTTGAACAGCGTCTCGATGATGGCTGCACGGGTAGACGGACGACCGATACCATTTTCCTTCAGCGCATCACGCAGTTCGTCGTTATCCACCAGCTTGCCCGCCGTTTCCATAGCACGCAGCAGGGTGGCTTCCGTATAAGGCCGGGGCGGCTGCGTCCACTTCTCATATAAATCGGGAACGTGCGGCCCGCTTTCTCCTTTCACAAAAGCCGGAAGCACATTCTCCTCTTCTCCCTTTTCCTCTTTCTCCTCCTGCGATTGTGCCGAGGGGGCGCCGAAGATAACACGCCAACCCGGTTCCAGAATCTGCTTGCCGGTGGCCTTGAACTCTATGCTCTCTACCTCGCCCAATACGGTGGTAGTGGCAAACTTACAATCGGGATAGAATACAGCAATGAAACGGCGTGCTATCAAATCGAATACGCGACGCTCCATATCCGTCAGATTCTGCGGATGCTGGCCGGTAGGAATAATGGCGTGGTGGTCTGTTACCTTGCCATCGTTCACGGAACGGGAATTTAAGGCTTTGCCTTTCATCCCGGCGGCATATCCGGCAAAGCGGGCGTACTGTTCCAAATTGACAAGACGTTCCGGGATTTCCTCGAACACGTCCTGTGAGATATAACGGCTTCCGGTTCGGGGGTAGCTGATTAGTTTACCCTCGTATAACTTTTGTGCGATGGATAGGGTTTTGTCTGCGGAAAAGTTCAGTTTCGTATTCGCTTCTTTTTGGAGTGAAGTTAAATCATAAAGCAACGGCGGTTCTTGGTTCACTTCCTTACGCTCTATGGTTTTCACCTGTACCGTTTTCGCTTCCTTTATCCTTTGCAGCGTGTCGATGGCGGGCTGCTGCATATCGTACTTTTCTGTGGATAGTGCCGTAAAAGCTACATTGTCCTTAGTAGTCTGTAATTTCAGTTGCCAATACTTTTGCGGGACAAAGTTCTTGTTCTCTAAAAAGCGGGTACATATCATTGCCAACGTGGGCGACTGTACCCGTCCCAAAGAAAAAATGCCTTGTCCGGCTGCCACACTTAAAGCCTGTGTACCATTAATTCCAATTAAATAATCCGCTTCGCTTCGTGCCTGTGCCGAAAGGAAAAGGTTATCATATAGGCTACCGGCTTTCAGGTTTTGCAGTCCCTCACGGATTGCCTTGTCGGTAAGGCTGCTTATCCACAGGCGCACAAATGGTTTCCGGCAGTTCAGGTAATGGAAGATATAGCGGAAGATTAACTCACCCTCACGCCCGGCATCGGTGGCGACAATAATCCGGTCGCACTGGTCGAACACTTCCTTTATCACTTTCAACTGTTTCAGCACGCCGGGGTCTGCCTTGTAACCTTTCTCCGCTTTCACCTGACGGGGGATTAATTGAAAATCGGGCGGCAGTATGGGCAGGCTCTCCCTGCGGAAGTTCGCCACGCCGTAGGCTTCCGGCATGGCAAGCTGGATTAAGTGGCCGAACGCCCATGTCACCATATACCCGTTACCGGAAAGATAACCGTCATTACGCCCGGTCGCCCCGATGATGCGGGCGATGTCCTTTGCCACGCTGGGCTTCTCTGCTATCAATGCAATCATAATTCTTTACTTTTTAATGGTGGATATTACATTTTCATTCCTCTGGACTTCTTGGGCTTGTCAGCTTTCAGGCTCTTGTCCTGCGCTTTCTCCTGCTTCTCTTTCTGCTTGGCGGTGGGCTTGTCCTGACCCTGTTTCAACGGCTCTTTGCCCTGCTTGGTGGCTTCGTTGGTCTTGCCCCCCGAATTGACCGCTACCTGCGTCCGGCTCTCGGCGGTGGGGGTAACGTCTTTCGGCTGCACCTTGTCGGGGGATTTGCCCTGTGCGCCGGGCTGTACATGACCGTTGAACTCAACGCCCTTGCCGTCCTTTAGCCCGGCGACCTGCCGCTCTGCGGGCTGCTGCCACTGCTGCAAGAACTGGACGGCGGCACGGGGCAGGAACTCCAAGCCACGCTCCACCGCACTGACCTGCAAATAGGCACTGCGCTGCGTGCCGTCCCTGAATTGCAGGTTTTCCATTTTCACCGCTTGCCCGGCTTCAAAGGCGGCTTTCTGTTCCGGGCTGACTTGCACGTTACAGATTGTATCGGGGCATTTCCACTTGTCAGCCCGCATATACTCCAGTTCGTGCGTGTACCTGTCCCGGCTGACGAACACGGGGATTTGCTCGCCGCTTTTCGGGTCTTTGATTTCAGCGATGCCGCCCAAGTTGCCAGTGCCTTGCAAGTTGCCCTGTTCCTGCTTGGTGAACTCGTGTTCATGGAACGGGCGTTGCAACAGTTTTTCGTCCTGCTGCACGCCGTGTAGCTTGGGTACTACCGTGCCGTCCTTTGCCTGATAGAAAGAGATCTTGACATCGGTAGGTTTGAGATAGAAGCCGCCCACCGTCCCCGAAACAGTGTAAGTGTTGCGGGACTTGTAGCCACGCATCACCCGGTCGAAGTCCCTCGTGTTTTTCAGGGTGTCGGCGGTGATGCCGACTTTTTTCAGGTTCTCCCAGTCGATTTTTGACGGGTCGAAGCGGTAGCCCTGCTTGAACTCGTGGAAGTCGGGCTTCGGAACTCGAAGCATTTCAGCCCGCTTGTCACCCTCCGGTGTAGGGTTGCGGTGGTTGTCCTCGATTGCCTTTGCGTCCCGCTCCGCTTCGGAAGCCTTGACGCTGAACAGTTCCAGCCCGGAAGTGTCCTGATACTTGCGGTAGAAGTTGGAAATGAAGTTGCTGAACACATCGCTGTTCTTGTCCACCTGCATGAACTCGCCGCCGTGTCCGGTAGTGGGTGGCACGGTCTGCAAATTGCCGTCCTTGTCGATACCCTTAACGGCACTCACCTTTCCCTGCTGTTTATCCAAGACCAGCAGCACGTCTTTTTCCTGCCCCTCTGCGGGCGGGGTCATTCTGTTTGCCATAAATAATTGGAATTTTAGTGGTTACGGGAATAGTCCCGCCCAAAGGTAGCGACTAAATATGCTATATTTGGACGGGCGGCAAGGACTGTCCGAATTTGTCCGGTACTGTCCCAATTTGTCCGAGTGAATAAAAAAATATCCAACCAATAGTTGGAGAAATAAAAAACATCTTCGGCAAAATATTTGTTATGTTTTTTCAGGTGATTACATAATATACTATCTTTGCTTCATAGAAACAAAGTACATAAATATGGCTTCATTCAGGAAAGAGATACTTGGGCAGATTGAACGGATAGATACCGGGCGTATATTCACGTTCCGGGATTTGTCGTTTGAAACGGAAAAGACCGCCAATGTTGCGGTGCTACTTTCCGAACAGAGCCGCAAAGGGGTACTGGTACGGGTTGAAAAGGGGGCGTACTATCGTCCCAAGAAATCAGTGCTGGGACTGGGAAAGCTGCCTGTCTATCAGGATGAACAGTTCCGCTATCTGACTGAAAAACTGAACGGCTATATCACGGGTGCTTACGTCTATAACAAAATGGGGCTGACCGAACAGGTAGCCACAACCATAACGATAGCCACTCCTAACCCGGTTCGCCGTTTCCGTTTCAAGAACTTGGATATAGAGTGCGTGAAAGCCTACTGCATGGACTACCCGGATGAAAGCCTTGTCCCGTACTTGCGGCTGCTCGATGCGATAAAGGACATGAAGCGCATACCCGGAACAACCGGGCAGGACATCTACAACCGGGTCAAGAGCCAATATTTCAACGGGTATAGCCTGCTGGAACTGGAAAAAATCGTATCTTTGGCGAAAAGTTACCCGCCACGTGTCAGAAAGGTGGTGGCGGACATACTGGGCGACATCAGACAAACCGTATTGCAAACAGAAATGGCAAAGACCATTCTTCCCACGACACGGTTCAACTTGGATTATAAAACAAGAAAAACGCAATTAAGATAAAATATTCAACCAATGGTTGCGAAATTAAGCATAAAAAAGAGAGTGAAATCAATCACTCTCTTTCGATGAACCCTTTGTGAACCCTTTTAATGGTTTTCAAATGCTTGTTAAACAGGAAGTTCAGCATTTCATAAAAGCAAAAACATTCAATTATGAACCCTTTGTGAACCCTTTAAGTGTATAATGAGTGCCTTTTCCTGTTGTTCCTTGTATTTCCAGCCAGTTATCCAGTTGCGACAAAATTCGATAAGCAGTAGTTTTACTGGTATTTAACAAATTCTGCACATCTGAATTATTTATACTCCCATTTTGGGCGGCATACTCAATAATGGGTATATACCTTTCATCCACTCGCTGCGCCAATAGCTGCGAACGTATATCGGTATAATAGGTAATCATCAGACCGCTTAACATTTCAAGTTTGGGTGGCAACAACTTGTATGCGCTGACAGCTTCCAAGATACGCTTGTAGCCACGTCCCCAGCTTTCAATATCCCCGCTTCTGAAAAAGGCGTTGGCGATTAGCGGGTTATAGGGAGAGGACGGGTGGCTTTCAAAAAGTTTTTCGGTCGTCCAGCTTTCCGGTAACTGTCCGGCGTTCCAAAAGGTGATATGGTCGGGGAACACGCTAATCTGAATGGGTACGGCACTGGCATAGTCTTTATGTGCCACACAATTCATCAGTGACTCCCTGATAGCTTCCACCGGGAACTGCGGTGTTTCACGCCGGGAAATTCCCTCGTATGATATATGATAAATCAGGTATTTGGTCTTTATCAAATCCATTGCCTTATCCACCTGCTCCATTAAAGAGCCGTGAACCTCGTCCTGAAACTCCAAGTTACCCTTATCATCCCGGAAGAAACCTATCTTGATATAAGCCCCGGTTACAAAGCGTTCCGGGTCGGGGTGGAACAACAGCAAGGCGGCACGGGTCGGACGGTTGGTTTGGGTGTCAATCAGCCGCAAATCGTGCAGCAAATTTTCGGTAGTATCTTTCAACACATCTTCGTCCACACGCCCGCTTCTCGCCGCTTCCTTGCGGAAACGGTTCAATGCGCCGGGGGAAAGTTCCTCTATGCCTGCCCACTCTATGGGAAACTCGTCCCAATGCCTGCCAGTACGTTGCAGGATAAAACGGTTCAACGCCGCACCTTTCAACTCCTGTTTCGTGCTGCCGCTGCGATAGTGGTACTGACCTTTGTAATTGATAGGATTGGAATAAGGCGGTACGTCAATCTCGATATATTTCAGCCCGTTTTCTTCCAGCAGGTTCACGTCCACGATGATACCCAGCACGTCACGCACTTTGTTCGGTATATCCTCCAGCAGTTTGTCGGCATCGGCAACGCCGACTACCTTACCGTTGTCATTCATACCTATATATATCTTGCCGCCTGTGGCGTTGGCAAAGCCGCATATCCATTTCAGATACTCGTCACGCCAGCTTTCTTTCCATTCCGTATTTTGGTTTTCATTCATAATCATTTCTTTGTCTGCAAAATTAGTAAAAATACTGTCTGTCAGGAAAGAATATCGGTTATTCTTCCTCTTTTATAAGGTGGCATAGCTCCGGGTCGTTCTTAATCCGGGTTATCTCGTCCTCGACAATCTGCCGGACTTCCTGACGGATGCGGTCATAGTTGGCTTGTATCTCCTCCTGCATCCGGTCGTTGCCGTCCTTGTCGGTGAAGTCGATTATCTGCGGCAACTTCACGTAACGGGCGGTTTCCCGCTTCACCTTTTCATTGTCCACCACGATTTCACAGTGGAAAATCTTCTGCTCTATCCGTTCATCGAAGTTGTCCGCCACAGCACCCACGAACATACCTTGCGTGAGGTTGGATATTTTGCTGGCGGGTATCAGGCTGTCCATTTGGGTGCTTATCGAGGTGGATTTTTCCCGCTGGTTGATTGTCATGCTCTGCCGTTTCTGCAACACCTTTCCGAAACGCTCGGACAGTATTTTTGCCGTTTCACCGACTACCTGACCGCTGAACACGTTGCCCACCGTATTTTGGATTACACGGCTTTCCTTGTCCCCATAGTCACGGGTAAGCTGGCTGTAATCCTGAAAGCCCAACAGAACCGCAACCTTGTTGCTTCGGGCGGTGGCAATCAAATTATCAAGCCCACGAAAATATATAGTCGGTAATTCATCTATTATCACCGAACTTTTAAGCTGACCTTTCTTGTTTATCAGCTTCACGATACGGGAATTATATAATCCCAGTGCCGCCGAGTAGATATTTTGGCGGTCAGGATTGTTACCGACAACCAAGATTTTAGGCTCTTTCGGGTTGTTGATGTCAAGTGAAAAATCATCGCCCGTCATTACCCAGTAAAGGGCGGGTGAAATCATCCTTGAAAGCGGGATTTTCGCACTGGCAATCTGCCCCTGCAACTGTTCAACTGCCGAACTTTCCCAAGCATCCACGAACGGGGAAAGATAGTTTTCCAGTTCGGGATAACTGCGCAAAATCGTGAAAACATCGGCGTATTTCTTGTTCAACA
>OLWQ01000561.1_pt1 | contig 15407 bp, 9 predicted proteins | sample 1673981 | NCBI WGS metagenome assembly OLWQ01 (sample SAMEA103958136, study PRJEB25191) | human gut metagenome | reverse complement strand
TCGTTGATGAACTATTACTCTGTGATGTAGATTTAGCATTAACGCTTTCGTTCTCACTTTCCTCTACCCTCTTACCGTGTACAAGCAATCTGTGTGTATTAACACCAATAGGCGTGCAAGTCATCAATGTACAATAACCTTCTGAACGATTATAACCAAGATGATTTGTTACCTCTGAGGGTTTTACTGTTTCAATGCTGTATATCTGATATTTGATTTTTTCGTCAAGAAAATAGATATAAAAACAATCTTCTGTTGTAAGTTCAGGCAAATCAGAAAACATCTTGCTCATTGTCAGACCGCTATGCCCTGTTATAACGCTATGTGTACCATTCTTGCCTGTTGGTAGAGATGATTTTTCAAGCAATCCTGCTCCGAGTTCAAGCGTTTCATCTTTTGTGTTATCGTATATAGGTAAATTAACATCAATTACCGGTATGTTTATGTAACCAACAATTCCGTCTTTAACTACAGCATTATAAAAATTGCCTGTATTCCCTGAAGAATTGTATTCATCAGCCGCCTCTTTTGCGGTTGCAATATCATCTTTAGTCATATCTGATACGCTTTGCTGATACAACTCAATCTGCGTATTAGCTGATTGCTGATTAAGTATTCTTCCGAGAATCGGAATAATAGCTAATGATATACCGACAAGAATGAGTAGTGATGCAATTGATATTGTTGCTATACTTTTCAATTTTGATTTATTAGCTTTATTATTTTTCACAAATTGCCCTTCTTTGTGTCTCCATGACTTGTATTTTGTAAAAGCTATTACATTCTAAACAGTTTTTTGTTTATCACCTTATTTAGTGAATTTAAACTTCCTAATTTTCAAAAACTATTACAATCAATATAGTTTTTAGGTTTTCCTTATTATTTTTGTAAATATCGGCTATTTAATCGTGTTTTCAGGGCTGTCAAGAAGTTTTGCTACAAATTGCAAAGTTTCTTCTGACGGATCTTCGTTGTATTTGGAAAGCAGTTGTACACAATGGTATTTATTTCGTGATATGTTAAATTCTATTGTGTGTCTTAACCCCTGCGAATCCACATAAGAATATATTTGACATTTATCTTTTTTTACTTTATTTGCGTATGAAGCAACGCAATTACCTTGCATTTCACTTTCTAATGCTAACCTTTTTTCCGTCATTAACCACTCAAACTTTTTAGGAAGTAATTTTCGCAAATTGTTGTATCTTGTGTTTGCTGACACTATACTTTTTGCCGACCTTTGTCCTTTTTTTAAAATTTTGGTAACAAGTGCGTTATGTGCTTCTTCAATCTTTTTTATTGATGTGTATTTAAGCCTGATTTTCGTTTTTGTTTGATAGCACATATTTATGTAATCATCAATAATGGTATTTTTTGCCGATACCGAAACTCTGTCCGATAATAATTTTCCCAATAAAATTTTTACATTATCATTAAATCTACCAAACGGATTGTAACCAAAATATGATTGTCCACATCCTTGCTTAGCTTTATCGGCACAATATTGAAACAATATACCTACACAGTCGTTATCAACCTTTGACATTGCTTTTACTGCAAGATACGATAGGTTAATATCCCCTTTGTTAAAGTTGTAATTCAATTTTTCAGTCTTTGGATATTTATTGTGAAACAACTCCTGTAAATTGTGATAAACACCTATTTCTTCTATTGTCAAAGGTAGTAAGCAGCATATATTTAGCTCCAAACACCTCTTGAAATCTTTATATATTGAGTTTTTCATGCTGTAATAATCAAGTATTTCAGCAATTATCTTTGAAAACATAGATCTGGAAAAAAGGTCATTTTTGAGTGTCAACGGCACGAGGTTACCTTTTTGAGAAATGAACACTCTGTCATTGTCATATATTGCCAGTTCAGCATTGATTCCGTTACCTTCGTGTTTCCATAATAATTCTGTTTCGTTTTTGTTACGGTATAAAATTATAGATTTTCTGCAATTCATTCTTATTAAAAAAGCATCTGACGGATAACTGCTCTTACGAAAATAAATCATCTGATACTCATTTTTTAGATCAACTTTCAACGATTTAATATATTCAAAATTAAAACAGTTTAACTTGTCAGTAATTTCATTTGCTTTTTCCACGAAACCTTCTTCATATATTGTTGTTTCAATGTTACTGATATTGTTAATATCGTACATATATTCTATAAGTGACATGCTCTTTATTTCTTTCAATTTAAAGTTGCTTTTGACTTCGACAATGTATTCAGTTTTTTTGTCGGGCAGTATGATTTGGGATATACTGCCCGACAAACGAAAGGAGAAATACCTATAACAAATACTTGTCTTGCTGTCAATTACGATACCAATTTTTGAGAGTCGGGCGGTGTAGTATGTTATCTGCACCGCCCATACTCACAATATGGAGTGAAAAATGAAAACTTTGAGTTTTCCTTGCTGGCAAAAATCTTCTTTGTAGGCAGTACAGTTTTCTTGGCTGTACTGCCTACAAAAACTAAAGAGGATAGATGTAGCTCTATTAGAGCCCATTAGAGAGTGTGTCTTGTCGGGTATTAAGCTATTCTGTAAACACCCGACAAGACGAGATATGGTATATTACACAAATATGAGGAGTTATCTTTTGTTAGGAGGGCTCGCAAGACAGCTTTACTCACTGTCTTGCAAGCTATATGATCAACACAAAATATGTGGAATTTTCAGATTATAATTACAGTTGACATAAAGCCAATGTTACTTTTTCGGGATTTTACCCTGCTTTTGTCAACTGATGACTGTATTCCTCCCGAACAGCACAGAAAAACTATACTGTTCGGGATTTGAAGATTTGAATGTCTAATACAAGTATGGGAAATGGAAATTTATAAGATTAAAAATCTTAAATAGGTCAATCAGCGGTCACGCTTTTTACGGCGAACGCTGAGAATCAATACACCTGTGCCTACAAGAGCAGCGGCAATTACAAAGAGTGTTACTGTGCCAGCCGCACCGGTTACAGGAAGTTCAGGGATTGTGTTATTCTTAACGCTTGGAGTGTTTGAAGAAATATGGCTTGTGGCATTTACAGTTACCTCAAAAGGAGCTGAGAGAAGTACATAACCGTTAGGTGCTTTTGTCTCGGCAATCCAATACTTTGTACTACCGTTCTCTACGCCGTTCTTATTTTTGCCGTCCTCATCAACTGAGAAAGCACCGTACTGTAAGCCCTTGAACTCTACAACACCCTTACTGTTTGATGTTGCTGTGAGAATTGCATTTGTGCCGTTCTTAGCATCAACCTCAGTCTTATAAATAGCAAATTCTGCTCCTGCAAGCGGCTTGCTACCGTCTGTCTTTACAAATGAGTAACCACCTGTATGTACTGTAGGTGTCTGAGAGTTCTTTGTGAATGTGCTGTCTGTACCGATGTCGTTTGTGTAAATAAGCTTTGATGTGTTAGGAACATCTTGTGCAAGAGGAGCGTCTGTTGTAAGTTCTGTGTTGAAATATACTTCAACTTCCTTACCACCCTTAATACTTGCAGGCTTGATAGTGAATGTTACTTCAAGACCTTTCTGAGATACTGTATAGTCTGTTTTTTCTTTAAGCTGTTTTGTGTCATCAATCCAAAGTTCTGCTGACTGATACTTGAGTCCCTTTGACATTGTATCTACGATAGTGTATGTTTTGAGCTTTTCAGCAGTTTTTGTCGGGATTGAAGTCTTAATCTTCCAGTAAACTGTGTCACCATAGTTTGCTGTATTATCAATACCTTCTGCACCCTTCTTGCCGTCAAGTACATACTTTTCAATGTCAACTGTATCGTTTTCAACAACTACAGTCTTATTGTCAACGACTTTATCGTTGACAATCATATCGCCGGTAGCATCAATATAAAATTCGTAGCCTACTGTTGAGTCAAGAATGTAGCTTGGATCTGATGCAGCTGTTTCGACAAACTTGTAATAAGTCTGTGACGGAAGGCTGTTAACCACAGCTGTTCCGTTATCACCTGTCTTGAGTCCTGTCATATACTCTGTATATGTCTTACCGTCCTCTGATGAATAAAGAGTGAATGTTGCACCCTTTAAAGGTTTCTTTGTAACAGAATCTACCTTCTGAAGTGTTACTCCGCCATACGCCGTCTGGTTTTTCGGATAGCAATGAACATCATAGAGCCACTTTGAACCGTCAACGCTTGTCATAGGAAGTGAAATAACAAAAGGAGAAATCTTCTTTGTTACCTGTGCAGGACCGTCAGTTTCTTCAACATAGTAAATGCCGAGAGGAAGGTCAGTAAATGTTGCTACACCATCCTCACCTGTTACAGCAGAAAATGTGGCTGTTGCTTCTGAGGTTTTTACCGCAGATGCCGCAGGAAGTTCAATGCCGTCAGGCTTGAAATACTTATCAAGTTCAGCTACTTTATAAGCTGTAAACTGTACATTTGCGAGCGGCTTTGCATCGGCAGGAACATACTGAGCGTCGTCTGTTGTGCCTGTTGCCTTATGTGTTGCAAGGCTTGTATCCGACATTTCATACTTATGAAGTGTCAAGCTTGCTTTTCTTGTTGTGTCAATATGGTATTCCATATTGGCTGCGTTTGCTGTTGCAACGCAAGTTGTCATTGTAGCGATTGATGCAACTGTAAGAGCTGTTGCAACAATCTTCTTAGCTAATGATTTCATTAAGATTCTACCTCCGTTTTAATTTTATCTTTCTTCTTTTTATTCTTAATGAAGAAAATTGCACATCCGGCAATCAGACATACCGCTGATAAACCGAACATTACGCAGATTGCATTTGCACCGCCTGTCATTGGAAGGACAGGAGCATATGTTTCCTTCACATTGAATGTATAATACAAAGTTTCTTCGCTGTCACCGGAAATAGTGATGTCGCTTGCTTCTTTAAGAAGATTAAGACCGGCAATAGTCTGTGTCTCTTCAAGTGAATAATCACCCTGCGGAACATCGGAAATAATACCCTTACCGTCTTTATCGGTTGTTACAGTAGCAAATATCTCGCCTGTTTCCTTTGAAACAAGATTAAACTTTGCACCCTCAATTGCCTTGCCGTCATTATCTACCTTATTGATAGTTACAGAGCCAAGTTTAAGAGTGTTGTTAAACAATGCAGTTTTAGTCATTGCAGTTTCTGTCGCAGTATCGTATTTAAGAGTTACAATCTGCGGTTTAACCTCGTTATAGCGATACGGAATTTTGTATGTACCGTCATCCTGCTTGATTCCAAGTTCTGTTACGGTATATTTAATCAGATTGTCATCATCATCATAAACAGGAAGCTTTGTATAATATGACATGCCACTTGAATCTACAGTCTTATTACCGTAATCAACACCATTAGAGCCCTTAACATTGAAAGTAATACCATTGACAATGTTATCTTCGGAAGTCTTTTTAACATTCAAGCTTGCCAGTCTAAGTGAATTATGGAGTGTGTAGGTATAAGTTGCTTTTCGTCCGGGCTTCATATTGTCAGCGTTAAACGAAAACTGTTCCGGTTCTTTACTTACATAACGCTTTGGCAGTTTATATGTGCCGTCAGCCTGTTTAAAACCAAGCTCTCTGATTTCATAGAGTATTTCTTCACCGTCTGCGTTGCATACTTCCATATTCTCAAGCTGTGCCATACCTTTTGAGTTTGTTGCGACATACTCATCGTACTCAAAACCGTCAGTAAGTGACTTAACTTCAAAATAGATACCGTCTACTACCTTATCGCTTGATGATTTGAGAATAAGCAAAGAGCCTTTCTTATGCAGATTCTTAAAATTTACGGTTGTTGTTGTATTCTCCGTAAGCTCAACGGTCTGCGGTTCATCGTGAAAGTAGTATTCGGGAATTTTGTATGTTCCGTCACTCTGCTTAAAGCCGAGTTCAGTTACAGTATATTTAATCTTCTCCCCTACTTCGTTATAAACCGGTAGACTGTATATAGACCAAATGCCTGTTTTTCCTGTTGAGCTGATTGCACTGTAGTCGTTGTAGTCTGACTCAATTTTGAAGTAGATTCCCTGTACTACACCGTCATCTGATGTTTTGGCAATCTTTGCAACACCCTTTTTAAGATTGTTTTTGAAAGTCAGAGTTCTTGTCTTAATAACAGATGTACCATCGACAAATTTTACTGTCTGACTTGAAGGCTTAACATATCTGACCGGAATTTCAAATGTACCGTCGTCCTTCTTGATACCCAACTCTTCAACGGTATATGTGATTACATTATCTTCTGTATCATATACAGGAAGTCCTGATACACTTGCTTTACCTTCGTTATCGGTAACAACAGTATAAGTCTTGCCCGTAGAGGCTGTAACCTTGAAATAGATACCGCTTACATTTTTATCATCAGCACTCTTGATGATGTTAAGAGGTACTGTATCAATACTGTTATTGAATGATACTGTTACTGTTCCGTCATTTTTAAGAGTTACTGTTTTCGGACCTTCAGTTTTGTATCTTTTCGGGATATAGTAGTTGCCGTTGGCATCTTTAAAACCGAGTTCCTCGATTGTGTATTTGACATACTCATTGTTGTCATTAAAAATATCGAGGTCCTCAAGATTGATAGTACCCATCGAATTGGTTGCAACATCCTTCGAGTAACCGTTATCGGAAGTAATTCTAAACCATATATCCTTGATGATAGCATCATCAGAACTCTTATGGATTGAAAGACCGCCACGAACAGTTTCGGATTCAGGGACAATCAACTGACCTTCCGGTGTAAGGAGATTCGTTGTGAGCCAACCAAGACCGCCCTCCTCTGTGATTTGTCCAATATACAAATTAGGATTGAGTTCGTAGTTTTCAGGGGCTTTGGACTCTTGAATGGTAATAGTACCGAGAGGTAAACATGGCATCTTGTTTTCAGAGGAAGAATAATAAAAATGCTCTTTATCAAGCCAAGACATTCCATCTTCACCAGTTTTTATAATCCAACTGCGAGTAGCCTTAATACCCTTTAATTCATCTTCTGTTTTGTAAGTTCCGTCATAATACTTAATTGTGAATTCTGCACCCGCAAGTCTTGTTGTAGCCTGTCCTGTTTTTGCGTCCTGCTTTTTAAGAAGAACAGTCACAGGATCGTTTGCAGGCTTATCAGAACAAGTAAAGCTGTAAATTGATACGCCGTCAACGGTTTTCTTGCCGGAATCCTTGAAGGTATAAACTGTGGTATCCAGCTTATAACCCTTTGGAGCTTTGGTTTCTTTAGCGTAATAGGTCCTATTAGTAACATCAGAGCCTACATGTTTGCCTTTAGAGTCAAGACCGTCACCGTACACGCCGAAGCCATTGGCGTCTGTTCGAATAAAGCCAAAATAGCTGTCTTTAGAACACGACTTATTTGTATAGATACTATACTCTGCTCCGGCAAGGCTGTAGCAACTGTTGCCTTTTGTTAATTCAGGGTTTGCAGATGTTTTCTGTAACTGAATCTTAATGAGCTTGTCATTCTTAAAGGTTACTGTTATTGCACCTTTTTTTATGAAATTAGCTGTCTGTGATGCAGAATTCAGCGAATAATTTTTAGGTGGTTTAGTTTCTTTGATAACATAATTACCCGGGGGTAAACAAACCTTAACTGTACCGTCACTACCGGTCGTATAAGAACCCATAGATTTTTTGCTGCCAAAACTATTTTTTCCATCAGGCGTGTATGTTACCGAAAAAGTAGCACCCGGGAGACCTTTGAGTGTCACAGAATCAACCTTTTTGATAGTGAGTGTGTTCTGTGCCACCATAAAGAGATTCTGATAAGCATCATTCTGCGGAGTTACGAGATAGCAGAGAAAGTTATTTGCAGATGGCAGTGCCGTTTTATTAGCCTTAACTTCCTTATAAATTGCCGGAATACAATAATAATAATCCTGCATATTATATTTAATGTGCTGCGGATCACTACTCAAGCCGTTTTCATTTCCGCCTTCGTTAATGTAACTAAGCAAATAATGCATCATAATGAAAGTGGTATTTGCTGTCGGAGCTGCGAAGCCCTTCTTCTTCATTACATTTGAAATTGTAGTTTTCAAATCCTTATGACGATAGAGATACACAGCCTTTCGCATCATTCCATATTTAGATGACTTAGGATCCACATAAGTATATTTGTACTTACCTTCACCTGATGGAGACCATTTATTTGCATTAATACAAAAGCCTTCATCACCGTTTATGATAAATTTACATGTTTCTGACGCAGGTATTCCCGGCAACGTAATTTTATTACCTTTGGATACCGTAGTAGTTACCCATTGACCGCTTGTTGTGTTCTGAGTAGCAGCCGCCGCTGATCCCATTGATATTGACATACCGGACACAAGCGTTACCAGAGATAATCCTACAGCCATAAGCTTTTTAAAAAATTTTCTCATGGGCGTTCTCCTTTTTTATAAAATTTTTGCTGTTTATCGTAGCATACACGATTGTATCAAGCAATTCGCTTAATACGACTAATAATAAAACATTGGACTATAGCCCCCTTTTGTTACAATATTCATCGTTTTATTCATTCCTATAACCATTATAGCAAACTATTTTACTAATTTTTATATTTTTTGTTGCTCTGTGTAAATATTATTCATTATTTTATTCATCATCATATAACAACGCAAAAAAGCGGAGCCATTAAAGACTCCGCTTTCATATGTTTTTTGTGCAAAAAACAGGGTACCGAACGGTACCCTGTAATTTGAAAATTTATTTTAGTACATTTCAGTTTTTCCGCAAGTTGAGCACTTACGACCAATCACTTTATTCTCATAATGTGACTGCTCAGGAACAGTAATTGTTTTAGTACCTACCTGTACATTAACCCATTCATTACGATATGAACCTTTGCCACCATTTTCAAGATGATTGGCAAAGTGTTTACCAAACTCTGAGCTTGATAAGTCAGTAACATCTGCTCCGCAGTCATTGCAAATAGTTCTGTCGTGTTCTTCATACACTGGTTCCTCGTAGGTATATGCTTTCTTGTCAACAACTTTCACCTTTTCGGTAATGTTTGTCCAACTGTGTGTATGCTGAGGCTTAGGAGTCGGCTTTGAAGATTCATTCTTAGATGAGTCAGCTTTTGAACTTGATGAACTGCTCTGCGGTGTTTTGGATGATTCAGATTTTGAACTCTCCTGCTTTGAGCTTTCGCTCTTAGATGAAGTGTCCTTTTTGCTGTCAGATTTTGAAGTATTTGACTTTGAGGAAGAATTGTTATTCTTGCCTGATGTGCTTGTGTCCTTCTTCTGAGAAGATGAGTTTGTCGGATAGCTGTCAACCTTTACCTTGTTCTGATTTGCCTTTTTCACTTCAGAAGAATCTACCTTGACGGTTTCACCCTTTTCGTTTTTAATCTCAACCTTACCGTCCTTATCAACTTTCACTTCTTTACCATTCTTATCAGTAATTTTGCCGTCAGCACCTACTTTGAGTCCTGCATCGGTAATTGCTTTATCTGTTTCAGAAAGAGTCGGTGCTGTTTCAGAAACTGTTGTTTCTTCTACGCTTGTAGTCTGAACTGTTGTTGCAGTCTTATTCATTGCATTACTATCGTCACAACCGCAACCTGAAAGCATTGCTGTTGCTGTAATCATTGCCGCTGCAATTGCAATTGTCATTGTTCTCTTAATATTATTAGTCGTTTTCATATGTCATTCTCCTTTTATGTAAATTTGTGAAGAGATACTTTTTATTTACCTCTCTATAATATATATACTCACTCGCAGTCAATTTTTAAAATAATATTTACGAGATTACATTATTTCGTTACTTTGTTATAATGTCAACATATACTTTTGTGACAAATGCACAATTAGAAGCAGTATTGAATGTTTTAATGAATATTCCGTTTATACAGTCGCCTTGATATGACTTTACGCTAATTTGTGGATTAGATGTGTTGTATGTATTATCTTTTTTAACGATGGTCTTTAAATAGTTATATTTTTTTGGAGGGTACCATTTGGTACCGTCCAACGAATTATAACTATATTTATTTCATGTCATACAACAAACAATTGCTATATTGACATTATTTACTCGCTTTATTATATTGTCCAATGTTTTGAAATAATGTTAATAAAACAACTTTCCATTTCGTATTGTAGTAATTTTTTTTACAATTGTCAAGGAGTAGTAGCTAAACAAGTTATTCTCTGAAAAATTGTAGCTTATTCAAATGTGGTGTAAAATCCCTTTTTAGGTACTAATTTTTTTGAAAAATCGCATATAATAATATTGCAGGTAGGAATACGCTGTATACTCATGAAACCGAATTAGCGTTTAAGCGACATGTGTTGTCGTCGGACATGAGGGAGCCACCTTTCGAGGTGGCTTTTGAATTATTTGGAGAAATTTTATGAACATATATGTATATTCAGATGAGTCCGGTGTTTTTGATAAAGTTCATTATGTATACAAGATTTCTGTAAAAAGAGCATTTGAACAGCTCATATTAAATAAGCAAATCATTCCTAATGAAATAGAAAATATTTATTTCTTTGTTGATGAACATACTACTGCAACAAATGGCAGATACGAGTTAAGAGAAGGAATAGAACAAGAGCTTAAACACGGAACACATAATTTTGAGTACAATACATATTATCCGCCAATTTTCCTTAATGTAAGGTCAATTGATATGAAGTTTTGCAACTCTGAAAGCACATTACTTGTTAGAGCCGCTGACATTGTTGCAAACCGAGTATTTTATTTACAACGCAATGATCTTATTAAGTTAAACGCAATAAATGATATTAATCTGATATATTTTCCTTGAAAATTTGTAAAGCCGTTAGTTTCAAAGGTTTATAAACGAATGTAAAAAATCGCCCAACAGCCTAAAATAGCAGTATCTAAAACTTTGTTTCTTAATCAGTATACAAACATAAAAAAGGTCGCTCCTTAATGGAACGACCTTTCACTATATGCAATTATTTTTAAGCAACTGAAACGGTGAGTTTTAAACCGAGCGGCTGCATAATTTTCAATAATGTATCAATTTTCGGAGTTGTTTTAAATGTTTCTATTCTCGCAACAGATGACTGTGGTATTCCGCACATATCTGCTAAATCGCGTTGACTTATTCCAAGTGCTGTTCGTTTTTCGATAATTGCACCGACAATTACCGCAAGTTCTTCCATTTCTTCCATATCCTTTTTTGCCTGAGAATCAATTTTCTTAACATAAGTTTTGTAATCGTTCCAATTTCGCATAACTAATTCTCCTCTCTGCGTTCCAAATAATCCTTGCGTTCTGCTTTAGCTTTTTCGATTTCTCTTCGGGGCGTCTTTTGAGATTTTTTTCTAAAATGATGAAGAAGTACAAAAGTATCTTTTTCTATAAAGAAATAGAATACCCTGTTAGTTCCCGGTCTCAATTCCCAAATTTCATTATCAAGATGTTTTGTGATATTTTCGCCTAATCTGGTGCCATTGTTCTGTAAAAGCTCAATGTAGAACATCATTTGTTTGTATTGTATGCGTGAATCTTTGTTAGTTGCCGCTTCGTTTCTTAATTTTTCAAGAAAATTCCAAAGTTCGGATTCGCCACTTTGATTTTCATAAAATTCAATGTTATACATATTATTCCCTTTTATCTAATTCTTATTACACACTTATGATAGCACAAAAGCTATCGTAAGTCAATATTTTTTATTTAGCAAGAACATAGTTGATTATCAATAACTTCCATTACTATCATAAGGTGTTTTTTGCACTATCAAAAGGTCATAGTTACAACTGTCAAAAAGTCATAGTTAATACGACCTAAAATTACGGTTGACTGTCAAAAGGTCATAGTTACGACTGTCAAAAAGTCATAGTTAACTGTCAAAAGGTCATATTTTCGCTGTCAAAAGGTCATAGTTAGAGTTAAAAAACGGCTTAAATACTGGAGTTTTTCGTCCTCTAAGTAATATAAGTATTATAAGTATGCATATCTAAGTAGTGAAACGCTGTTTCACTATTTGTTTCCGACCGATTTTTTGTATTTTTTTGAGTCAAACAATATATGATTCTTTATCTAGTTAAGCTATGTCATTACCTTAGCAAAACACCCCCAGTACTTTAGGATACTGAGGGCAAAACTTTTTGCTATGCAATTGTTATAATCATTTTTCGGCATCGTTTAATATGTTGTACGCATTGTTATGCACTTCAAATATTATGCTTGTTATGGCTCGTCCTGTTTTTTGATATGTAGGTCTAACCCAAATATCTGATTTCTCGTTAATTTCCCTTACTGCTATATCTATTACCTTGCGTTTGAAATCGGCAAACAGTTTGTATTTCTTCTCACAATCAAAGCAAGCTCGCAATTCTGTAACTGAAAACTCTAATTCTGACTTTGTGTTTTTGCTTTCACCATCTCTACATTTCAGAAGTTCATACAGTCGAATAGCGTAATAACTTGAGAATTCTAATATGTTTTTTAACTGGTATTGTGTAAACCACTTTTCCAATTCCAACACATACGGTTTGATTTCGTCTGATAGACGAAGTGTAATTGTCCCCTCTCCGTCATATTTAGCCATTGAAACCCAATGGAACATCTCCCAAGGTTGTTTTGGATTATCTGTTCCAATATAAACTACTGATTTCATAGCACAGTCACATATGGTTCTAATATGCTTGTATAGATTTGAACTGTCTATATTTAAAAATTTTGCAAGATCTATTATTCTGCATGAGTAGGTTTTTAAATCCTTATCCTCTTTTACAACCTGAGTAATGAGTAATCTGATTAGTCTCGCTGTTTGGAGAGTCATTGACTGCTTGCCTTTGATTATGTCGTTAGCTGCTACTGTATAATGTTCTGCATTGTATGTCATATCATAATCTTTACTTTTAGCCATAGTGTCAATTCTCCCTCCCTATTTACAATATTCATCGAATTATTCAATACAAGAACCATTATAACAGACTTTTTAACTGATTTCTATATATTTTGTTGCTTAAAAAAACAATATTCATTATTTTATTCATTTTTACTTAGCAACACAAAAAAGCAGGGTTCCAATTGATACCCTGCTGCAAACTTGTAAATTGAATGTGCTATACATATTTATTTTAATAGGCAGAGATTAAATAGTTATATTTTTTCGGATGGTACCACACGGTACATTCCAACTTTTTATAGCTATATTTGCATCTTGTAGGGAATGTCACATTACCCCCGACTGGCTCTTAATTTATGAAATTAGTAATGAAGAACTTATTTTGTATCTGACAAGAACCGGAACACACAGCGATTTATTTTAAGCTCCTAAAGGCATTTTCACCTTAATAGAATATACTAACAAATAAAAGAAAGAACCTTCCCTAATGATAAATTCATCAGAGAAGGTTCTTGTTATTTCTTCACCATAACTACAGCCTGTTTGCCGAGTTCGTTATATCTTGTATTTACAAGGCTTTTTGAGTAACGGGTTCGAGCATTCGTCCACGGATCGTTGAAATAGTAATAATAGTTATCATATCCTGTCATTACAAGACAATGCTCTCTGGCAATCCAAGTATAGTAACTGCCGAGTTTATATTTTGCGTTTTCATCGGTGTAGTTTACTCTCCAAGTGGTTGTTTTGAATGACGGCAACATATTAATTGTTGCCCAAATCATAATCGGCTGACCTTGTGCAACATACTTACCCGAAAGATATTCAAGACTTTTCCCGCTGATTTCGACAGCCTTGTATGATTTGTCGGAAAGGTATTTATTCATACATTTTACCATAATCGGTGCATACGCTCCGTAGCTGTTGGAACTGTATGGTGTTCCAACAAAGGCACAATTAGGATCCGGTCCTGTGTATGAACCGTTCGAATAACCGAAGGGTTTTTTAACCAGATACTTATCTGCAAATGTTGTTTCGGAAATATTGTATCCATAGTGTTTAAGTAACATTGTTGCACTACAAGTTTCGCAACCGGTTGGCAATTTGCTCTGACCAATCAGGGGAACATTTGAAATCTTCTTGGCTTTTGGCACTACATACACATCGCAAATAGCTTTCTTACCATTATTAAGGGTACAAGTTACTGTCGTTCTGCCGACGCTTATTCCCTTTACTATTCCCCCTGCTCTTGTTGCAGTAGCAATCTTTGAATTGTTTGATGAGTAAAGTCTGTAATATGCCGCTGTACCTTTTGGAATACTGCTGTTGAGGTCAAAGCTTTGACCTATGTACAGTACAATTTCACTTGCATTAAGTTTAAGAGATGTTGCAAGCGGCTTGACCGTTACATTACAGGTTGCTTGTGTACCGTTTGGCATTTTGCATCTCACAGTTGTGGTTCCTGCCTTTTTTGCGGTCATCAAACCTCCGGCTTTTTGAATAAAAGCAATGTTCGGATCATCTGAATAATAAGAACGAAAATAAGCTGCTGTTCCACTCGGCACATAGCTTGAAAAATCATACTGTTCACCGACTCCAAGTGTAATACTTGTCTTATCAAGCTTTATGCTATTAGCAAGCTTTTTAACAGTAACCTTACATTTGGCTGTAAGTCCGTTATAAGTTTTTGCTGTAATTGTAGTGACACCAATGCCCACAGCAGTCATTTTGCCTTTATCGTCTACAGTAATTACCCCACTATTATCTGTAGTAAACTCTACTTGCGAAATATCTCCATTTTCAACAGTTGTGACGAGAGTATATTTTTCACCTTTACCAAGTGTGATATTGTTTTTATTAAGCTTCACACTTTTTGGTACGCTAGTAGGTTTCGGCTCTGTAGTAGGCTGTTCAGTAATCTGCTCAGTATACTCTTCCGTAGTTGTTTCAGTCGATTCTGTCGATTCTGTCGATGGTTCATCAACAATTGTTGTTTCCTCAACACATTCTGTAGTAGTTTCAGTATATGCTGTAGTTTCAGTATATTCAGTTGTTACTTCAGTACAAGCAGAGGAGAAATCCGATATCGTTGTTTCTGTGAATTCCATATTTTCTGTTGTCATCTTTGTACTTTCTGTGGATGCTTCAGTTCCGTAAGCCGAGGTAGTTTCTGTCAAAGATGACGGTTCTGATGTATCGAATTGAGAGCCAACAATAATTTTCTGAATATTAGTGGCATCAATAACGGTCAACACATTGTCACCATTAGTATCGTAAAGGAATTTCTCATCATCAGTTAAGTCAATCATACCTACAACATACTTTTGGACCTTGGTTGCATCCATAACTGTAAATTCGTAATTACCACCGTTAACGATAGTCGCTGCATATGGTATTGTACATATCACAGATAACAGCGTTATGATCAACAATATTGATATTGTTTGTATTATTTTTTTCATGTTTTTTGCTCCCTTAATATTAACTTAATATTCATCAACATAATTTTACTATTTATTTAATTAATTGTCAAAATATTTATTGGGGTACCAATTGGTACCCCAATATTATTTTTGATAATTAAATTTTA
>OLWQ01000543.1_pt1 | contig 15881 bp, 10 predicted proteins | sample 1673981 | NCBI WGS metagenome assembly OLWQ01 (sample SAMEA103958136, study PRJEB25191) | human gut metagenome | reverse complement strand
ATGTCTTTGCACTGTTGTATACTATGTTACTACACTGCACATATTATCCGCCCGCTAGTAAAGACACAAACATTGTGATAGAAATAAACTATATAAATATCACAAAGTTACTGCTATTTTGTAGGGGAGAACCGTGTTCTCCCGTTCGTGTGTGTTGCACACGATTGCACGCATTGCGTGCAAAATTGAATACACAGTTTAAATGATATCAAAACATAATATATAAAATAAATATTCATCAAGAGGGTTTGTAAAAATTATAAAATATTATTGAACATACAATTTGTATCCTACACGAGAGAAAAAACACAAGAGAAAAAACGGCTGTGTAGCATAATGTACACAGCCGTCTTTTGAAAATAAAATGAAAGAAAGATTAACCTTTTACAGCACCTGAAACAACACCCTCGATGATGTATTTCTGACAGGCAAAGTAGAAAATAATAATTGGAACGATACTCAGAACGATAAGCGCCATAATAGCACTTGTGTCCGTATGACCGTAACTGCCGTTAAGATACTGAATATGAATCGGAATAGTTTTGTAATCCATATCAAGAATAAGATAGGGGAGAAGGTAGTCGTTCCAAATCCACATTGTTTCAAGGATTGCAACCGAAATAAAAGTAGGTTTCATAATCGGAAGAACAATACCGAAGAATGTTCTCAAAGGACCTGCTCCGTCAACATCTGCGGCTTCCTCAATTTCAACAGGAATTGATTTAACAAATCCCGAGAACATAAATACCGCAAGTCCTGCTCCAAATCCGAGGTATATAATCAAAATACCCCACGGAGTTGTAAGCTTGAGACTGTCGGCTGTCTTTGAGAGGGTAAACATTACCATCTGGAAAGGAATAACCATTGAGAAAATGCAGAAATAGTAGATGATTTTGCATATACGAGAATTTGAACGCTGCAAGTACCACGCACACATTGATGTGCAGAAAAGAATAAGCACAACACCGCCGATTGTAATGAAGAAGCTCCATACAATTGACTTCCAGAACGGATAGTTGCCGTGGAACATACCTGTCATATAGCTTTGAAAGCCCTGAAAACTGTCTGCATTCGGAAATTCAAAGATTGCACGGCTGATTGCCGCATTGCTCTTGAAGGAGTTCATCAGTACAATGAAAACGGGAGCAACATAGAATACTGACACAATAGAGAAGAGAATTGTTAAAATTTTCATTCCTACGGTTTGTTTTTTCTTTACAGGCCTATCCTTAGCCTTTGCTGCAACTTTTGCCATTACTGCTGAACCTCCTTTCTTCTTGTAAAGTAAAGCTGAATAAGGGCAATGATAACAACAATTACGAAGAAGATAACGCCCTCAGCCTGACCTACGCCACGAGAATTCTGGTTTGCATAGAATGTATTGTAAATATTGAGAGCCATCATTTCCGTCTGATAAACCATTGTACCGCTTCCCTGTGATACAATACCCGGAGCACCGCCTGTGAGGGCAAGGTTCTGGTCGAACAGCTTAAATGAGTTTGTAAGTGTAAGGAATGTGCAGATTGTGATGGAAGGCATCATCATCGGCAATGTTACATTTGTAAGCAACTGTTTTTTGCCTGCGCCGTCAATTTTAGCCGCCTCATAAAGATCATGAGGTACGCTCTGGAAACCGGCAATGTAAATAATCATCATATAACCTGCCTGTTGCCAGCACATAAGAATTACAAGTCCCCAGAAGCCGAAGTTTGCGTTAAGCGCAAGGTTTGTTCCGTAATACTGAAGAATACCGTTAAAAATGTACTGCCAGATGTAGCCGAGAATGATACCGCCTACAAGGTTAGGAACAAAGAAAACAGTTCTGAATACATTTGAACCCCTGATTCCGAGCGTGAGTGCATATGCCACAAAAAACGCAATGAGGTTAATGAGTATAACAGATACTATAACAAACATAACTGTGAACCAGAATGAATGTAAAAAGCCCTCATTCTGAAAGGCCTTGACATAGTTTCCGAACCCGATGAATACTGCATCGCTTGTTGTTCTGAATTTACAGAATGAAAGGTAAATGCCGTTAAAGAACGGATATACAAAACCTATAAGGAAAGCAGCCAGAGTGGGAAGAACAAATATCAGAAAATAAATTTTTCTTTTAGGTTTTCTAAACATAATATTTTGCCTTTCCGTTCATAAGAAAGGGGAGCGGAATGCCGCCCCCCTACCGAACCTGTTAAATTAAAACAGAAATTTTACAATCAGCCGTTAGCCTTTGCATATTCTGTTTTCCAGCCCTGTACGAATGCAGTCTTAACAGCATCCCAGTCGCCTGTACCTGCTGCATACTGTGTAAGAGCTGTACCAACACCGTTTTTCCAATCTTCACTTGGCATTGTTGTGAAGTTCCAGCTTACAGGAGTTTTGCCTGCTGCTGTGAGTTCGTTATCAATCTTAACAAATACATTGGTTGCTTCCTTAGCATTCTTGAAAGGAATTACAAATCCCATATCGTCAGCAAGAGCAGATGTACCTGTTTTGTTTGTTACACACCAGTTCAAGAATTCAAGAGTAGCTGCCTGATCGTCAGCACTTGCCTTGTTGTTTACACACCAGTAGTTCTCTGAACCTGTGCAAAGACCCTGATTAGCTTCATCGCCTACGCCGATGTAAATCGGGAGCATGCCGAGTTCGTCGTCCTTCATACCTGCCTTAGTAACTGTTGAATATTCCCAGCTGCCGTTCTGGAAGAATACTGCTTCGCCTGATGTGAACTCTGTTTCAGCGTCTGTACCCTTCTTGCTTGCGAGGTCTGCAGGCTTACATGTTGAATCTGTGATGTAGAGATCCCAGATGTTCTTATAGTTTTCAAGGTATTTACCCTCGATAGCGTCTGTTGATTTGATGTTCTTATCCTTGTACTCAAAGTAGATAGGAAGGTTTGCAAGGTGAGTCTTAAATCTCCAGTCAGATGAAGAATCCATACCTGCTGATGTGAACGCACCCTTAACGCCGAGCTTATCCTTATTCTTCTGGATTTCATCGGCTACAGTCTTTAACTTCTCAAAGCTGTTGATGTCTTCAATCTTCTTAACCGAAGCAAAGTCAGAATCGCAATACTTCTGGAGAAGAGTCTTGTTGTAGATAATGCCGTATGTTTCAATTACATAAGCAATACCGTAAACCTTGCCGTCCTCTTCAAGTGCATAATCCTTTGAAGTAAGCTGATTATAAATTTCTGATGAGCTGAGGTCTGCACAATAGTCTTTCCAGTTTGCAAGACCTACAGGACCGTTAACCTGGAAGAGTGTAGGAGCGTTGTCCTTGTCCATCTCTGCTGTAAGTGTTGACTCATAAGTACCCTCGGCAGCTGTCTTAACAGTTACCTCAACACCTGTTTCGTCCGTGTACTTCTTAGCAAGAGCCTGCCAATCCTTGTCCTGCTCAGGCTTAAAGTTAAGATAGTAAACTTTACCGTTTTTTGCGTTGCCTGCTGCATTTTTTGAATCATCTTTTGATGAACCTGATGATGAAGAACCGCCGCAGCCTGCAAGAGCAGTAGCAGTCATCATACCTGCAACTGCAAGAGCTGCAGCTCTTTTGATTGTTGATTTTTTCATAGCTTTCACCTTAATTAAAAATATTTATCCGCTAAACCCGGATATTGGCGAGAGAACAACATTCTGTGTTCTCTCTATTGCAACAATCATAACACACTATTTATGAAAATACAATAGATTTTTTTAAAAATTTTCTCTGTGATTAGTCAAAACGAAGGTATTAACCAAATGTAATTTCAAAATCAAACAAAAAACAACCGCATATTATCTGGGTTTTGTGACTTATTTGTCAAATAAGAAATATTAAAGCAACATTAAAGTTACAATATTGTAACCTGTCAAATATGGTCATTCTATTGAAAATGACAAGTGCTTTGTGCTAAAATTATGTCAAATTTGTTTTTTAAGAAGGTTAATTTAGCAATTATGAAAAATTTCAATCAATCATCACTTGCACGATTTTTTACCCGATTTCCTAAGCTGTTATTTGCGGGATTGATGTACTCAATTCCGTTTGCTGTATTTTCCGGAATATTCATTCTCATAAGCTTTCTGTCCGGATTCAACAATGTAATATTATGGAGCTTGGGAATAATTCCCGCAATGCCGTTCTATTCCGGACTTGTAATGGTAATCCGCAAAATTTCGGTTGAAAAAGAGGATGTAAATGTTTTCAAAACTTTTGTACAGGCATTTCGTGAAAATCTGAAAAAATCAATCTTCAACGGATTTGTCGCTTATTTAATAGTAGCGTGTTCGTTTTTTGCGATTCTCTACTACGGAACACTTGCTCAGACAGATATAGTTTACGGCTCTGTCTTTACCATATATATAGTATTCTCAATCGCAATGCTTATTATGCTGTTCTATGTACCGCTCCTAACAATTACCTATGACCTCAGACTTCGTGACATTTATAAAAATTCACTCTTGTTGATTTTCGGTAAAATTCTCAGAAATATTGTCGCACTTGTGCTTGTCGGCATAATTTCTTTTGCGGTCTTTCTCGCAGTAATCTATGCAAAGGGTGCAATGCTTGTTGTTGCAGTTGCTCTCTCGGTAATTTTCTACCCGATGATTACAACCTATATAATAGTATCGGTAATTGCAAAAGGAGTGCAGGAATCTGTCGGCTACTTCACTGGCGATAATGTGCAGTATGTCCTCACGGAAGAAGAAGTTCAGCGTGAAACCGAAGCAGTCGAAAACGCAAACTCCGATGACGACTACATCTTTGTCAACGGCAGAATGATTAAAAACCCGTCGAAAACGAATACAACAGAGTAATATTTTAGCACTTTGTAGAATGCATAGTGTTTTTACATCAAAATTAAAACCGCACCAAAGAGTCTGAAAACGGCTTTTTGATGCGGTTTTTGTCGTTGAACTAAAGAAGGTATATGCCCCGGACCTGATGATTTCATCCCATTCGACAGATATAGAAACTGTTGATATTATCCGCCTCTGAGTATTTGCTGCAGTCAAGGTATTAAGTAAATTTGGGTATATAAAAATAAAACAGTCGGCAACAAAAAAAGATACCGACTGATAAACACCCTAACATTTTTATTATAACATAACACAGATATTACTTCAATAGATTTTTTAAAAATAAAATTATAAATATTTTTAATAAAAGTGTTGACAATGTTGAAAACTAACTGTATAATATAGACAAAGAAAAGAACTTAAGGAGGTTTTAAAAATGAAAGCAAGAAAACCTTACTTCAAACAAATCAGAGATTATATGCGGAGCTTGCCACCTAACTCTACAGCCCGTGTATTCTAAGAGATGGTCTTCTAATTCTTATTTGTTTTGTCGGAAGAGCTGATTATTTTGATGTTATAAAACATATTTATTAAATTTTAATCACAAGAGCATTCCGAATTCGTCTTTAGCAATCTACATATTATGATTGAAATTCGTCCAATTAAGCGTTAAAGATTATCAAATTTAATACTCGGGAGAACGGAATTTTAATTATAACTTAATATATATGAAATCTTTAAATTGGTGGTTAGTCCAATGGAAGCTTAATCAGAATTTAGGTTAAGCAAAAATAATCCGAAACGGAGATAAGTCCAATGGAAGTAAAAACTAAAACCGATGGATGAACAGCTTATACAACAGCACACAGAGTAGTCTGAATTTAAAGAATGTAAGAGGCTGAATTTAGTAAGCAGTTCAAACGGAGCGTAAATTTGGAAACTTACAGTACAGAGTGAAACCGTAAATTTCAATCTGATTTCTAAAATTCTAAGAAAACTAAACTGTCAGGAGATTATTCCAATGAAATAAGAACTTGAAACAAATCTCACTTATTTGTTATGATTGGAGATATTCCGATGTATGCTTGAGATTTAAACCGGTATAAAGTCAAAATATAATCCAATACTTGGAATTGACAGTATTCGGTTACTGATATTGATTTGTTAAAAAGTTAATATAGGTCATAAATAAAGCATTGATTAGCAGTAATTATAATGTCGTGATGACATAGTGAATCTGCAGACAATAGGAGATTATTCCAATGAGAATTTAAGTCTTATGGTTTGATGATTGTATACATACTTAGGTGTGTAAACATAATTAGTCGAATTTAAAGCTAAAGGAGTTAATTCCAATAACTGTATAAGCCAAAATTCCGAAATATTCCAATGGCTTGGTTTCAGGATAGGTGCAATTGAAATAAAAAAGTTGATAAGCTTTTTTAAGTGATTGTTGTGCCGATTGATATTATGAATTTAAACGGTTGAAAAACTTTTATATTCAAATTTAGGAACGGAGAAAAGTCCAATGTAATACTAAATTGTTAGTGTAAAGGACGAAAATCCGAAATTGGAGATGAGTCCAAAGGGCATATTAACGATACGATACCCTTCTGAAAATTGCTATTTATAAATCAACCAATTACAGAGGTGACTGCAACAGTGGTCACCTCTGTTTTGCATTTTGTCTGAGATAACTGTGTATAATAGAATAAGTGAATTTGCTGAATACAAAAATTATGGGGACAACATTTGCTGTCCCCATATCTATTTCAATAATAATTTTCTAATCAATACAATATTGATTACTCAATACCGAGAATTTCTTTACTTGCGATTACGAGCTTTTCACAAATTTCTGTTGCATCTGTTTTGTTCTTGCCGACTGAAGTTATATAGAGCTTAATTTTTGGCTCTGTGCCACTTGGACGGATGATAACTGCATTGTCACCGGAAAGGTGAAGAGCAATAACATTTGACTTAGGAAGTTCAATGTCGGTAGCACTACCGGTTGCAATCTCAGTTTCCTTTTTAAGAAGATAGTCGGAAACCTTAACAACATCGTAGCCTGCAATGCTCTTTGGTATGTTATCTCTTACAGCTGTCATAATATCAGCCATCTTCTGCATACCTGCGGCACCGTCAAACTCGAATGAGTATGTCTGATTGAGGTAGTAACCAAATTCTTCGTAAAGACCGTCAATAACCTCGGCAAGTGACTTGCCCTGTTTCTTGTAGTAAGCAGCCATTTCGCAAACGAGCATTGACGCAACAACAGCATCCTTATCTCTTACATATGTGCCTGAAAGGTAGCCGTAGCTTTCTTCAAAACCGAAGAGATATCTGTTTTCTTCATGCTTTTTTTCAAGGTTTAGAATAACTTCACCAATGTATTTGAAACCTGTAAGAACATTCTTGAGTTCACAATCGTACTTTTCGCAAAGCTTATTGATGAGTTTTGTTGTAACGATAGTTTTAACAACAACAGGCTTTTCGGGAAGCTTGCCGCTTGCTTTTTTGCAGGAAAGGATGTAGTTTGTCAACATTACGCCGTCTTCATTACCTGAAATAAGTCTGTAACTGCCGTCATAATCCTTAACTGCGATACCTACACGGTCTGCGTCAGGGTCGGTTGCAAGAAGAAGGTCAGGCTGTTCTTTTTCACAAAGCTCAAGACCTTTTGCAAGCGCCTCTTTAATCTCAGGGTTCGGATAAGGGCAAGTTGTAAAGTTGCCGTCGGGAAGTTCCTGTTCTGGAACAACAATAACATCTTTAACGCCGATTTTGCCGAGAACCTTTCTTACAAGCTTGTTGCCTGTACCGTTAAGAGGTGTGTAGACAACCTTAAGGTCAGCACCCTCACAAATGCCGGGGTTGACCTGTTGTTCCATAACCTTTTCAAGGTATGTGTCATAAACGCTCTCATCAACATATTCAATCATACCGTTGCTAACGGCTTCATCAAATTCTGCAATTTTAACATCCTTGAACATGTCAAGCTTTGAAATTTCGTCGTAAACTGTGTTAGCGGCAACATCGGTCATCTGACAGCCGTCCTCGCCATATGCCTTGTAGCCGTTGTATGCAGCAGGGTTGTGGCTTGCCGTAACCATAATACCTGCCTGACATTTAAAATAACGAACGAGGTATGAGAGAACGGGAGTAGGCTGAAGCTCAGAAGTGATGTATACCTTAATACCGTTAGCGGCAAGAACTCTGGCTGCCTCATTCATAAACAAATCTGCTTTAATTCTGCTGTCGTGAGAAATAGCAACAGAACCCTTGCCGTACTTTTTGAGAACATAATTGGCAAGTCCCTGTGTAGCCTGACGAACAACATAAATATTCATTCTGTTAGTACCTGCACCAATAATACCTCTAAGACCTGCAGTACCGAATTTTAAAGCTGTGTAGAAACGATCATAAATTTCATCTTCATTGTTTTTTATACTTTCAAGCTCAGCTGTAAGATCCTTGTCTTCAACAGCATTTTCGAGCCATTCGTTATAAAGTTTTTTAATATCCATGATTATGCCCCCAACTTAAAATATTCACAAAATTATAGTTAATATCTGTGACAAGCCATTCTTGCCTATCTTAATTCACTATACCATAAACTCTGAAAAAAAACAAGTTTTTTATTTTGTACATTTTACGGAATGTGTACTAAAAGCTGTGTGTTCTAAATTAAACTGTATAAAATTCTATTAACTGTATAATGAAATTGACTCATATTATTGGCTTTTCGTGATGAGGGACGGCGGTTATTCCGCAAAATCAACTGTGCTTTGCTTTTAATGTATATCTAAGAGTGCTGATTTTTGTTCTTTGTCAGAATTAAATTACGGCTCAACAAACGGCACATTAAAATACTCGGCAACAGATTTTGCAAGGTTTCTGCCGATTACATTGATGTTGTCCCTAATCCATTGAGCTTCTTCGGGATTATCGTGATATGCAACCTCAATCAATGCCGACGGTGATTTTGTCCGCCTTACTTCCGCAAGTGAGGTGGTGGGGATTATGTCAACATCGTTCGGTTCGGGATAAATATCTTTATAATTCTTTTGCAGAATTTCTGCAAAACGCTTGCCGTTACTGCCTGTCGGGTAGTAATAAATGTCAGCACCCGTGTATCTGCCTGCCGAACCCTCGGGAGCGGCATTGCTGTGAATTGCAAGGTGCAAATCGTGATTGCCCTTGTTTGAATCTGCAATTGCCTGATTCAGCGTCATATCGGGATCGTTTCGCTTGAAATCAATTCCGCTTGCTTTCAAATAAGGCTCCATGGCGTCCGCAATAAGATTCATATAATATTCTTCATTTCCTCCGTCAACATACGGATTATACTCCTGTAATGACGGTGAAAGGTAAACTGAAGGCATAAAATCTCTCCTAAATTTAATCTCTTATCATTTTATTCGCAAAACCCGTGCCGTTGACAAATAATTTTCTTTTCAAAATTCAATTTGTATTGTATAATGATTACATATGATTTTGGTGAAAATGTTGGCAAGTGTATGATATCACAATTATTATGTGTGAGCAGATTGTAACCGTAGACAGAATGTCAAGCGTAGGGACGGATATTGTTCTTTTAAAGAACTATTATTTAATACAAAAACTTGCTTAATTACTTTATGAAATTATGAAACGGAGAAATTATTATGACTGATGAAATGAGAGTAAAAGTTGAGAAAGTTATGAAAAATCTTGAACGCAACAGGATGAAACCTTATTTTTGCGAAAACAGGGAAGAGGCGCAGGCACTTGTAAAAACACTCATTAAAAAGGGCGAAACAATTTCATGCGGTGGTTCAAAAACTCTTGACGAAACGGGAATTTATCAGATGATAAATTCGCCCGATTACAATTTTCTTGACCGTTCCGCACCCGGAATGACTCGTCCCGAGGTTGAAGAGGTTTACCGTCAGACTTTCAGGGCAGACACATTTTTTATGAGTACAAACGCTCTTACCGAAAACGGAGAGCTTTATAATGTTGACGGCAATTCAAACCGTGTTGCCGCACTTCTTTACGGTCCGAAAAGCGTTATCGTTGTATGCGGTATCAACAAAATCGTAAAGAATATTGACGAGGCAATCAAGAGAGTTAAAACAATTGCCGCTCCGCAGAATACAATCAGACTCGGCATTGAAACCCCCTGCGGAAAAACAGGCGAATGTGTTTCATTGAGAAAAGAAAATCCCGAACTCTGTGACGGATGCCACGGTGATACAAGAATCTGTTGTAACTATGTGGTATCCGCTCAGCAAAGACATATTGACAGAATTAAGGTTATTATCATCGGCGAAGAATACGGATATTGATTCTTTTAAAGAAAAAAGCCGCATCAAAAGACACGGCTTGGGAGAAATTCAGAATGTAATCATCTGCAATTGTTCTGACTTTTGTTCTGGCTGTCCTGCTGATTTTTATTCTGATTGCTGTTCTGATTCTTATTCTGGCTGTTCTGCTCGTTCTTGTTCTGATTGTTGTTCCGATTCTGATTGAAATTCATTTCAACACCTCCTTTACAAAACTATTATTAACCCGAAAAGGCTTGTTTATTCATGAATGATTTTTTATTGCGAATGAAATCACTTCTGGGTGATGAATTTGACGAATTTTTAAAATTTTACAACAGTGACGATTTCATAAAAGGACTTCGTGTCAACACCTTAAAATGTTCGCCCGAAAAGCTTTGTTCACTTCTTGATTTTGAACTGAAAAAGACTCCGTTTTGCGATGAGGGCTTCTATATTCCGTCCGATGTTAAGTCAATCGGCAACAATCCTCTGCACCATGCAGGAGCGTTCTATGTTCAGGAACCGTCTGCAACTTCGGCAGTTACAATGCTTGATGTTCATGAGGGCGATTATGTCCTTGATTTGTGTGCCGCTCCGGGCGGAAAAAGTACGCAAATCGGCGCTAAACTTAACGGAACAGGACTTTTGTGGAGCAATGAAATTGTAAGAAGCAGAGCGAATATTCTTTTATCGAACATTGAACGAATGGGAATTTCAAACGCAGTTGTATCAAACTGCCGTCCAGATGAACTTTGCAAAAGGCTTGAAAACCGCTTTGACAGAATCCTTGTTGACGCACCCTGCAGTGGTGAGGGAATGTTCCGCAAGAATGATGCGGAGCGTGAATGGAGCATTGAGCATGTAAAGAGTTGTGCCGCCCGTCAGCTTTTGATTCTTAACAGTGCAAAAAATGCCCTGAAAAACGGCGGATATATGGTTTATTCAACCTGTACTTTTTCAAAGGAAGAAAACGAGGGCGTAATTTCTCGGTTCCTTGCAGAAAATCCCGATTTTGAACTTGTTGATTCGGGCGTAACATTCGGCAGACCTACGCTTGATTATGCGAGAAGAATTTTCCCGATGGACGGCGGAGAAGGACATTTTGCCGCCAAGCTTCACAAAAAGGGCGAGCCGTATTCTAATTATAGTATTCCTAAAAAGAATAATAAAATCGACTCGAAAATTTTTGATTTTTATGACAGTATTTTTATCGACAGACCGTTCGGTGAAAATATTGAGGTTATAAAGGATAAAATTATAGTTCTTCCACAGAATTATAATTTTGATGTAAAAGGCTTGCAGATTCTCCGTGCGGGAGTTATTCTCGGCGAAATTGTCAAGAACAGAATCGAACCGCATCACAGCGCATTTACGGCAGCTAAAAAGGAAAACTGTAAATCCGCAGTTGATTTTGATGTGAACAGTAAAGAAATTGCAGCGTATCTTCACGGTGAGGAAATTGCCGTGCCACAGGATGTCAAAGGCTATACGGCTGTCTGTGTAAACGGAATTACTACAGGCTTTGGTAAAGCGTCAAATTCAAGACTGAAAAATAAATATCCGAAAGGGCTTCGCATATTAAGATGAAAAAATTATCAGATATAGGTACAATCAAAGACATACTTTCAAGACACGGTTTTACTTTTTCAAAGTCACTCGGTCAGAATTTCCTTATAAACCCGTCAGTTTGTCCGAGAATGGCAGAGCTTTCGGGTGCCGGAGACGGAGTAGGCGTAATTGAAGTCGGTCCCGGAATAGGGGTTCTCACAACAGAGCTTTGCTCACTTGCCGACAAGGTCGTAGCAGTTGAACTTGACAAGCGACTTCTTCCCGTTCTTGAAGAAACACTCTCAGAACACGACAATGTTAAAGTTGTGAACGATGATATTCTTAAAATTGACTTGCACAAGCTGATTGAAGAAGAATTTCAGGGTATGGATGTTGTTGTGTGTGCAAATCTTCCGTACTACATCACATCTCCCGTAATTATGAAATTGCTTGAGGACAGACTGCCGATTTGTGCAATCACGGTTATGGTTCAAAAAGAGGCGGCTCAGCGAATTTGTGCTGAGGTGGGTTCCCGTGCAAGCGGTGCGGTAACGGTATCGGTCAACTATTATGCAGAACCCGAAATGCTGTTTTCGGTTAGTGCAGGCTCGTTTATGCCTGCTCCAAAGGTTGATTCGGCTGTTTTAAGACTTAACATTCTCAAAGAGCCGCCCGTGAAGGTCGATGACGAAAAGAAGTTTTTTAAGGTTGTAAAAGCCGCCTTTTCACAGCGAAGAAAAACACTTTCAAATTCTCTTGCATCGGGACTTTCTTTGCCAAAGGCAGAGGTCAACGCAATTCTTGATAATTCTTCCGTTCCTCTCAATGCAAGGGCGGAACAGCTTAAACTTGAAGATTTTGCAAACATTGCAAACAACCTTGGTGACTGATTATGAAAAGAAAAATGAACGGTCTTTACAAAACAGCTTTTATATTGATGCTTGTTGCCGCAGCACTTTTTATTGCCGCAACAATTGTTGCATATGCCCTTGAACGTCCGTATTTCTCAGCAGTTTTCTCATGCAGCGGAGCTTTTCTTGCATTTTTGGGCATAATATTTGCAACTTGCAGTAAACCCAAAAAACGCAAAAGACACCTTGTATCAGATGAAATTGCTGCCGAAAGTGATGACGATGATGAGATTTCTGAAAATTTTGTTGACAATGAGCAATAAATTTGATAGAATGTCAGTAGATAAAGGGGAGTAGTTCGCAGATAATCTGTGATATTAATCGTCAGTACATACCGTTTTCGGTATCGGTTATATCTTAAAGGACAAGACTTTTATTGTAGGGTGAGTTGCACCTTGCAATAAGGGTCTTTTTTATTTACCTTTTTCAGTTGTCTGTATTCTGCAATCCGAACGGAGGAGAAAATTATGAAAAATTGGTATCAGTTGACCGAGAGCGAAACTCTTGACAAGCTCGGTGTAACAAGCGAAGGACTTTCGTCACAACAGGCTGACAGTCTTCTTGAAAAGCACGGAAAAAATGTGCTTGAAGAAAGCAAAAAGAAATCTGTTTTTCAGGTGTTTTTAAGTCAGTTTGCCGACCTTATGGTAATCATCCTTATAATTGCGGCAATCGTTTCAATGTTTTCGGGAAGTGTTGAAAGCACAATCGTAATTTTTGCGGTAATCACACTCAATGCTATTCTCGGCACGGTTCAGCATGTCAAGGCAGAAAAGTCACTTGAAAGCCTTAAATCGCTTTCGTCACCCTCGGCAAAGGTAATCCGTGACGGAAGAAAAATTGAAATTGATTCAGAAAACATCGTTCCCGGCGACATTGTTGTACTTGAGGCAGGCGACCTTGTTGTTGCAGACGGAAGAATAATCAATAACTATTCATTACAAGTAAATGAGAGCTCGCTCACGGGTGAATCTACAAATATTGACAAAAGTGTGGAGACAATTGAAAAGGAAGTTCCGCTTGCCGACCGCACCGATATGGTCTTTTCGGGCAGCCTTGTAACATACGGCAGAGCAATTGTCGTTGTTACGGAAACAGGTATGAACACAGAAATCGGTAAAATCGCAACACTTATGAATCAGGCAAAGAGCAAGAAAACTCCCCTCCAGCTCAGCCTTGATAAATTTTCGAGCAGACTTGCCGTTATTATTATGGCAATCTGTGTAGTAGTTTTCGGCTTGAGTATGTTCAACGGAATGTCGGTTCTCAACTCTCTTATGTTTGCCGTTGCACTTGCAGTAGCCGCAATCCCTGAGGCGCTCGGCTCAATCGTTACAATTGTTCAGGCAATGGGTACGCAAAAAATGGCAAAAGAAAATGCCATTATCAAGAAATTAAAGGCAGTGGAAAGCTTAGGCTGTGTATCTGTTATTTGTTCCGATAAAACAGGGACCTTAACTCAAAATAAGATGAAAGTCATGGAACTATTCTTGAATAATGAAGTCATCAAACCGGAAATGCTGGATGTGAAAGATCATAGCCATGATGTGTTGTTGAAATCATGTTTGTTGTGTAATAATGCAGTATCGAATGGATCCACTCAAATTGGGGACCCTACTGAAATTGCCTTGTTAGATTTATTTGATCGTTATGGTGAAAAAGATGCAGATTACCATGTTGAAGCGATTCGAATCAAAGAACTTCCTTTTGATTCAACACGTAAGATGATGTCTATTAACTCGGAAAACCACCTTTATACAAAAGGGGCTGTAGATGTTATTTTGGATCGATGCGATCAGATTTTGATTCATGATAAAAAGCGTCCAATTACTGAGGAAGATATTAAATTGATCAAAGAGCAAAATGAAAGTTTTGCCAAAGAAGGACTTCGTGTATTGGGCTTTGCGTATAAAACGATGAAACCAAAAGAATTAAGTTTGGAAGATGAAAACAATTTAACGTTTGTAGGTATGGTTGCTCAAATGGATCCACCTCGTCTTGAAAGCAAGGATGCAGTTTCTAGGTGTAAGATGGCTGGTATCAAACCAATCATGATCACAGGAGATCATATCATTACCGCGACTTCAATTGCCAAAGAGATTGGAATCTTTGAAGATGGGGACATTTGTTTGGAAGGAAAAGAATTGGAAACAATGTCGGATTCGGCTTTAGATGAAATTTTACCAAAAGTATCCGTATATGCGCGTGTTGCTCCAGAACATAAAATTCGTATCGTAGAAGCATGGCAAAAACGCAATGAGATCGTTGCCATGACCGGAGATGGTGTCAACGATGCTCCAGCCTTAAAACAGAGTGATATCGGAGTAGCGATGGGTATTACCGGTACAGAAGTTTCAAAAGACGCAGCCAGCATGATCTTAACAGATGATAACTTTTCTACGATCGTTAAGGCTGTTATTACCGGAAGAAATGTGTACGCTAATATTAAGAATTCCATTACGTATTTATTGTCAGGAAACTTCTCAGCTATTTTAGCCGTTGTCTTTACTTCATTGGCATTGTTGCCAACACCATTTATGGCAGTTCATTTATTGTTTATTAACTTAATTACCGATTCTTTACCAGCGATAGCTATTGGAATGGAAAAAGGAAAAGATGATGTGTTGAAACAAAAACCACGTAAGCGTGATGATTCAATCTTGAATGCGAAAACAATGATCAAAATTGGCTATGAAGGTTTGATCATATTTTCCGGTGTTATGGCGGCTTACTTTATTGGATTGCAGACAAGTGATCTTATGGCAAGCACGATGGCTTTTTCAACTCTATGTCTTTCTCGTTTGTTGCATGGTTTCTCTTCAAGAGGAAATGCTCCATTCTGGAAATTAGGTAAGAATGAATCTAGTATTTATGCTTTCTTAACTGGTGCTGTACTTCTTGTGCTGATTTTATTTATTCCAAATATGCACGGATTATTCTCAATTGGTCCAATTACTTTAACACAATTCTTTATTGTTGTTGGATTATCATTAGCAACTTTTGTTATTGTGCAGATTACCAAAGTAATTCAGTATAGAGGCTAAAGATATGAGTGATAAAAAACAAAATGCTGTAAAAACAGGAATCACGTTTGGCAGTGCATTAGCTATGGTCATTAGTTATACGACATGGAAATCTGTCGGATGGGCCATTTTTCATGGTTTATTGAGCTGGGTATACGTTATCTACTTTATTTTACGTTACTAGAATACGATTTAACTTGCTCAAAATGTCGGTGTTATCGTATAATACATGCATAAAACAGTGAAAAGAAGAGTAGTATCTTGTGATTGTTTCAAAGAGAGCGATTGTATGGTGAAATTTCG
>OLWQ01000538.1_pt1 | contig 16010 bp, 26 predicted proteins | sample 1673981 | NCBI WGS metagenome assembly OLWQ01 (sample SAMEA103958136, study PRJEB25191) | human gut metagenome | reverse complement strand
TCGGTCTCGGCATTCCTGCTGAACCGCTCTTCCGATCTCTGATCTGTGCCATTATTGCTGGTATGATGGCGTTACAGGTGGTTGCCCCGACCATTTCGTACGCAGATGATACTGTCGCATCGACAGCCTCTTCAGAAGACAATAGTGATACTAAGATAGACCCCGGCGTTCCGGTGCAAACTGATACAGCATCCAGCAATACGGTTACTGAGCCGGATAGCAGCGAAAGTCTTGAAGAAACAGCCGATTCCGAGCAAACAGGCAAAATTCAAGATGATACCGTATCAGACAGTCAGGGGAACGAAACAAATACACAAGAAGAGACAGCGCAGGATACAGTTCAGCAGAACAATTCCGGCTCGGAAACAACAGAAAACGAGTCCGTTCGAACCGTAACTGTAACGCTCAATAAAAATGGCGGCATCTTCGAGCCTGAGTGGCTGGAAACGGCCAATGAAGACCCGATTGCTGCTTATCTTGGCACAGAAACAAATGATATTGCCATAGAAGATACCGGAGATACGATTGTAGCCACTGTCACCGGCAGAGACAGCATCAGTATCCCTGTTGCACTTTCCGGCGATGATTCTCTGTATTTTACCGGATGTAAGCAGGAAGAAACTGTAACACCTGCAGCACCGGCACCTGTGGTTGAAATCAAGACGGAACCCACAACAACAGTAATCGAAACACCCAATAAACAGACAGGCATCTCGTTTATGGACGGGTTGTTTGGCTAAACACAAATAGAAAAGCAGCGAACGGAAATTTTCTGCTCGCTGTTTTTCTTGCCTTTTGCTGCAAAGTAAATATACTTAGGTTATACCAAAAAATAAAAGCAAACAAATATTTCAAAATCGATATACCGCCATCTCGTTGTGAGGTGACGGTATTTTTGTTTGCTACAGGTGCGAATGATAAGTGAACATGGTTTTACTGGTCGCTTCGCACCGAGTATTATATAGAAAGGATATGGTACCGTTGCAGTAAGTAGTATCTGACCATATTGTTTGGTCAAAAAACAGACAAACATTGTACAAAATGCATGACAACTTGTTGCTTCGTTTGTGCAAGTTTGCTGTTGCAACCCACACGGGTTGCGTTAGATTGAAAAATAATCGGGAGCCAGCCGCTTAATCAGCGATATTTGTTGCAACCCACACGGGTTGCGTTAGATTGAAATGAGTGCGCACGTTAGGAACATCCACACTCACGACATTGCAACCCGCACAGGTTGCGTTAAATTAAAAAGAGCCCGCACATACTGTGTGGGCTTTTCTGTGTATATGGAGAAATTACTCGGCAGTTTTATCGTCATCCTGCGGCTGAACATCGGCTGCATTCCCGGCAGACAAACTGCGCAGGCAGGACTTGAATTCACGAAGTTCTTTCTCGGTCAAACCGTCGAATACAAGGTGAGCGTAAAACTCTGCACGACTTACGGTTGGCTTAAAGGTACGAGGCCGCACACGGTCAGCACCAACTTTGCGGCCTGCCGCTTGAAATCGCGGCGTTGGTGATGTACAATAGAGACGCGAGGTGTAGCAATTTCGCGTCTGTTGTTGCCGTTCGGGTGTTCCAGCACCCGGGCGGCTTCCTTGTTTTTGTTCATAACTTTTCTCCTCTGTAGGTGTTCGAGTGGGTCATTTCGTCGAGCCATGCGTAGGCTCCGGCGCGGAAGATCTGCAAGCGGCGCTTGTGCTTGCCGTCGGCAGGCAGGCCGAAGGCGTCGTAACCCATCGGGTGGAGGACGTTGAATCCCTTGAGCCGCTTGTAGCGCGAGTAGATGTCCGAAGCGATATAGCCCAGCGGGTGTCCGACGTGCAGACCCGCACCCGAAGGGTAGGGGAACATGTCGAGCACGTAGAATTTGGGACGTGTGGGATCGGCTTCCACGCGATAGGTTTCCTCTTCCTGCCAGCGGCGCTGCCACTTGGCTTCTATCTCTTTGAAATTGTACTCCATAGGTTTGAATTGTTTTCGTTTCAGGGGCAAAGATAGTGAAAGCCCGGCGAAATCGGGAGAATTTATTCTCCAAGATTTCCGAACAGCCTCCTGTCTTCTGCAAAGATAGTGAAAGATGGGGGTCGAGCCAAACTTGTCCGGACCGTATTCTGTCTTCTGTAAATGGAGAAAGGAGGCGACGGGCCGGACTTGACTTTGAACTTGTTTCTCCGTTTTCCGGATCCGGTATCATTTGTAAATACTCCTGATACTCTTCGTTTATCGGCCTCTTTTCGGGACCCCTGTTCGTTGTACGGCGGAGTTCGTATGTCCTCGGTTTCCGTTTCGGGTCCGGTCCCGCCTTCCTGTACGGAAAGATGGCGGAAGCCGGAAACGGATCTCAATTTTTTGATTGAGAGAGGCTTGCCCTTTGCTTCGGAGAATTGGGGTGAAAGACCCGGATGAGCTGTCCGGATGTCGTGGTGGAGCCTGCGCTTTGGTGAAGCTGGAGGCCGGCTGGAGGCCGAAAGATTATTTCGCGGAGAGCAGATAGGTTTTATTGTCAGTAAGTTGCGGATTTGTATATAAGCATTATATTATATGCTTGTAAATTCTATAAATAAAAAGAATCGATAAAAGGGCTGAAATGGGCTAAAATGCTGAAAAATCGGGCTGGAACGGCAAAAAATGTTGCACTTATATATGGCGGTTCGGAATTTTTGCGTATCTTTGCAGTCCATTTTGGACAATGGAGATTGAAATTCAAACCATTTATTAAAGGACAAAAACAGTAAGAAATGCCTACTATTCAACAGTTAGTGAGAAACGGCCGAGTACGTCTGGAGGACAAGAGCAAGTCCCCCGCACTGGCCGCGTGTCCGCAGCGCCGGGGCGTTTGTACGCGTGTGTACACCACGACCCCGAAGAAGCCGAACTCGGCGATGCGTAAGGTGGCGCGTGTAAGATTGACCAATGGCAAGGAGGTCAACGCCTATATCCCCGGAGAAGGCCACAACTTGCAGGAACACTCCATCGTGCTGGTTCGCGGCGGTCGTGTGAAGGACCTTCCGGGTGTGCGTTATCACCTGGTGCGCGGTGTTCTCGACTCCGCAGGTGTGGACGGACGCCGTCAGCGTCGTTCCAAGTACGGTGCAAAACGCCCCAAGGCAGGTGCAGCGGCTCCCGCTAAAGGCAAGAAGTAATATCAGGACTACGACAAAACATTAATTTAGCCAATAACAATGAGAAAAGCTAAGCCAAAGAAGCGAATTCTACTTCCGGATCCGAAGTTCAGCGATGTCGCAGTAACGCGTTTCGTGAACAACCTTATGCTGGATGGTAAGAAGAGTATTGCCTATACCATTTTTTATGACTCTCTGGAGTTGGTGGGCAAGAAGATGAAGGATGCTGATAAATCTCCGCTGGAAGTCTGGAAACAGGCTCTCGAGAATATCACGCCCCAAGTCGAAGTTAAGTCGAAGCGTATCGGTGGCGCGACATTCCAGGTTCCTATGGAGGTTCGACCGGAGCGCAAGATTTCGATTTCTATGAAAAACCTTGTCCTTTACTCCCGCAAGCGCGCCGGTAAAACGATGGCTGAGAAACTCGCTGCCGAAATCGTGGATGCCTACAACCAGCAGGGTGCCGCTTTCAAGCGTAAGGAGGAGATGCACCGCATGGCCGAGGCCAACAAGGCATTTGCACACTTTAGATTTTAATTAGGAGATTCGACAGATGGCAAGAGATTTAACTTATACTCGCAATATCGGTATCATGGCTCACATCGATGCCGGTAAAACGACCACCTCGGAACGAATTCTTTTCTACACGGGTAAAACGCACAAGATCGGCGAGGTGCACGAAGGTGGCGCCACGATGGACTGGATGGTGCAGGAGCAGGAGCGCGGTATTACGATCACTTCGGCCGCTACGACCGCTTTCTGGCAGTACAAGGGCCACCAGTATCAGATCAACCTGATCGATACCCCGGGACACGTCGATTTTACGGTCGAGGTGGAGCGTTCGCTCCGCGTGCTGGACGGCGCTATCGCCACGTTCTGTGCCGTAGGCGGTGTGGAGCCCCAGTCGGAGACCGTTTGGCGTCAGGCCGACAAATACAACGTGCCGCGTATCGGTTACGTCAATAAGATGGACCGTACGGGTGCCGACTTCCTGGCCGTTTGTGCCCAGATCAAGGAGCATTTCGGCGCTACGGCGCTCCCGATCGTTCTCCCGATCGGAGCCGAAGACAAGTTCGAAGGTATCGTGGACCTTATTTATAATAAGGCTTACTACTATTTCGATGACAAGACCGTTCGTGATAACTATGAGATCCGCGAGATTCCCGACTCCATGAAGGCCGAAGCCGAGGAGTGGCGCAACAAGCTCATCGAAGAAGTCGCTTCGGTGGACGATGCGCTGATGGAGAAATTCTTCGACGATCCCGCTTCGATTCAGCCCGACGAGTTGATCGCTGCGATCCGAACGGCTACCATTCAGATGAAACTGGTTCCTATGTTGTGCGGCTCTTCGTTCCACAACAAGGGTGTTCAGATGTTGCTCGACTGCGTGATGGCGTTCCTGCCCTCTCCGCTGGACGTACCCGCTATTCACGGTATCAACCCCAAGACGGAGCAGGAGGAGATTCGCAAGCCGTCGGAGGACGAGCCGTTCTGCGGTCTGGCCTTCAAGATCGCTACCGATCCGTTCGTAGGTCGTCTGTGCTTCGTGCGCGTTTATTCGGGTAAGCTCGATGCAGGTTCTTACGTGCTTAATTCCCGCAGCGGCAAGCGTGAGCGTATCAGCCGTCTGTATCAGATGCACGCCAACAAGCAGAATCCGATGGAGCAGGTCGCTGCCGGTGACATCTGCGCAGCCGTAGGCTTCAAGGAGATTCGCACGGGCGATACGCTCTGTGCCGAGGATGCGCCGATCGTACTGGAGCAGATGACCTTCCCTGAACCGGTGATCGGTTTGGCAGTGGAGCCCAAGACGCAGAAAGACCTCGACAAGCTCGGTATCGCATTGGGCAAGCTGGCTGAAGAGGATCCTACCTTTACCGTACATACCGATGAGGACAGCGGCCAGACCGTGATCAGCGGTATGGGTGAGTTGCACCTCGACATCATCGTGGACCGTCTGCGCCGTGAGTTCGGTGTGGAGATCAACCAGGGCGCTCCGCAGGTGAACTATAAGGAGGCGCTGACCAAGACCGTTCAGCACCGCGAGGTGTTCAAGAAGCAGACGGGTGGTCGCGGTAAGTTCGCCGACATCATTTTCGAAATCGGTCCTGCCGACGAAGGCACGATGGGTCTTACCTTCGTGGATGAAGTCAAGGGCGGTAACATTCCGAAAGAGTTCATTCCCGCCGTGCAGAAAGGTTTTGCCGCAGCGATGGCGAACGGTGCACTGGCCGGCTACACGATGGACTCGATGAAGGTTACCCTGAAGGACGGTTCGTTCCACCCGGTCGATTCCGACCAGTTGTCTTTCGAAATCTGCGCCCGTAACGGTTACCGCAACGCCGCTCCCAAGGCCGGTTCGGTCATCAAGGAGCCGATCATGTCCGTCGAGGTGGTGACGCCCGAGGAGAACATGGGCGACATCATCGGCGACCTGAACAAGCGCCGCGGTCAGGTGACGGGTATGGAGTCGAAGGGTAATGCCCGCGTAGTGAAGGCCAAAGTGCCCCTGTCGGAGATGTTCGGTTATGTGACCGTGCTCCGTACGATCTCGTCGGGTCGTGCCACCTCTTCGATGGAGTTCTCGCACTTCGAGGAAGTTCCGGCGAACATTGCCAAGGAGGTGATCGAGAAGGCAAGTGGTAAACGTAAGGAATTAGAATAAGAAAAACATATGAACCAGAAAATTAGAATCAAACTGAAGTCTTTCGACCACAACCTCGTCGATAAGTCGGCCGAGAAGATCGTGAAGACCGTGAAGAGCACGGGCGCCGTTGTAAGCGGCCCGGTGCCCCTTCCCACGCGCAAGCAGATTTTCACGGTGAACCGCTCGACTTTCGTCAACAAGAAAGCCCGCGAGCAGTTCCAGCTCTGCACGTTCAAGCGGATCCTCGATATCTATTCATCGACTCCCAAGACCATCGACGCTCTGATGAAACTGGAGCTTCCTTCGGGTGTCGAAGTGGAGATCAAGGTCTGATAGACTGATCGAAACCTGTTTCGGATCGTGCCGCCGCCCGGTGTCGAGCCGGTGCGGCAGCCCTTTCCGGCACGTTTTGCCGCTACGGGATCGCAAATGTTCCCGACAGTTCTAAGAAGATCACTTTATACTTTATATTAACAAACGTAATTTGACAAAAATGTCAGGACTTATTGGAAAGAAAATCGGAATGACTTCCGTTTACAGTGCCGAGGGTAAGAACATACCATGCACTGTCATTGAGGCTGGTCCGTGCGTAGTTACGCAAATCAGAACCGTGGAGAAGGACTCCTACGAAGCGGTTCAGATTGCCTATGACGACAAAAGTGAAAAGCACACCACCGGCAGTTTGTTAGGACACTTCAAGAAAGCCGGCACTACCCCTAAACGCAAGATGGCTGAGTTTAAGGATATGCCTGAAGTGAACCTGGGCGATACGCTGACCGTCGATATGTTCTCGGAAGAGGACTGGGTCGATGTGACGGGGATCTCCAAGGGTAAAGGCTTCCAGGGCGTTGTGAAGCGCCACGGTTTCGGCGGCGTGGGCGGTCAGACTCACGGTCAGCACAACCGTCAGCGCAAGCCGGGTTCGCTCGGTGCATCGTCCTATCCTTCGCGCGTATTCCCGGGCAAACGTCTGCCGGGCCGTATGGGCGGTGAGCAGGTGAAAGTTTTGAACCTGAAAGTTTTGAAAATTATTCCCGAGAACAACCTGATTCTGGTGAAAGGTTCGATTCCGGGGGCAAAGGGTGCTTATTTAACAATTGAGAAATAGTATGGAATTAGCTGTATTAAACACACAAGGAAAAGAGACAGGCCGTAAAGTGGTCCTTTCGGACGCTGTTTTCGGCGTGGAGGCTAATGACCACGCTATCTACCTGGACGTGAAGCAGTATCTTGCCGATCAGCGCCAGGGTACCCATAAATCCAAGCAGCGCAACGAGGTGGCCGGTTCGACCCGCAAGCTCAAGCGTCAGAAAGGTACGGGCGGTGCTCGTTGCGGCAGCATCAAATCGCCTCTGTTCGTAGGCGGCGGCCGCGTGTTCGGTCCCGTTCCCCGCGACTACAGCTTCAAGCTCAACAAGAAGCTCAAGCAGCTGGCTCGCCGCAGCGCTCTTACTTACAAGGCACAGGCAGGTGCGATCTGCGTGGTGGAGCCTATTTCGATGGACGCTCCCAAGACTAAGTCGATCGTAGCGATGGCCGAGGCTCTGAAGGTTGCCGACAAGAAAGTCCTGCTGGTTTTGCCGGATTCGAACGTCAATCTTCAGCTCTCGTGCCGCAACCTCCCCTACGTGAAAGCCATTCTGGCTTCGAACGTCAATACGTACGAAGTGATGAACGCTTCGGCGCTGGTGATGGTAGAGGGTGCCGAGAATATTTTGAATACAATGTTAGCCTAAACACGCGCAAGAAAAATGGAAATTATCATTAAGCCAATACTGACCGAGAAAATGACGATTCAGGGCGAAAAGTTGAATCGCTACGGTTTTATCGTTGACGTGAGGGCTAACAAGCTGCAGATTCGCAATGCCGTAGAGCAGATGTACAACGTCGTCGTGACGAATGTGAACACCGTGAACTACATGGGCAAACTCAAGAGCCGCTACACCAAGGCGGGTCTTCTGGAAGGCCGTGCTAATAACTTCAAGAAGGCGATCGTCACCTTGAAGGATGGAGACAAGATCGATTTTTACAGTAATATCTAAAAGAGATGGCAGTAAGAAAGTTTAAACCGGTAACACCCGGTACAAGACATAAGATTATCGGCACGTTCGACGAGATCACGACGAACGTACCGGAGAAATCGCTCGTCAGCGTCAAGAAAAGTTCAGGCGGACGTAACAATACGGGTAAGATGACGGTTCGCTACATCGGCGGCGGTCACAAACGTATGTATCGTCATGTGGACTTCAAGCGTGTGAAGGATGGCGTTGCTGCAACTGTGAAAACGATCGAGTACGATCCGAATCGTACGGCACGCATCGCATTGGTTGTGTATGCCGACGGCGAGAAGAGCTATATCCTGGCTCCGAACGGCCTTCAGGTCGGCCAGACCGTCATGAGCGGCGCAGGTGTCGCTCCCGAAGTCGGAAATACGCTCTTCCTGAGCGAGATTCCGCTGGGTACGGTCATCCACAACATCGAACTCTACCCCGGTCAGGGCGCCGCGATGGCTCGTTCGGCCGGTTCCTATGCTCAGCTTTTGGCACGTGAAGGCAAGTTCGCCGTTATCAAATTGCCTTCAGGTGAGACTCGTATGGTACTCGTAACTTGCCGTGCAACTGTCGGCGTTGTGTCCAACGTGGACCACAGCCTCGAGAGTTCGGGTAAGGCAGGTCGTGAGCGTTGGCTCGGCCGTCGTCCCAGAAACCGTGGTGTCGTGATGAACCCGGTGGATCACCCGATGGGTGGTGGCGAAGGTCGTGCGTCGGGTGGTCACCCGCGTTCGCGCAAGGGTCTGTTGGCTAAGGGTTACAAGACTCGTAATCCGAAGAAGACGACCTCGAAGTTTATTATTTCAAGAAAGAAAAAATAATTAAAAGAGTAACATAATGAGCCGTTCACTGAAAAAAGGACCATTCATTGACCCGAAACTCGAGGCGAAAGTAGTCGCTCAAGCCGAGGGCAATAAGAAGGCGGTCATCAAGACCTGGTCGCGAGCAAGTATGATTTCGCCTGACTTCGTTGGTCAGACGATCGCTGTCCACAACGGAAATAAGTTTATTCCCGTTTACGTAACTGAAAACATGGTCGGACACAAACTCGGCGAGTTCGCTCCGACGCGTAACTTCCGTGGTCATGCGGGTAACAAGAAAAAATAGGTAGAAAATGGGTGCAAGAAAAGCAATAAGAGCCGAAAAAATGAAGGCTGAAAAGAAGCAGAAGGCTATCGCCGTTCTGCGGGATTGCCCGACGTCTCCGCGTAAGATGCGTTTGGTGGCCGACATCATCCGCGGTGTGGAGATCAACAAGGCACTGGGTATCCTCCGCTACTCGAAGAAAGAGGCGTCGATCCGTCTGGAGAAGCTCCTCAAGTCGGCCATCGCCAACTGGGAGGCCAAGAACGAGGGAGAACGTCTGGAAGATACCAAACTTTGTGTAAAGGAGATATTTGTTGACGGCGGTCGCATGCTGAAGCGTATTCAGCCCGCGCCTCAAGGTCGTGCACACCGTATCCGCAAGCGTTCGAACCACGTAACGATCGTAGTTGACAAAATGGTAACCGTAGAAAACAAGTAATCAAATGGGACAGAAAGTTAATCCGATAGCAAATCGTCTTGGCATCATCCGCGGTTGGGACTCCAACTGGTTCGGAGGTAAGGATTTCTCAGAGAAATTGGTCGAAGACGCCAAGATCCGCAAGTATCTGAATGTCCGTTTGGCGAAGGCGAGCATCTCGAAGATCATCATCGAGCGCACGCTGAAGCTTGTTACGGTCACGATCGCGACGGCCCGCCCCGGTATCATCATCGGCAAGGGCGGCCAGGAGGTCGATAAACTCAAGGAGGAGTTGAAGAAACTCACCGGTAAGGAGGTCCAGATCAATATCTTCGAAGTGAAGCGTCCGGAGGTTGACGCCGTGATCGTGGGACAGAACATCGCCCGCCAGTTGGAGGGCCGCGTATCGTTCCGCCGCGCCGTGAAGACGGCCGTAGCATCGACCATGCGCATGGGTGCCGAGGGTATCAAGATCCAGGTTTCCGGCCGTGTAGGCGGCGCCGAAATGGCCCGCAGCGAAACCATCAAGGAAGGTCGTATTCCGCTGCATACGTTCCGTGCCGACGTGGATTTCTGCCTGACCGAGGCGCTCACCAAAGTGGGTATCCTGGGTGTGAAGGTCTGGATCTGCCAGGGCATCGTGTACGGCAAGCGCGACCTGTTCGAAATCGCAGGCGCATCGGCGCAGGCTCCCTCGGGCGACCGCGGTGAGCGTGGCGACCGCGGCGACCGTCGTGGTCGCGGCGACCGTCGCGGTGACCGGCGTGATCGCGGCGATCGTGGCGGTGACCGTCGTCGCAACAACAATAATAAGTAAGTCGGACCTTTTTAAAGCAAAACAACAATGTTACAGCCGAAAAAGACCAAATTTAGAAGAATGCAGAAGGGTCGCATGAAGGGTATTGCTCAGAGAGGAAACCAACTTGCAACCGGTTCGTTCGCAATCAAAGCACTTGAATCCGCATGGATCACAGGTCGTCAGATAGAGGCGGCGCGTCAGGCCATCACCCGTTACATGAAGCGTGAAGGCCAGCTCTGGATCCGCATCTTCCCCGACAAACCGATCACCAAGAAACCGGCCGAGGTGCGTATGGGTAAGGGTAAGGGTAATCCGGAAGGGTTCGTTGCGCCTGTTACGCCCGGTCGTATTCTCTTCGAGGCAGAAGGCGTGCCCCTGGCAGTGGCTCAGGAAGCGCTTCGTCTGGGAGCCCAGAAGCTGCCTATCACTACCAAGTTCATTGTAAGACGAGATTTCGTTGAAACATCAATCTAAGCTATCAAGATGAAAAGTGCAGAAATAAAGGACCTGTCGGTCAAGGAGCTTCAGGAGCGCATCGACGTGGAGAAGGCGCAGCTTTCGAAACTCAAGTTGCAGCACGGAGTTTCGCCGATCGAGAACCCGTCTATAATCAAAAAATCCCGCAGAGACATCGCGCGCATGCTGACAATTCTGCGTCAGAAAAACCCTAAATGTTAATTACCGTTATGGAAAGAAATCTTAGAAAAGAGCGTATTGGGGTGGTTGTCAGCAACAAAATGGAGAAAACCATCGTGGTTGCAGTGGCCCGTAAGGTAAAGCATCCGATCTACGGCAAGTTCGTGAACAAGACGACGAAGTTCGTTGCCGAGTGCCTGGACGAAACCTGCAAGGAAGGCGATACCGTACGTATCATGGAGACCCGCCCGTTGAGCAAGACGAAGCGTTGGAGATTAGTACAAATCATTGAAAGAGCGAAGTAGTTATGATACAACAAGAAAGTAGACTCACAGTAGCTGATAACAGCGGTGCAAAGGAAGTGCTTTGTATCCGTGTGCTTGGCGGCACGAAGCGTCGCTACGCGTCGATCGGCGATAAAATCGTAGTGGCTGTCAAGAGCGCTTCTCCTTCGGGCGATGTCAAGAAGGGTGCTGTATCGAAGGCAGTCGTAGTTAGAACGACCAAGGAGATCAGACGTGCCAACGGATCGTACATCCGTTTCGACGATAACGCCGTGGTACTTCTGAACAACCAGGGTGAAATGCGCGGTACTCGTATTTTCGGTCCCGTCGCTCGTGAGCTTCGCGATCAGTATATGAAGATCATCTCCCTCGCTCCCGAAGTATTGTAATCTTAAAAACACACATTCAGATATGTCAGTTAAATTACATATTAAGAAAGGGGATATGGTTTACGTCAACGCGGGCGACAGCAAAGGCCAGCAGGGCAAAGTCCTGAAGGTCGATGCCCAGAAGCAGCGTGCCATTGTCGAGGGCGTGAACATCAGCAAGAAGGCTACCAAGCCCAATGCGAAGAATCCTCAGGGTGGTATCATCGAACAGGAGTCGGCGATCCACATTTCGAATCTGCAGGTTCTGGATCCGAAGAGCGGCAAACCCACTCGTATCGGTCGCAAGCAGAATGCGGCAGGTAAATTAGTCCGTTTCGCTAAAAAGTCAGGGGAGGAGATCAAATAATGGCAGCATACGTACCTACACTCAAGACACAGTATAAGGAGCAGATCGTACCTGCCCTTATGAAGGAGTTCGGCTACACGAGCATCATGCAGTGTCCGAAACTCGAGAAGATCGTTATTAACCAGGGTATGGGCCAGGCCGTCGCCGATAAGAAACTTATCGATGTGGCTCAGCAGGAGCTTTCGCTCATCGCAGGTCAGAAGGCCGTGCAGACCAAGTCGAGAAAGGATATCTCGAACTTCAAATTGCGTAAGGGCATGCCCATCGGCGTTCGTGTGACGCTGCGTGCAAGCAAGATGTACGAGTTCCTGGAGCGCCTGATTGCCGTGGCTCTGCCGCGTATCCGCGACTTCAAGGGTATCAACGAGAAGTTCGACGGTCAGGGCAACTACACCCTCGGCATCACCGAGCAGATCATCTTCCCGGAGATCGATATCGACAAGATCACCAAGATCTTCGGTATGGAGATTACGTTCGTTACGACGGCTGCGACTGACGAGGAGGCTTATGCCCTGTTGCGTGAGTTCGGTCTTCCTTTCAAAAATGCTAAAAAGAACAACCAATAAGCTATGGCAAAAGAGTCAATGAAGGCACGCGAAGTGAAGCGTGCGAAACTCGCAAAGCGCTATCAGCACAAACGCGATGAGATCGCTGCCAAGGTGAAGAGCGGTGAAATGGATCACGAGGAGGCATGGATCGCCCTGTCGAAGCTGCCCCGCAACTCGAATCCGATCCGCCAGCACAACCGTTGCAAACTGACGGGTCGTCCGAAGGGATATATTCGTCAGTTCGGCATCAGCCGTATCCAGTTCCGCGAGATGGCGTCGAACGGTCTGATCCCGGGCGTTAAGAAGGCGAGCTGGTAGTGTTCTTGCCTGTCTCGACCGCCGCTGCGGAGGGATTCCCTGTCCGCAGCGACCGGGGATGGAAGCCGTGAGGTTTTCCGGACAGGTAGCAAGAAAGCGTATTCCGCCGGCGGAAGATGCTCCGAAAGGTGCGTCGGAAGCAGGCACACTGAGAGATTCATCTACTGAGGGTGTTATGCCCGTTGTAGTCAGGGGCCGGTACGCCAGATGTGCGTGCGCAGGGTCCCGTTTGAGGACCGATTTTCGGTCTGGGAACTACGAAAGAGGTGAATCCTATACGGGTGCGGAACCCAAGTAGAATTGTCGCAAAGTCGAGGAAAGTGCCACCGTGCAGGTGGTAACTTCTCGGCGGAGGGACTTTCGAAAGGTTCGGCACTTGGATGCAAATTTTCAACCGTTGAGTCCTGTGACGAAGACGAGGGGGAGCGATTGGCTGTAAAGCGGTTTTTCGGTCCGTTTCGACGACGTGCGGAGAGGACTTTTCGGGGGATTTTGCGCAGAATACATGTTGGCTCCAGTGGATGCTGACATGCTCTGTTTTCCGGAAGAGGTCTTAATTCGCTAAAAATTAGGGCTTAATTGTGAATTATTGAGAAATTATTCCTATATTTGCACGCTTTGTACCCGCGTATGTCCGTGAAAAAGTGCCTTTTGCAGGCGTCGGAAATCAGGGCATAAGGGGATGCAAAGAGGGTTGAACGTATTTTGGAAATAATTCAAATGGCTGAAAACCAAAGAGTAACATATTTTTATTAATTTTTAACTTTTAATTCATTATGACAGATCCTATTGCGGACTTTCTGACCCGAATTAGAAACGCAGTGAAAGCCAACCACAAAGTGGTTGAAGCTCCTGGCTCAAAAATTAAGCAGGAAATCACTAAAATTCTCTACGAGCAGGGTTACATCCTGGCTTACAAGTTCGACACCAACGAACAGGGCCACCCGACCATCAAGATCGCGCTCAAGTGGGATGCGGCGACCAAATCCAACGCCATCAAGAATCTGCACCGCGTGAGCCGCCCCGGTCTGCGCCAGTACGCTTCCGTGGAGAAGATGCCCCGTGTGATGAACGGTTTGGGAATCGCCATCCTTTCGACTTCGAAAGGTATTATGACCGATGCCAAGGCTCGTAAAGAGAACGTCGGCGGCGAAGTACTGTGCTATATTTACTAACATCAAATAACAACAACACAAATGTCAAGAATTGGTAGATTACCTGTAAACTTGCCTGCCGGAGTTACCGTTACGGTATCGCCGGATAACGTGGTAAGCGTGAAAGGACCACTTGGGACACTGAGTCAGAAGGTTGATTCAGACATTAAAGTAGAGGTGGGTACGCACACCGACGTTCATACGCAGAAAGAGATTCCTGCCGTGCTGGTGTCGCGTCCGACCAACCAACCCCGTCACCGTTCGCTGCACGGTCTGTACCGCGCCCTGATCAACAATATGGTGATCGGCGTTTCGAAAGGTTATGAAATCAAGCAGGAGCTCGTCGGCGTCGGCTTCAAGGCTGAAGTCAAGGGCAATATCCTGGAAATGAGCCTCGGCTATTCGCACGATACATACCTGATGCTTCCTCCCGAAGTGACCGCTACGGCCGTTACGGAGAAAAAGGGCAACCCGATCGTAACGCTGAAGAGCATCGACAAGCAGCTCGTAGGCCAGGTCGCTGCGAAGCTCCGCTCGCTGCGCAAGCCGGAGCCGTACAAGGGCAAGGGTATCAAGTTCGTAGGTGAACAACTCCGTCGTAAGGCAGGTAAGTCTGCAGGTGCTAAATAATAAACATTGAGTAAATTATGGCATTGACTAAAATAGAAAGAAGAGAGAGGATCAAGATGCGTATCCGCAAAATCGTGAGCGGTACGGCCGAGCATCCCCGTATGACTGTATTCCGTAGCAACAAGCAGATCTACGTGCAGTTTATTGACGACCTGGCCGGCGTGACCCTGGCGACCGCTTCTTCGCTGGACAAGGAAGTAGCTGCCGAGGCTGCGGGCAAGAACAAAATCGACGTGGCAGCCCTGGTCGGAAAACTGGCCGCGAAACGCGCTATCGAGAAGGGTATTTCGACCGTTTCGTTCGATCGCAACGGTTACCTGTATCACGGACGAGTAAAAATGTTAGCAGACGCCGCTCGTGAAGGCGGTCTTAAATTCTAAAGCGATATGGCAAATACCAATATGAAGAAAGTACGCACAAGCGACCTCGAGCTCAAAGACCGGCTCGTAAGCATTCAGCGTGTTACCAAGGTAACGAAGGGCGGTCGCACGTTCAGCTTCTCGGCCATCGTGGTCGTCGGCAACGAGAATGGTGTGGTAGGCTACGGTCTGGGTAAGGCTTCGGAGGTTACTTCGGCTATTGCCAAAGGCGTGGAGGATGCCAAGAAAAACCTGGTGAAGATTCCCGTAATCAACGGTACGATTCCCCACAAGCAGGAGATGCGTTTCGGCGGTTCGCTGGTGATGGTTCGTCCGGCGGCTCCCGGTACCGGTATTATCGCCGGCGGTGCCATGCGTGCCGTGCTGGAGTCGGTAGGCGTGAAGAACGTGCTTGCCAAGAGCAAGGGTTCGTCGAACCCCCACAACCTGGTGAAGGCTACCATCGCCGCTCTCTGCGAGCTGCGCGACGCTCACAGCGTGGCACAGTTGCGCGGTATCTCGATGAATCAGGTGTTTAACGGTTAATTGGAAAGAAGACTATGGCAAGATTGAAAATTACTCAAGTTAAGAGCCGCATCGGCGCCACTGCACAGCAGCGCAAAAATCTCGATGCACTCGGTCTTCGCAAGATCCGTCAGAGCGTCGAGCATGAAGATTCGGTCATCATCAAGGGCATGCTGGAGCGTGTGAAGCACCTCGTAACGATCGAGGAGGTTAAATAATTGAAAATGTTTAAGAACTGATAAACGATGGAACTCAATAATCTCAAACCCGCAAAGGGATCAACGCATCACGATAAACGAATCGGCCGCGGTGCAGGTTCGGGACACGGTGGTACGGCAACGCGCGGTCACAAGGGTGCCCAGTCGCGTTCGGGTTATTCGCGTAAGTTAGGTTTCGAAGGCGGTCAGATGCCGTTGCAGCGTCGCCTGCCGAAGTTCGGCTTCACCAATCTGAAGAGAGTGGAATTCAAGCCGATCAACCTTTCGACGCTCGAAGAACTCGCAGCCAAGAAAAACCTGACGGAGGTGACGATCGACACGCTGGTAGCTGCCGGCTTCATCTCTTCGAACGACAAAGTGAAGATCCTGGGTAACGGTGCGATTACGAAAGCCCTCACGGTGAAGGCTCACGCTTTCTCGAAGAGTGCCGAAGCTGCGATTACGGCAGCCGGAGGCAACGTGGAAAAATTGTAATAA
>OLWQ01000517.1_pt1 | contig 16460 bp, 10 predicted proteins | sample 1673981 | NCBI WGS metagenome assembly OLWQ01 (sample SAMEA103958136, study PRJEB25191) | human gut metagenome | reverse complement strand
GCACAACAACACGTCTTATGAAGGTTAAGGATATGATGCTTAGCGAAAGCATTGAGCAAAAGCGTCGTGAGGATGAAGAGGCTGCAATAAGTTAGCTTTTTGTATGCAGGCGGAACATTTTAAAGGTGCTGCACAAATTAACTGCAAATTTTAAAATGCTCCGTCTGCTTTTGTTCTGGCGAAAATGCTGCCGATTTTGCCAGCCGATATTTGACAATTATTTGCTTTTATGATACGATATTTTAAAAGATTAAACTGAGTTGATTCATTTACGATTCAGCATTTTTTAGCTATAACACCTTTTGATATAACGATATACAGACAGAGAAACGCTTTTCTGATTTTTAATTTAAGGAGTGATTAAATGTGCCGCCGAAAGTAATGTTTACAAAGCAGCAGATTATAAATGCCGCACTGCAAACGGTAAGGGAAAACGGACAAAACGGACTTACCGCGCGGGCACTTGCCGCAAGGCTTAATTGCTCCGTAAAACCTATTTTCGGTCTTTTTAAAAATATGGAAGAACTGAAGAAGGAGGTTATAGTTGCCGCTAATGAGCTTTACTACAACTACATTGAAAAAGCTGTAAAAAGCCAAAAATATCCGCCGTATAAATCCACGGGCATGGCATATATCGAATTTGCTTCAAACGAAAAAGAGCTTTTTAAATTACTTTTTATGCGTGACCGTTCAAAAGAGCTTTCGATTATTGATGACGATAGAATTAACAGTGTTTTAAAGCTTCTTAAGGATAAAACAGGTTTTGATGATGAAACCGCAAAAATCTTTCATCTGGAAATGTGGGTTTTTGTGCATGGCATTGCCACAATGGTTGCAACGGGATTTTTAGAGTGGGATACCCAATTTGTCAGTCGTTCGCTTACCGATTGCTATAACGGACTTCTGAGTAATTTTAAAAACGGCAATTTGTAAAATAACAAATTTGCTTTATTGCGACTGACAAATTACATAAATTTAAAAAATTCAAAAAAACAATTGACATTGGCAAAAAATATGTTATAATAATCAAGTGCTTTGACGGGCCATTAGCTCAGTTGGTTAGAGCAACCGGCTCATAACCGGTCGGTCCGGGGTTCGAGTCCCTGATGGCCCACCATTTTCGTTAAAGCGCGCTTTAGTGAGCAGCGGTCTCCAAAAACGCGTGCCGATGTTTAGCCTAAATGTCTTTTATGCATAGTGTCGGCAGTCGGCAATGGACATAGGGGTATAGCTCAGCTGGTAGAGCAGCGGTCTCCAAAACCGCGTGCCGAGGGTTCAAGTCCTTCTGCCCCTGCCAAAGAAAGTACCGAATTTTCGGTGCTTTTTTCTTTTATTTACGCCGTTTTACGGCGATTTTGCTTGCTTTTTCCATATAGATAAAACTACGGCGCACGGTCTTTTCCGTACGCCGCTTTTTCATTTTCACACCGTTTTTTGTTCACTTTGTGCCACACAGTCCACGCAATCCGTTTGGTACATCATCAAAAAAGCATCAATCACAATTCAAATCCGTTTGTAACGCCCAACAGCATATCCGTGTTTCGTTTGACATAATACATTTCGGTTATCTCCGAAGTCGTGTGTCCGAGTAGGTCTGCCACCTGCCTCGGTGTTAACGCTTTTACCGTTCCGTCCTCTGCTCGCACACCTGTTACAAGCTTTGTTGCGAAGGTGTGTCGCAAACTGTGTAAGCCTTTTTTCTCAGTTCCTGCCGCATCGAGTATGGAATAAAACCGCTTTCGCAAGTTTAACGGTCTTGTAAAATTGCCGTCTGCATCTGGTATCAATGGTGCATCCTTACCGAAATATCGCTCGTTGCGTAACTCAATAATCGCTTGAATAGCCGTTTCGTTTAAGGGCACGATACGCTTGCTTGAAGCGGTTTTCAGCTTGCCTACAACAATTTCTCGTCCGCTTTTTCGCTCTGTTCCGTCACGCTTTTGTGCTTCTTTAACACCTCTTTGAATGTGCATCACTTTCTTTTCAAGGTCTATGTCGCTGTTGATTAAACCTAATGCTTCAGCGGTTCTGAGTCCCGTGTTCAGCATAAGAATATATGCTGATGCTTGATTGTGTTTCGGCTTGCCTGAAGGGTACTTCTTGTATGCTTCCGCTTTGAATTTTTCAATTTCTTCATCAGTGAATACGGTTATCGTTTCGCATACGGGAAGCACTTCTTTGTTTTGCTTTGCAAGATAATTTGACTTTTTTATCGTCGGCACAGCGTTCATCGGATTCTTTTTTATGAACTCTTCACGCATAAGATAATCGAAGTATTCATTGAGCAGATTGTATGTTTGCTTGACTGTTGAGAATGAATATCCCTTGTCGGTCAGTGTGCTAATCAGCCTCTTAATGTCTGCACCTGTTATGTTAGAAACAATGAGTTTACCCATATAAGGGACGATTTGATTTTTATAAATCTGCTCGTTGCGGTCATAGGTTACTCGCTCAACATTCGGGTACTTAAACACTTGGAGGTAATTAAGCAGGCTGTCTTTTACAGTTTTGTTACCCTCAATGGCATCAATGATTTCTTCTTCAAACTTGGTTATGTAGTCCGTCATTTTCTTGTTGACTTCGGCTTTGGTCGTGCCGGAAAAACTCTTGCGTTTTCGCTCGCCTTTCTCATCTTTGTACCATACAACACCACCCCATCTGCCGTCCGTTCGTTTGAATGCATTGCCGTTTGTCAGCAGTTGTTTTTGCATTTTATCACTCCTTTCGCACACACAATATCACAAACCTTTTTCAATATCCAGACCAAAGATTGTGTGTTTGCTTTTGTTACTTTAGCTTCAAAAAGCTGTCACAAATCGCCCACAAGCCGTTTTTAGTTTTAGTCCGACGAGTTACTCTATTTTAGATTGAACTCGTCAATTTTTGGTTATAGCGTTGCCAAAATTCTTTGATTTTTAATTATCATACCGCAACGCTTGATTGAATACGCAAAAGCCTTGATTTTCTGCGAAAAATAGCCTTTACTGCATACGAATTTGGAATCATACGCAAAAGTATTACGATTTGAAAAGCCGACAGGCTTTGCCGGACGGCGTTTTCGGGCATTTCAACGCCCGAAAATCATACCCCTTTATCCTGTTTAAAAATCGACGGCTTGAAATCCGCTTCAAAATCGACTCAAAAGAGCCGAGATTTCATCCAAAACCGAGTTAAAAATCAATTCAAAAAAATCAAAAGAAAAACCGCTGTTTTTTTCAATTTTAGGTTTTTAGATTATTTGTCATCAACTCTTTCAGTGGGGTACACTATATTTGATGAACTGTGTAGATATTACTTTGTTGTGCGTTTTCAAAAAATCTTTGAGTAATATCTACACAAAGCCCAATTATTTGCAACAGGCCGATATAACAATCACAACAAATCAAATTTTGCGTTGCAACATTAAGTTGCGCACACATTTAAACAAAACAAAATCTCGGCTGATATCAGAAGTTTCCAATATTTTAAAATGCTTTAATAATATTAAATAATCTATCCAACATTTCTAAAAGTAATTCAAATCACTCAAATTTAGTTAGATGATTAGGAATTGACATCTATCTTTCAATAATATTTTTTGTATGTTATAATCTGTTTGCAATTGCAAAAATATACACAGGAGGTTTTATTATGACTAGTAAAAATACTAAAATATTCACTATAGATAATTCTGAATACCAATTTGACTTTTCAGCGTTTAATATCATGTTTAATAAGCATTGTCAATTTTGCCGTATCAAGAAAGGCGATTTTGAAGAAGAACTCGCTGAAAAATTAAATGTTTCATCAAGCGCAGTTCACAATTGGAGAAACATAAAAAATGGCCCTTCAGAATTAGAAATGATAAAGATATTATCCGACATATTTAAAATAGACTATAAAAATTTATTAAAAAAAATCAGAAAGGATATACCGAAAATGAAATATGAACAATATCAACTCGAATCAATAAAAAGAATTTATGATGCAATTATTATTTTTCTTGAAGAATTTTTAAACACAGACGGATTCAACGACTTGTGGATCGAATTCATTGATAAAGGTATAAAGAAAGAATTTATCGAAGACAAATTATATGATTACGCTATGAAACAAATTGATAACGTTAACTTAATTTTAAAACAAGAATATTTTTATTTACACAATCTAAGAATTTACGATAACCTTAACACCTTTATTAACGATGATCTTATAAATACATTTGATGGGAAACTAAGTTATGCATATAGATTTGAGTCGCTTGTAGAAGATTATAATGGTAATCGAGGAGCAACCACATCAGAAGATTATTTAAAAGCTTTAAATAAAATAAATGGTATTATTGAAGAAATCACAAGGTCATAACGCAATACGAGCTTTAGACGGATAATGTGATGAAAGCATAAGCAGTTTATGATGATGAACTTTAATTGCCTCAAAAAAATTTAAGGTAAACAAGTAAAAATTTATATTAATTTTTATCATAAGCAATGAAAAAAATCCAAAGTGACATTCAAAGTGACAAATAGCATCAATTTTCAACAAAAACTATAAAGACAAAAAGAAACAGTCACCGTTACGGTGACTGCTTTTTTAGATATGGTGAATATCCTGATCCAAAGCATTTTTCGGCCAAGATTTTCTCAGTGCCGCATAGGAAATTACAAAGTTGGCAAGCCAGCCAGCCGGAACTGCGAGCCATACAAATGCAATGCCGAAATGCGGTGCAAAAATCAATGCTACGGATAACCGAATCGCAAGGTTGACCATATTTGCAGTCAAAAACGGGCGCATATTTCCAAGTCCGCGAAGAACACCGTCTGTTGCCATTTTGATACCCATAAATATGAAAAAGTATCCAAGCCATTTCATATAATCACCTGACACTTGATATGCTAAAGCCGTTCCGTCTTTTCCTAAGAAAAGTGAAGAAATTTGTGTGTGCATTGTTTCAATAATTACAAATGCAAGTACAGCAAAGCATACATCTAACAGCAAAGCGGCGCGGTAGCCTTTTTTAATACGGTCAATTTTTCCGGCACCGAAATTTTGCGAAACAAATGGTGACACAGCATTCCCGATAGATACAAATATCAGTGAAAAAACATTCTCTACTCTCATCGTTGCCGCGTAGCCTGCGAGTGCTTGCGTGCCAAACGGATTTACAACCGCCTGCACAATCATCATACCGATTGATACCGTGGATTGTTGAAGAATAGACGGAACGGCGATTTTAAGCATTAAACGCAGTTCGCTTTTGTCAAATCGATGAAACGGACTTGCGTATTTTCGCATTCGATAAAGAAAAATCAAAAGCGAAAGTATTGCAGAAATGCCCTGTGCAATAAGGGTGGCAAGAGCCGCACCGAATACTCCGAGTTTAAGACCGCCTACCATCCAAAGGTCCATGATGATATTCAATACAGATGAAAATATTAAAAGCCATAACGGAATTTTCGATTCGCCGATTGAAGTAAACATGGTTGAAAGAATGTTGTACATAAATAAAAACGGAAAGCCCGCAAAATAGATGCGCAAGTACAGTACCGCATCCTCCATTATATCCGCAGGCGTTTGCAGTATGCTCATCATCCAATTAGAACCGAAAAATCCAAAGATACCGAGAAATATGCTTAAAAGCAAAAAGCTTATTAACGAGGTTGATATGATTGTTTTCATCTTGCCGTAATTTTGAGCACCGAAATAACGGCTTACAAGCACACCTGCGCCCACGCCTGCACCGAGTGCTATACAAATAAAAACATTTGTAAGTGCGGCACAAGCTCCGACGGCCGCAAGGGCAGAGGAGCCGACAAATTGACCGACGATAATTGAATCGGCCATATTGTATACTTGTTGAAAGAAGCTGCCTAAAATCATAGGCATCGCAAAAACAGTCAAAGCCTTGAGCGGCGGATCGGTTATTAAATATTCGTCCTTTGTCATTTTAATATTCTCCTGAAAATCACTTGCGTTATCCTTTTAATTTATGTATCCGTTTTCTTAGAATTGTAGCACAAAAGCAATGTTATATTTAAAAAGCCAAACAAGATACAGCTTTCTCAGTCTGCACCCTGTTCGGCTTACGTCTTTACTGAACAATCGCTCCCTGAGCGAACATTAGAAGTATATCATCGGCATAAATAAAAGTCAATGAGTTATAGTCCTGAATAGCCTGACCGTTGATATTTAATAAGCAGTAAAAAGTGTCGTTTCAAACATAAATCAGAACAGAAAACAGCACACAACCAATATCCGGTGTGTTGTTTTAGTCGGCATTTAGCCGCATATTATTTTATGACGCCGTTTGTTACCTTGAATGCGATGTTTTGTAAAAAGAATATAAAGCGGCGGAAATGAGGTTATGTGATAAATCAGCACAAATTCCGAAAAAAGCCGAAAAAGGTGATACAATCAAGCTCATAAAAGGGGCGGAGGAATGAAATGACAGCTGTTTGTAATAAAATAAAGTCAATAGTTGCATTTGCGGTTATTTGCGTTATATTGTCGCTGCCTCTCGATGCTTTTGCCTCGGGTGACAGCGACTTTGTGTATTATATTAAGAACGGAAAGGTTTGCGTAAGCGGCTACCGCGGAATGAGCGACACGATTTTGGTGCCCGAAAAAATTAAGGGCAAAACGGTGGCAGCGATTGACGATTACGCATTTTCGTCAAACGGAACCGTGGAATTTATCGGCTTACCCGATTCCGTCACCGCAGTCGGCAAAAACGCTTTTTCCGACTGCACGGCTCTGTCATATGTCAGCTTCGGCGCGAATTTAAACGAGATAGGCGACAATGCCTTTTCGGGCTGTTATTCCTTAAAAAAAGCAGAGCTTAAAAAAGGAGTTGCATATATAGGCAAGGGAGCCTTTAAAGGGTGTTCGTCGCTTTCTTTCGCCGCAATTCCCGACGGAGTGGCATTTATCGGTGAGAAAGCCTTTTTCGGTTGCTCTGCGTTACAAAAAGTTACGTTGCCCGAGAGTGTTACGGAACTTCATACAAGCACGTTTGAAAATTGTTCGTCTCTTTCAAAAGCTGAGCTTCGCGGCGTAAAAACAATAGGGGATCGAGCGTTCTATAATTGTGCCGCACTTTCGGAGATAAGCTTTTCACCGTCTCTTAAAGAGATAGGGGCTTTTGCCTTTTCGGTAAATACATCTTTGGAAAAAGTTACTTTGCCCCCAAATACCGAGCTTGTTTCAGACAAAGCTTTTTCGCGTTGTACGTCTTTAAAAACCGTTACCGTTTTCAGCGAAGCTCTGAAGATGTCGGCTACGGCATTAGACGGATGTACCTCTCTTTATGCAATATACGGAAGCTCCGCGTTTTCATCCGAAGCGGCAAGCGGCATAAGAAATGCAACGGTGTCTTTCGATTGTGTGTCCGAGGAGAAAGAAACCGGTGTTGTAAATACGGCAGTCGGTGTTACGGTACAAACGCTAAAGGAGATATTGGTATTCAAAGGAGTTATCGATGCTGCGGATGAATTAACCGTGTTTGATGAAAACGGCAATATTTTGCCTGATTTCGCCGTTGTCGAGGACGGTGCAGGTATTCGCATACGCAAAGGCAAAACGGATTATTATTACGTTGCGCGAGTGAATTTCGGCGATGTGAATTCAGACGGTAAAACGAACAGTGCGGACGCTGTTATAATGCTTAAATATTCGGCGGGCTTAACAGGCTTGTCTCCGATAAAACTCAAAGAGGCCGATTTAAACCGAGACGGAGCCGTAGATGAGAGCGACGCGGTTTTACTGCTTCGCAGGTCATGCGGTCTTATGGCATAATAAAAAAGCATCGCTGATTATTTTTACCAAAATCGCGGTGCTTTTAATTATTTTGTATTTTCTTTCAGATATTCCAACAATACATCTTTTCTGTTTTGGCATTTACCCTCTATAACGCCGTTAAGTAAAAAATCAAGCGAGCTTTTAATCTCTTTTCCCTCGGCAATACCGAAGGCCTTAATATCATCACCGTTTACTGCGAGAGATTTTAAATTATAGCACTCGTTGTTTATCTTTATCTCCTCATAGAACGAACGCATATTTTTAAGCTTTTCGTCTATTGCGTGCGGATCGGCCTTTGCCCTGTTATCGGCACGCTTGATTTTTATAAGGTTAAGGTATGTTTCGTCTCCGAGACTGCACATCATTTTTTTTGCCTGAATTTTGTCGCGCGGGGATTTCATATCGTGTATCAAAACGAGCTTTGATACCTCGTTTGTTGTATTATTGTCAAATTTCAGCCTTTTAAGAATGTCTCGCGTCTTTTTTTCGCTTATCACGGCATGACCTTTGAAGTGCGAAGTGCCGTTTTCGTCAGTGGTTTTGGCGTCGGGCTTTCCGAAATCATGGAAAAACATTGTAAGACGCAAAATTCTGTCATTAAAATCTATCGCGTCTACGGCGTGAAGCGTATGCTCGAACACATCGTATTTGTGATATTTTGTGTGCTGCTCGCATTCTGCAAGTGGGGCAAGCTCCGGGATAAATACCTCTATAACCGCGTGATATTTCCGTATAACGTCGGTTGCGTATTTTCCCGTGATAAGCTTTGTGAATTCAACCTGTAATCTTTCTTTTGACACATCCGACAGCAGCTGCCTGTTTTTCAGTATGCTGTCCGATGTGCTTTTTTCTATTTTGAATCCGAGCTCCGCCGAAAAACGGACGGCACGCATTATTCTGAGCGCGTCCTCCGAAAAACGGGTGTCGGGGTCGCCGACGCACCGTATTATTTTGTTGTTCAAATCGTCTTTGCCGCCGAAAGCATCAATTATTTTGTCGTCGCAATTACAGCAAAGCGTGTTTATTGTGAAATCACGCCTTGAGAGATCGTCTCTGAGGTTATCCGAAAATGATACCGTTTGCGGATGACGGTGGTCTGTATAGTCGCCGTCTATGCGATAAGTGGTTATTTCGAGCGGCATACCGTCAATTATAACAGTTACCGTCCCGTGCTTTATACCTGTCTCTATTATCCGTTCGCCGCAAAACACCTTTTCGGTTTCTTCGGGGCGTGCGCTTGTTGTGATGTCCCAGTCAAACGGGACTTTGCCGAGCAGACAATCACGAACCGCACCGCCGACAGCATAGGCTTCAAAACCGCTGTTTTTCAGCAGGCGTATTGCCTTATTCACTTGTTCGGGGAGCTTTATCATAATAATTCCTCAAAGTATGCTTTTGATTTCTGAGAGATTGTCGATTCTTATATCCGCGCCCACATTATCATACCCCGTGCCGTTGTGGTCATACCAACAGGTGGTGATTCCGAAGCTCTTCCCTCCGGATATATCTGCGGTAAGCGAATCGCCTATAAGTATAAATTTTGATTTGTCGGTTTCGTGCAGCTCATTGAGGCACCGCTCAAAAAATTCCCGTTGGGGCTTTTGTATGCCTATTCTCTCCGAAACAAAAAGGTGAGAGAAGCAGTCTATCATTCCGGCAAGTGTCAACCGATGCTTTTGCTGCTCAAAGGGACCGTTGCTTGCGGCACAGAGTATGTATTTTTTTGACAGATATTTAACCGTATCCACAGCCCCGTTTACAGGCTCGTGGCTGTCATATATCCCTTTTACGAATTCTTTTTCAAATTCGCGTCCGTCAAAAGTGATACCCATAACCGAAAAAACCATATTCCACCGTTTTTCGTGTATTTGATCCCTTGTGATTTCTCCCGTTTCGAGTTTTTGCCAGAGAGAGTCGTTGATTTTATGAAAAACCGACGGCATTTCTTTTTTGAAACCTACTCCGCAAGCTTTACAAGCGTTTGTCATAGCTTTTTCGGCACATTTGTTGAAATCCAAAAGCGTATTGTCAATGTCTATCAGAACATATTTAAACATATCGTAATCCTTCCTTCATCATAATGAAATTATATGATATTCACTTAATATTTTCAAGTGTTGAGCCGCTCCTTTACTTTATTTAAAAAATATTATAAAATAATAAAAAATAACCTTTACGTGGTGATGATTATGGAGCAAAGTAAAATTGAGCGTATAAACTTCCTTGCCAAAAAGCAAAAAGGGGATGGGCTTACTCCCGAAGAAAAGGAGGAGCAGGCAATTTTGCGCCGCGAGTATATCGACTCTTTTAAAAGAAATCTTGTCGCAAATCTTGAAAATACGTATATCGTTGATGAAAACGGAAATAAACATAAGGTTAAAAAGCATACCGATGACGATAAAAGCTGACTTGAGCTGTCGGCTTTGGGCGTATGAGCCCTAAATATCCGTTTGAAAAGGCAAATAACTTGACTTGACCGCTATATATAGTGTAAAATATATGGCGGTATTTTTCGGCAGGATTTTCCTGCGTGCATTTTTTCCGCCGCTCGGAATTTAAAAGGTGGTTTATTTAAATGGCAAAAAAAGCGGTATACAATGAAGAAAGTATTTCGCAGCTAAAGGGTGCTGACAGGGTTAGGCTTCGCCCTGCCGTTATTTTCGGCTCGGACGGTATTGAGGGCTGTGAGCACGCTGTATTTGAGATACTTTCAAATTCCATAGACGAGGCAAGGGAGGGCTACGGTAAAGAGATAACCGTGACCCGTTTTCTCGACGGCTCCGTTGAGGTTGTCGATCACGGCAGAGGTATGCCTATGGACTACAACGAAAAGGAAAAGCGCTGGAACTGGGAGCTGCTCTTCTGTGAGATGTATGCCGGCAGTAAATATAATACAAACAACGGCGGAACATACGAGTATTCACTCGGACTTAACGGACTCGGACTTTGTGCCACACAGTATGCTTCGGAGTATATGGATGCCGAGGTGCACAAAAACGGATTTCGCTATGAGATACATTTTAAGGCGGGCGAGCCCGTCAGCGAGCTTCAAAAGGAACCGTACAATAAAAAAGATACCGGGACAAGAATACGCTGGAAACCGGATATCAAGGTGTTCACCGATATTGATATTCCTCTTGAATACTATCAGGAGACTATATTAAGGCAGTCGGTTGTAAATGCGGGAATAAAATTCGTTCTTCGCAATCAAACCGGCGAAAAGAGCTTTGATAAATACGAATACTGCTACGAAAACGGTATAGTCGATTATATAAAGGAATTTGTCGGCGACGATGCGTTTTCTTCCGTGCAGTTTTGGCAGGGTGAGAGAAAGGGCAGAGACAGAGCCGATTTGCCCGAATACAAGGTTAAGCTCAATGTTGCGCTGTGTTTTTCCAATAAAAAACAGCTTAAGGAGTATTACCATAATTCCAGCTTTCTCGAACACGGCGGCGCTCCCGAAAAAGCTGTAAAAAGTGCGTTCGTTTCGCAGATTGACAGCTATTTAAAAGCAAACAGCAAGTATTTAAAGAGCGACAGCAAGATAAATTTCCAAGATGTGGAGGATTGTCTTGTGCTTGTTTCGTCATCCTTTTCAACCCAGACATCATACGAAAATCAGACCAAAAAAGCTATAACCAATAAATTCATTCAGGAGGCTATGACGGATTTTCTCCGCCATCAGCTTGAAGTGTATTTTATAGAAAACAGAATAGACGCCGAAAAAATTGCCGAGCAGGTGCTCATAAATATGCGTTCGCGCGTCAAGGCCGAATCCACAAGGCTCAACATTAAAAAGACGCTTCAAAGCGGCAACAGTATGACTGACAGAATCGAAAAATTCGTTGACTGCCGCTCAAAGGACGTTTCGGAGCGTGAAATATTCATAGTGGAGGGCGACTCGGCTCTCGGTGCCTGCAAGCAGGCGAGAGACAGTGCCTTTCAGGCAGTTATGCCGGTACGAGGGAAAATACTCAACTGTCTTAAGGCCGAATACCCCAAAATATTTAAAAACGACATTATAACAGACCTTATCAAAGTGCTCGGCTGCGGCGTTGAGGTAAGCTCCAAGGCAAATAAAAATCTGTCGCTTTTCAATATGGATAATCTGCGTTGGAGCAAGGTCATAATTTGTACCGATGCCGACGTTGACGGTTATCAGATACGGACGCTGATATTAACGATGATTTATCGTCTTATGCCCACGCTTATAAAAGAGGGTAAGGTGTTTATAGCCGAATCTCCGCTTTACGAAATAACTTGCAAGGACGAGACTTGGTTTTGCTACACCGAAAAGGAAAAGCAGGATGCCCTTCTTGAAATCGGAGACAGAAAATATACCATACAGCGTTCAAAGGGTCTCGGTGAAAACGAACCCGAGATGATGTGGCTTACCACAATGAATCCCAAAACCCGTCGTCTTATAAAGGTTGAGCCGGATTATTCACCCGAGGCTGTCGCCGATAAATTTGACCTTTTACTCGGCGACAATTTACAGGGCAGAAAAGATTATATTGCCGAAAACGGTGCTCAGTACATTGATATGACTGACCTTTCTTAACGTTATCACGGCAAATCAGGAGAGTCGGAAAATGGCTAAAAGAACCAAGAAAAACGAAACAGACCGAAATTCGGAGGAACTTAACATAAACGCTCATATTCTCGGTGCAGGCGAGGTGGTAGAGCAGCATATAACCGATACGCTTGAAGTGAACTATATGCCGTATGCCATGAGTGTTATTATGTCGCGTGCCATTCCCGAAATAGACGGTTTTAAACCGTCACACAGAAAGTTGCTTTATACTATGTATAAAATGGGACTGCTTCAGGGAGGCACTATAAAATCCGCCAATATAGTCGGCCGCACCATGCAGCTGAACCCCCACGGCGACGCGGCAATTTACGAGACGATGATTCGTTTGGCGCGCGGCAATGAGTCGCTCCTTCACCCTTATGTTGAGTCAAAGGGTAACTTCGGTAAATCGTATTCAAAAAATATGCAGTATGCGGCTTCGCGTTATACCGAGGCAAAATTAGCCCCGATTTCAGCCGAGCTTTTCCGCGATATAGATAAGGACACGGTCGATTTTGTACCGAACTACGACAATACCATGACCGAGCCCACGCTTTTGCCCGTTACATTCCCGTCGGTGCTCGTAAATGCCAATATGGGCATAGCCGTCGGTATGGCTTCAAATATTTGTTCGTTTAACTTGAAAGAAATCTGCGATACTACCGTGGCGCTTATAAAGGACCCCGACGCCGATATAACCGAAACGCTCAAGGCTCCCGATTTTATAGGCGGCGGTCAGATACTCTACGACGAAGATAAGATGAACGAGATATTCCGCACGGGTCGCGGAAGCTTCAAAATTCGCGCAAAGTACAGCTATGATAAAAAGAATAACTGTATTGATATATACGAAATTCCGGCGACCACCACTACGGAGGCGATAATCGATAAGATAGTCGAACTCGCAAAGGGCGGCAAGGTTAAGGAAATTTCCGATATCCGCGACGAGACCGATAAAAAGGGTCTTAAAATAACAATTGACTTAAAGCGCGGCACAGATGCAGACAAGCTTATGAAAAAGCTCTATAAAATGACTCCGCTCGAAGATTCATTCGGCTGTAACTTTAATGTGCTTATCGCGGGAACGCCGAGAGTTCTCGGAGTGCGCGAGCTGCTTTTGGAATGGATAGCTTTCCGTACCGAATGTGTAAATCGCCGTGTCTTTTTTGACCTTTCCAAAGCAAAAGACAGGCTGCATCTTTTAGAGGGACTTCAAAAAATTCTTCTCGATATTGATAAGGCAATAAGAATAATACGCTCAACGGACGAGGAGTCCGAGGTTGTTCCGAACTTGATGATAGGCTTCGGAATAGATAAGATACAGGCGGATTATGTGGCTGAAATCAAATTGCGCCACTTAAACCGTGAGTATATTTTAAAGAAAACGGAAGATATAGAAAAGCTGAGAGCCGAAATCGAGGATATGGAGGATATTCTCGCAAGTCGCTCAAGAGTTAAAAAAATTATCGTAAACGAGCTTTCGGATGTCGTTAAAAATTACGATAAGCCGCGTCGCTCGGAAATAATCTACACGAGTGATATAGATGACGAATCGGAGCCCGATGAGGAGATACCGAATTATCCCGTTACGCTATTCTTTACCAAGGAGGGCTATTTCAAAAAGATAACTCCGCAGTCACTGCGTATGAGCGGTGAGCAAAAGCTAAAGGAAAACGATGAAATAATAGAGACCGTTGAGGCTGCAAACAATACCGAGCTTTTGTTCTTTACCGATAAGTGCCGTGTTTATAAAGCCAAAGCTGCCGATTTTGACGACAGCAAGGCGAGTGTTCTCGGTGATTATGTGGCATCAAAGCTTGAGATGGAGCCCGATGAAAACGCCGTGTATATGGCGGTTACAACAGACTATAAGGGCTTTATGCTGTTCTTCTTTGAAAACGGCAAGCTTGCCAAAATAGACCTCTCCGCCTATGAGACTAAAACGAACCGCAAGAAGCTGATTAAGGCGTATTGTGAGAAATTCCCGGTAGTCAATATGTTCTGTGTGACTGAGGATAAGGAGTATGTTATGAAGTCCACCTCCGGCAGAATTCTTCTTCTCAATACCGGCGCAATAGCCGTCAAAACGACCAAGGATTCTATGGGCGTATCGGTTATGACTCTCAAAAAAGGGCATAGGGTATCTTCCGTAAAAGAGTATGCCGATGGTGAGTTTGTAAAGCCTGCGAGATACAGGACGAGAACTTTGCCTGCCGCCGGTGCGACTTTGTCGGCTGACGATGTCGGCGAGCAGCTTACACTTTAACTTAGAAAATATACCGTGTTTCGAAATTCGTTTTTCGGAATTAGGTATATTTTTTTGTTTTCGGGTGTCAACCGAGAATGCATGAGTGTTGACTATGCATTTCGGATGTTGTATAATTCCGATATAAGTAAATGTCTGTTTCGGGGCTTAACGGAGGTTAATATGAAAAGACGAACTAAAATAATTTCGGCTGTTATGGCTCTCGCAATACTTGTATGCGTGTTCGCTGTACTTGCGACGTCGTTTGCCGTTGACACTTCTTCCGAAAGCGCATCCTTCAGAGTTGACGCGCAGATTATGGGCTATAACAGGGTAGAGGTAAAAATATATGCTCCGGCAGGGGCCGCGGGCGGCAGCTATACGCTTAAATACGATTCCTCATATTTGAGGCTCACAAAGCCGGATGCGGATAAAAAAGGCGAGCAGACGTCGGTTACTTCGTACGAAAACGGCGGTACGGCAATAACAAATTATAATTTTTCACAGGATTCTTTAAGATGCTCGGCAGCCGCGCCGAAATCCTCTTCGACGGAGCAACTGTACGGAAGTTATACTTTTTATTTTGACGGCAACTATAAAGAAGGCAGCATATCTGTAACTGCATTTGATATTTACAGCGGAGACGAAACTCCAAAGCTTCTCGGCTCTGATAAAACCGCAAAATGTGACTTTGACGTAAAGGAAGCTCCCGCAAACACAATATCGCTGAAATATATAGGAGATAAATATTACTATATGGTTAGCGGCAAAAATGATACTTCATACAGCGGGCTTGTAAATTATTACGGCACCTATTATTATGTCGAAAACGGTGTGCTGAACTGGGATTACTCAGGTCTTACTAAGTATTATGGTACTTGGTATTATGTCGAAAACAGTGTTCTTAATTGGAATTATACGGGTCTTACAAAGTACTACGGTACATGGTATTACGTCGAAAACAGTGTTCTTAATTGGAACTATACGGGGCTCACGAACTACTACGGCACATGGTATTACGTCGAAAACAGCGTCTTAAATTGGAACTATACGGGGCTCACAAACTATTACGGCACCTGGTATTATTGCGAGGGCAGTGTACTTAATTGGGATTACACCGGGCTTACAAAATATTACGGCACTTGGTATTACGTCAAAAAGGGCGTGCTTGACTGGAATTATACGGGATACACCTATTATTACGGCACGCGTTACTATGTCAGAAACGGAGTTCTTGCGTAATACGCATTGTATTTGATTGTTTCTCGCTTGCTTAAAGACTGCTGCATACAAAATATTGCAAAACCGTTCATTAATTTGAACGGTTTTTTGTTTTTTTGAGAAATGTGTCAATACAACACTTTTGCATAAAAACTATTGCAATTATATACTGATTGTTGTATAATTCGAATAAACGGCAGGGCTTTATGCCGTAAAAATCAGGGAGGATATTAAATTTATGAAAAATTTCAAAAAGTTGATTGCGGTTGTACTGACTGTTATTCTATCGCTGTCTGTAATGTCGGTCGTCGCTTTTGCGTCTACTACCGATTCACTTAAGCGAACGGATGACGGTACTTGGCTCTATATGGAAAACGGTGAACATAATGCCGACTACACAGGCCTTGTTAAGTATTATGACACTTGGTATTATGTTGAAAACGGCGAGCTTAATTGGAACTATACAGGCCCTACCGAGTATTACGGCACAACATATTATGTCATAAAAGGTGTACTTGAATGGGATTATTCAAGCCTTGTTTGTGTTGATGATGTTTGGCATTATGTAGAAAATGGTGTTTATTCGAATGATTACACCGGTCTTACAAAATATTACGGCACTTGGTATTATGTTGAGGACGGCGT
>OLWQ01000516.1_pt1 | contig 16481 bp, 14 predicted proteins | sample 1673981 | NCBI WGS metagenome assembly OLWQ01 (sample SAMEA103958136, study PRJEB25191) | human gut metagenome | reverse complement strand
TCTTCTTTATATCACACTTTTTAACACACTTCTGCGTCACTCGCGTTGTCAGGTACTGCCCGGGGCAACGATCAGCAGCGCTAAAAGGCGTTTAAGGTGTTCCCCCGCAAACAATTTTGGTGTATAATGGTAAAAACGCACCCATATTAAAGGAGGAACCAAGCATGATCCAATTCGGTCTACGTCTGCACGACGCAGAAAAGCTGCCCATTGAACAGGTGCTGCCGCTGGTACGCCAGAAGGGCTTTTCCTGCGTGCATCTGGCGCTGAGCAAATCCCTGAAGGAGGTGCCCAACACCCCCTCTGCCCTCACCCCCGGCTACGCGGCCTATCTGCGCCGTCTGTTTGCAAAAAATGAGCTGGACATTGCGGTGCTGGGCAACTACCTGAATCTGGCGCACCCGGATACGGATGCTCTGCACGCCATTCAGGAAAAGTACTACGCGCATATCCGCTTTGCCAGCCTGCTGGGCTGCGGCATGGTGGGCACCGAGACCGGTGCACCCAACGCAGAGTACAAGTTCTGCCCGGAGTGCCGCAGCGATGCTGCCCTTGCCACCTTTATCACAAACTTCAAGCCGGTGGTGCGCTGCGCCGAGCAGTACGGCGTGACCATTGCCATTGAGCCGGTGGTCAGACACATTGTGTATGACGCCCGCCGCGCCCGCACCGTGCTGGACGAGATCGGCAGCCCCAATCTGCAGATTCTGCTCGACCCGGTGAACCTTTTGAACATGGAAAACGTGGACCGCCGGGAGGAAGTGTTTGCCGAGACCATTGAGCTGCTGGGCAAGGATGTGGCCATGATCCACTTCAAGGACTTTTTGCTGCAGGACGCCGACGGGCAGCTGGCTGCCACCGGTGCCGGACAGGGCGGTATGGGCGACTACCGCACCATTCTGCGTTTTGCCAAGGAACAGAAGCCCTATGTGTTCGCCACCTTGGAGAACACCACCCCGGAAAACGCAGTCCAGTGCCTGCAATATCTGCAAAAACAGTACGACGAGTGCTGATAACAAATTGAACTGCACGCTGCTATCCGCAGCAGCTGGTGTTTTCATAGTATGAAAAAAGTCTGAACCGGTGGCTCATGCCTCAGTTCAGACTTTTTTGTTATTCCATGCCTTTATCTGCCAGCGGCAAAGGCTCAGGCCTTCACAGCCTGAAAGCTGATCTGCTCAATGGCCTCGTTGAGAATACTAAAATTGAGAATTATTTGTCAATTTTCGGAAGGTGCGGAGTAGTCACCCCTGCCCCCCTAATGAAAGCAAAACGGCCTGAGCCCTGTACCATACAGGATCCAGACCGTTCCGATTGCTTTACTTCTGCTCTTTGTCCACTACCTGGATCTTGCCCTTCTTCCACAGCACATAGGAAGTCAGGATGCCGATGGGCAGCATCACGATGATAAAGATGCCCACAAGCCCGCCCAGCACGGAACCGTAGCCCGCAAGGCGTGCGGCAAGGGAAACCACCGTCATGATGATCAGCACCGGAAGCACCCCCTTGCTGCCACTGGACGAGCTGGCGAACAGGCCCAGCGCCATGGAGCCAAACAGGGCCGGCAGCAGGTAGCCGGAGGCCGTCTTGACAGCGGGCAGCTCGAATACCGGGCTGATGAAGGAGGCGCACACCGCTGCCAGCGTCAGGATGGCAACCGTCATCAGGGAGGAGACCGCAACAGCCACCGATGCAATGGCCTCACCCTCCGGGGTGTTGGGTGTGATCCATCAGCAGCGAGACTTTGTGCTCCGGGTCGCCGCCCACAAACCGTGCCATGTTCCGCAGGTTGTTGTGATCCATGGCGATAAGATAATCGTAAGTCTCGTAGTCCCGCCGGGTCATCTGCCGGGCGGTCTTGCCCGCGCAGGAGATGCCGTGCTCCGCCAGCTTGCACCGGGCAGGCGGATAGACCGGGTTGCCGATCTCCTCGGTGCTTGTGGCAGCCGAGGCAATTTCAAACTGCGCGGAAAGCCCGGCCTTTTCCACTAAGTCCTTCATCACAAATTCCGCCATGGGGCTGCGGCAGATATTGCCGTGGCAAATAAACAAGACTTTTTTCATCTTACTCCCCCAGCACCTCGCCCAGTGCCAGCACGGCGTTGCGGACGCACTCCGGGCAGGGGCACAGCGGTGCACCGGTCTCCACACCCTTCAGGTCTTTACAAATGGTAGCACCGCATTTTTCCTGAAAGTTTTGCAACAGTTCCTTGGAAATGTGGGGCGTGCCCTTGCCGTCGGTGACAACGCCTGCCACCATCACTGCGCCGATGAGTGCACCGCAAGTGCTTTCCATGCAGCCCATACCGGCGGCATAGCCTGCGCCCAGCTTCATCAGGGTGTCGGCATCCACCGGCAGCTTATCCTCAAATGCTTTCAGCACCGCCTGCGCGCAGTTGCACTGTCCGGCAGCTTTCCATGCGGCAGCCTGTGCTGCCCGTTCTTTGATGTTCATTTCACAGTCCTCATCTTTCTTTGATCCGTTCCGGTTCATTGCGTTCAGTATACCACGCTTTTCCCCTGCGGAAAAGATTCTGCCCCCATAAAGCCCTATTTCCGGGATCAGTTCCTACACCACCACATACAGCATAGCTCCGGCAAAAAGGTCAAGAACCTTTGTTCACCTTGTGCCCTCCTGCGGCTTCAACGCCCTTTTGCGGTATTGCAGAGGGCTTTGCCCGGTGGCTTTTGCAAAGCGGGTGGAAAAATTGCTGGCATCCCCAAAGCCTACCTTCTGTGCAATTTCGCTGACGCTGTGGTCGGTGAGGACAAGCAGTTCCTTTGCCTGTGTGATGCGGAAGTTGACCAGATAATTATACGGTGTCGTGCCCATATACCGCCGGAACAGCCGCAGAAAATAGCTTTTGCTCATGTGCGCCTCTGCCAGCAGGTCGGCAAGGCAAAGTTCCTGCTGGTAATTTTTGCGCAGGGTCTCCGCTGCCTGCAAAATGACCTGCCGTGCGCTGGTGGTCTCGGCCTCTGCAAGAATGGTCTGTGCGCACAGGGCAAGCATCCCGTGCAAAGCCAGACCGGTCTGCACCATGCTGTCCACATTGCCGCGCTCCATCTGGCCCAGAATCGTTTCAAACAATTCCTGCATCTTGGCCCCAGTGATCTGCACCGGGGTCAATTTTTTGCCCGGAAACAGCAGCGGTTCCATGGCCGCAACGCCCACACCGTCCAGATGCACCCAATAATGATGCCAGCAGCTTTGCCCCGGGGCGGTGCAGTAGCTCTGCGGGGTGCGGCAGTTCAGCAGCAGCGCCTGCCCGGTGCTGAGCACCACATGGCTTTCCCCCTGCTCGATGAGCCCTGCACCCCGGAGGGTATAAAACAGAAGGTAGCTTTCTTTATCGGTGCGGGCAGTGGAAAAATGCTGCTGGGCATAGAACACCCCCGCCTCGGTGCAGTAATAGGGCTGTGCCAGCTCTGCTTCGCTGGGAGTGGTGCGTTTCCATACACTCTCCGGGGTCACATCCATGTTGTAGGTCAGCATTTTCCGTTTCCTCTCTTTCCACATTCAGTATAGCGCACCGCTCTTTGCAGCGCAAGAGTAGACTTTTCGCAAAGAATGCGTCACCTTTGCGGATGGAATTGCCCGCATTATACCGCTATACTGGTAGCAGTCAAAGCCACACAGGAGGCGCATTATGCACAAAAACTATCTTGCCATCGACATTGGTGCGTCCAGCGGGCGGCACATTGTCGGATGGATGGAGAACGGTGTTCTCCGCACCGAGGAAGTGTACCGTTTTCCCAATAGCGTCCAGCGGGTGGACGGTCATCTGGAATGGGACATCGACAGCCTGTTTATCAACGTGAAGCAGGGCATCCGGGAAGCCTTTGCAAAATATCCGAATATCGAGAGCCTTTCCATTGATACATGGGCGGTGGACTATGTGCTGCTGAAAGACGGTCAGCCCCTCTCCCCTGTCTACGCCTACCGGGACAGCCGGACGCAGGCCGTGATCCCCGAAGTCCACAGCATTCTGCCCTTTGCGCAGCTTTACCAGCGCACCGGCATCCAGTTCCAGCCCTTCAACAGCATTTATCAGCTGTATGCCGACAAAAAAGCCGGGCGGCTGGCGCAGGCCGAGGACTTTTTGATGATCCCGGAATATCTGCTGTGGAAGCTCTGCGGCGTAAAGGCGCGGGAATACACCAACGCCACCTCCACCGGCCTTGTGAACGCCCAGACCAAAGAGTACGACCCGGAGATCTTGCAGGCGCTGGGCTTGCCGGAAACGATGTTCCCTAAGCTCACCGCACCCGGCACGGTGCTGGGCCCGTTGAAGGCGGACATTGCCGCCGAGGTGGGCGGACAGACCAAAGTAGTACTGTGCGCCACCCACGACACCGCCAGCGCCGTGGAGGGCATTCCGATGGAACAGGGCGATGCACCGTTCCTCTCCTCCGGCACATGGAGTTTGCTGGGAGTCAAGCTGGCAAGACCCATCACCAGCCCGGAGAGCCGCCGCGCCAACTTTACCAACGAGGGCGGCGTGGGGTACATCCGCTACCTGAAAAACATCATGGGTCTGTGGATCATCCAGTGCGTGCAAAAACAACTGGGCATCTCCTTTGCCCAGATGGTGGAGCTGGCCAAGACCAGCACCTACACCCGCATTTTTGATGTGAACGCTGCCCGCTTCTCTGCCCCGCAGGATATGAGCGCGGAGATCAGAGCCGCCCTTGCCGAGATCGGTGAAGCCCCTGCCACGGATGCCGACCTTATCAACAGTGTCTATCATTCGCTGGCGTACTGCTACGGGGAAGCCTATCGTGAGATGGAGGCTGTGACCGGGCAGCACTGGGATAAACTCTACATCGCAGGTGGCGGCGCAAAGAACGCCACCCTGAACGAGCTGACCGCCCATTATACCGGAAAACAGGTCGTGGCTCTGCCCATCGAGGCAACGGCCATCGGCAATTTGAAAATTCAGATGCAGATTTAAGAAGGAGGAACCCTATGAGTTACGCAGAAGCAAAAGCCCGCTACGCCGCCATTGGCGTGGACACCGAAGCTGCCATTGCCCGGTTAAAGACCGTGCCCATTTCTCTGCACTGCTGGCAGGGAGATGACGTCCGTGGCTTTGATACCGACCCCACCAAGCCCCTGACCGGCGGCATCCAAACCACCGGCAACTACCCCGGCCGTGCCCGCACCCCGGAGGAACTGATGGCAGACATGGACAAGGTGCTGTCCCTCTGCCCCGGCACCAAAAAGATTAACCTCCATGCCTCCTATGCCATTTTTGACGAGGAGAACCCGTGGGTAGACCGGGACAAACTGGAGCCGAAGCACTTTAAAAAATGGGTAGATTTCTGCAAGGCAAGAGGTCTAGGCGCAGACTTTAACCCCACCTTTTTCTCCCACCCCAAGTGCGACCCGCTGACCCTTGCCAGCCCCAACGAGGAGACCCGGAAATTCTGGGTAGAGCACGGCAAGGCCTGCATCCGCATCAGCCAGTATCTGGCCGAGGAACTGGGGCAGCCCTGCACCATGAACATCTGGACGGGCGACGGCTTTAAGGACGTACCGGCGGACCGCAAAGGCCCCCGGGACCGCTATAAAGCAAGCATTGACGAGATCCTGAGCGAGCCTTACGACTTCAAGCTGGTGAAGCCCTGCATCGAGAGCAAGGTGTTCGGCATCGGTGTGGAGGCGTACACCGTGGGCAGTGCCGAGTTTGCCCTGAGCTACGCCGCCTTCAACCGGGAAAAGTGCATTCCGCTGATGGACAACGGCCACTACCATCCCACCGAAGTGGTCAGCGACAAGATTCCTGCCCTGCTGGCCTTCTTCCCGGAGATCGCCCTCCACATCACCCGCCCCATCCGCTGGGACTCCGACCATGTGGTGCTGTTTGACGATGAAACGAAGGAGATCTGCAAGGAGATCGTGCGCTGCGGCGGTCTGGACGGCCGGGTGAACATTGCACTGGATTACTTTGATGCCTCCATCAACCGCATCTCCGCATGGACGGTAGGCTTCCGCAACGTGGAAAAGGCGCTGCTGTCTGCCCTGTGCACCCCGCACACGGCGCTGAAGGAGCTGCAGGACACCAACCAGTTCACCGAGCTGATGGTGCGGCAAGAGGAGCTGAAGACCCTGCCTTTTGGGGAAGTCTGGGACGAATACTGCCGCCGGAACGGTGTGCCGGTGGACGGTGCATGGTTTGAGGAAGTCAAAAAGTACGAGCAGAACGTGCTGAGCAAGCGCATTTGAATGAGAGAGGTTTTTGAAGATGGGTATTCTGGATATTGAAATTGTCAAAGGTTTTATGCGGATGTGCAACGATGGCTGGCTGCAGGGCTGGCACGAGCGCAACGGCGGCAACCTGACCTACCGCATGAAGGAAGAGGAAGTGGCGCAGTGCCGTCCCTTCTTTGACCCGCAGCCCCGGGAGTGGGTGAACATGGGCGTGCAGGCAGATAATCTGGCCGGGGAGTATTTCATCACCACCGGCTCCGGCAAGTTTTTCCGCAACGTGGAGCCGGACCCTGTTCACAGCATCGGTATTGTGGAGATCAACGACAAGGGCGACAGCTGGCGCATCGTCTGGGGTCTGGAAGATGGCGCAAAGCCCACCAGTGAGTTCCCCAGCCACTTTATGAACCACAGTGTCCGCAAAGCCGCCACCAATGGCGCAAACCGCGTTATCTACCACTGCCACGCCACCAACGTCATTGCCCTGACCTACATTCTGCCCCTGACCGACCGGGACTTCACCCGTGCGCTGTGGCAGAGCGCCACCGAGTGCCCGGTGGTGTTCCCGGAGGGCGTGGGTGTCTGCCCGTGGATGGTGCCCGGCGGAGCCGACATTGCCATGGCCACCAGTGAGCTGATGAAAACCTATCAGGCTGCCATCTGGGCACAGCACGGTCTGTTTGCTTCCGGCCCGGACTTTGACATCACCTTCGGTCTGGCCCACACCATCGAAAAGAGCGCCGAAATTTACGTCAAGGTGCTCTCCATGGGCGGCGGCATCATCCGGCAGACCATCACCGACGACGACCTGCGCGCCATTGCCCGCGACTTTGGCGTGACCCTGAACGAGAAGTTCCTCAACTGAGCCATTCTCCCCCATTTTTCTTCATCATAGCAGAACAGGCATCCTGCCCGATACCGCCAAGCGGTAACGCAGGATGCCTGTTCTGCTTTATGTTTCCCGGAATTCCATGGGCGTTTTTCCGGTGACCTGCTGAAAGACCGCGCTGAAATAATTGCGGGTGGCAAAGCCAAGCTGCTCGGAAATTTCCCGGACGCTGAGCGGTGTACTTTTCAGCAGAACTTTCGCACGTTCGACCTTTGCAAACTTTACATAGTTCGTCACGCTCAGACCGGTTTCTTCCTTGAATTTGTGGGTGAGGTAATATTCCGTGTAGCCCACCAGGGCGGCAAGATCTTCCGCTACGATCTTTTTGTCCAGATTCATCTCGATATAATCCACACATTTCTGGATCTGCATACTGAGGTTGGGGTTCGTCCGGTGTTTGTGGACACGCCGGATGAAATCATCGTACATCATCATTGCAAGGGGGGCCAGCTCATCCAGCGATTTTGCCGCTTCTGCCGTCTGAATGTAGCTGTCCCCCAGGGAGTACGCCTCCTCCGGGGAAAGACCGCCCTCAATGGCGGCACGGCAGACCAGAGAGGTGAACACGATGATGGAGGTCTTGCTCTGGCGCAGGACATCGCTGCTCTGCACCGGCACGCCTGCGCTCATGCTCATACTGTTGGAAAGCGCCTGCTTGTAATTCAGGTCTCCGGTGCGGACCATTTGCAGCATTCCCTGCTCCGCCATCCAGATCTTATGCCGGTCATGGGGAATCGCATCGCTTTTCAGCCGTTCGTCCTGTGCTGCACTGCTGTTCACATCGCTCAACTCCAGCCGCTGCCCGGTCAGGCAGTAGTGCATCATCAGCAGATAGCGGTTCATAATGGTGTTTTGCAGGGTAGGAACTTTTTCAAGGGCTTTGTAAAGTTGGATCGTCCATGCCACACTGATCTCCAGCTTGCTGTAGTATTTCAGCCCTTCCTCGATCCCGCGCATTGTCACATCCCGATGGAACACCGGCCCGATGACCCAGACACGCTTCAGTTTCCCCTCTTCCTTTTCAAAGGCTGCGCCCCACAAAAGACCCAATGCCGTCCCCAAGGTAACGGGCACATCGTCCCGGTTCCCATGCTCCAGCATCCGCTGTTTGCAGCCGAACAGTTCAAATGCACTGGAAAGAAATGCCTCGTCCGGGCAGTTGCTCCGTAGTAGCTTTCCCTTTGCATCATAGCACCATGTATAAACATTGCCGCCGCACTGGACAAGCTCGGAAAACAGCATCATATTCTGGAGAACATTCATGTGTAACCCCTCCGGCTCATTGGCTCATTGATAGAGCCAGTATATCATACTTCCGCCGTTTTTTCTACCGATGCCCGGAACCCCCTCTCAAGCTCCGCAATACTCCCCCAGCATCGCAAGTCTGGGCTTTGCGGTCCGTTCCATAGTTTCACGGTTCACGGCGATCAGGCCGAACTGCATGGCATAGCCCTTCTGCCACTCAAAATTATCCATCAGGCTCCAATGGAAGTAGCCCTTCACCGGGATGCCGTCGGCGATGCAATGCTGTACGCCCTCCAGTGCCTGTCGGATAAACGCCACACGGCGGGTGTCCTCAGCGGTGGCAATGCCGTTTTCGGTGACCATGAGGTCGCCCTTGAATGCTTCTGCCACCTTGCGGAGGACGTGTTCCAGTGCCTGCGGATAGACCTCGTAATCCATCTGGGTCAGTTCTGCGCCCTCCGGGGTGCGCTCGCTGACAAAGATCTGCGGCTGGGGTATGCCGAACACCTGTGCATTCTCCATGGCAGCATGATGATTCTCCTTTTTATCAGAAGCCGTGTTTTCTCTGTGCCTATTGTAACAGGTCTGTGCGGAGCAAAAAGGATAATTTTTCACGTTATTGGTAAATTTTTCGTTGAGCGGTCAGAACTACACGAATTTTTATCCTTAATTCCAATTTTTTGTCTGGCAGTACCTATTGCATTCTGTTATTCTGGTGTCAGAAAAAGCAGAACTCAGTTCACACAAAAAGGAGGAAAAACATTATGTTCCAAAAGAAACCCAGTGCCAGTGAGGTAGACGACGTCCAGTACCGCCGCGCCAAAACATGGCAGATCATCTGTTATGCCTGCAACGCCTTTGTGGGCATGAGCGTCTACTCCCTGATCGGTATGGCAAGTTATTCTGCCAGCATCGGCTACGGCATCACCACTGCAACCGTTGGCATCATCCTGATGCTGGCCCGCATTCTGGACGCCTTCACCGATCCGATGCTGGCATTCGTCTACGACCGCGTCAACACCCGTTTCGGCAAGCTGCGCGTTCTGCTGATCAGCGGCTACCTGATCGAAGCAGTCGGCCTGCTGTGCATGTTCAACCTGTGCTCCAGCAAGGGCTTCGGCCTGCCGGTGTTTGCCCTGACCTACATTATCTACATCATCGGCTACACCGTCACCAACATGACCGCCCAGACCCTGCCGGCTATTATGACCAACGATCCCCGCCAGCGTCCCACCATCGGTGTCTGGACCACTGCGCTGAACTACTTCGTGCCCATGGGCATGAGCATGCTGGTCTACACCGTCATCCTGCCCAAGTGCGGCGGCACCTTCAATCAGGGCTTCCTCAGCACGGTCTGCACCATCGTCCTGATCATTGCCGGCATCGGCACCCTGATCGTCTGCGCTGGCATCTCCGCTTACGACAAGCCCGAAAACTTTGATAGCATCAGTAAAAATCACGAACCGCTGAAGGTTGCGGATATTCTTGAGGTGTTCAAACACAACAAGCCCCTGCAGTGCTATGTTGCCTCCCACGCTTCCGATAAGCTGGCACAGCAGGTAGGCAGCCAGGCCATCATCAACACGATGCTGAACGGCATCCTCATCGGCAACATGGGTCTTGCTACCACCCTTAGCATGATCAGCATGGTGCCTTCCATCTTCTTTGCGGCCTTCGGTGCAAAGTATGTAGGCAAAAAAGGCAGCAAGAAGGGCATCGTGACCTGGACCTGCGTCAGCATGACCATCACCGCTGTGCTGATCCTGTTCTTCATCTTTACCGACACTCGTCAGATCGGTGTGATCGGCAGCTGGAACATGATCGTTTACGTCCTGCTGACCCTGCTGCAGAACGGCTCCAACATGTGTATCACCACCTCCAACAACTCTTACATGGCTGATACCATCGACTACGAGCTGGACCGCAGCGGCCGTTACATCCCGGCGGTTGTCTCCGGCACTTACAGCCTGATCGATAAGCTCATCACCTCGGTGGCTGCTGTCATCGCCACCGGTGCGGTCGCCCTTCTGGGTTACACCACCACCATGCCCCAGCCCACGGATCCCTACACCAGCGGCATCTTCTGGATGACCCTTGCCATCAAGTACGGTCTGCCGATGCTGGGCTGGGTCATCACCCTGATCGCCATGCCGGGCTGCCCCCTGACCAAGGAAGAAATGGTCAACGTCCAGAAGCGCATCGCAGATAAAAAAGACGCCCTTCGTCATGAAGTAATTGCAGAACATATGCAGTAACATCCTGCAAAGACCGAAAGGGCTCATACGCTCTTTCGGTTTTTGCTGATTCTGTTCATCTTTTATAAAGGAGTTTTTACCATGAGCAAGACCATCCTGCTGAATCATAGCAACTGGCATTTTACCAAGGAGAACCCCGGCATCCCCGCCGCCGTTATGGGCAAGGCCATTGCCCTGCCCCACACCTGGAACGCGGTGGACGGTCAGGACGGCGGCAACGATTACTACCGCGGCACCTGCTGGTATACACTGGCCCTGACAAAGCCCGCCATCCCGGCAGGCGGCAAGGCTGTTTTGCAGCTGGACGGCGCAGCCATGACCGCCGCCGTTTACCTGAACGGGGAAAAGCTGGCCGAGCACAAGGGCGGCTACTCTACCTTCCGGGTGGACCTGACCGACCACCTGAAAGACGAGAACCTGCTGGCCATCAGCGTGGACAACCGCGACAACGACACCGTGTACCCCCAGAAGGCGGACTTCACCTTCTACGGCGGCATTTACCGGGATGTGACCCTGCACATCGTCCCGGCAGAGCACTTCGCCCTGCCCGCTAATGGTGCCCCGGCACTGAAGGTGACCCCTATCGTCACCGACCTTGCCGCCAAGACCGTTGAAGTTACTGTGGAAGCCGCCGTGGTGGGCGCACAGAGCGTAACCTTTGCACTGGAAGGCCAGAGCATCGCCGCCTCGGTGGAAAACGGCACCGCAAAGGCTGTTTTCACCCTGCACGATGCCCATCTGTGGGATGGCGTGGAGGACCCCTTCCTTTACACCGTTTCCGCCAAGCTGGACAATGGCGAGGAGACCTCCGCTCGGTTCGGCTGCCGGAAATTTGAGTTTGACCCCCAGAAGGGCTTTATCCTGAACGGCCGCAGCTATCCGCTGCGCGGCGTTTCCCGCCATCAGGACCGCAAGGGGGCCGGCAATGCCCTGACCAACGAAATGATGGAGGAGGATATCTCCATCATTCTGGAAATGGGCGCCAACACCATCCGGCTGGCACACTATCAGCACGCACCGTATTTCTACGACCTGTGTGATGAAAAGGGTCTTGTTATCTGGGCAGAGATCCCCTACATCACCATGCACATGACCAACGGCCGTGCCAACACCCTGACCCAGATGGAAGAGCTGATCGTCCAGAACTACAACCACCCCTGCATTGCTGTGTGGGGCCTGTCCAACGAGATCACCGCCGCCTCTGCGGTCAACGAGGATCTGCTGGAAAACCACCGTCTGCTGAACGAACTGGCGCACAAGCTGGACCCCACCCGCAAGACCACCATGGCAAACGTGTTCATGCTGGAGACCACCAGCCCCATTCTGGAGATCCCGGATGTGAACAGCTACAACCTCTACTTCGGCTGGTATCTGGGGGACCTTGAGCAGAACGACGAGTTCTTTGACAAATATCATGCCGATTACCCTGACCGCTGCATCGGCTTTTCGGAGTACGGCGCAGACGCCAACCCCCAGTACCAGAGCAGCCACCCGGAAAAGGGAGACTATACCGAGAGCTACCAGTGCGTTTACCACGAGCATATCGCAAAGATGATTGCCGAACGTCCGTGGCTGTGGGCGACCCATGTGTGGAATATGTTTGATTTTGCCGCCGATGGCCGCGATGAGGGCGGCAAAAACGGCGAGAACCAGAAAGGACTTGTCACCTTTGACCGCAAAATCAAGAAGGACGCCTTCTACCTGTACAAGGCCTACTGGAGCAAGCAGCCCTTTGTACACACCTGCGGCAGCCGCTATGTGGACCGCACGGAGGATGTGACCGAGGTCAGAGTATACTCCAACCTGCCGGAGGTTTCTCTGTACAAGGACGGGCACCTTGTCGAAACGAAAAAAGGCGACAAAGTGTTTGTTTTCAATGTGCCCATCACCGGCAAGCACAGCATTGAGGCCCGCGCGGGGGCGTATTCCAGCGTGATTCTGGTCAACAAGGCTACAGAGCCGAACCCCGCCTACGCGATGTCCAACCGTCAGGTCGTGAACAACTGGTTTGACGGCGAGCTGGACGAAACCTGCTGGAGCGTCAAGGACAATATGGCCGCTGCCATGGCGGACGCCAAGGTGGGGCCTGTCTTGAAGGCCATCACCGACAAGGCGGCTGCCGCCCGCGGTGATGTAGCTGCCGCCGTCAAGGATAACCCGGCGCTGGTTGCCATGATGGAGCGCGCCATGCAGCGCATGACCGTGGAGGGAATGCTCAAGCAGGCCGGCGCAGATGCCGAGAGCATCAAGCAGCTGAACCGCGTTTTGCAGGGCATCAAAAAGGATGTGTAATACGATGAAAACCTACTGCAACCCCTTGGATCTGGGCTACCGCTACCAGCACATGAAGGAGGGTGAGCGCGCCGCGGGCTTCCGCGAAGGCGCCGACCCGACGCTGGTGTACTTCAAGGGCAAATACTACCTGTTTGTTTCTATGTCGGCAGGGTTCTGGTACTCGGACGATCTGCTGCACTGGGACTTCCACGCCGACCCCGATCTGCTGATTTACGACTACGCACCCGATGTGCGCCAAGTCGGCGACTACCTGTATTTTTCTGCCAGCCGCAAGGGGCGCAACTGTCCTATTCTGCGCACCGCCGACCCACTGATCGAGCCGTTTACCGAGGTCAGCGCCCCGTTCGCCTTTTGGGATCCCGATATGTTCTGCGATGATGACGGGCGTGTATATTTTTACTGGGGCTGCTCCAACACCTCGCCCATCTGGGGCGTGGAGCTTGACCCCGATACCATGACGCCCATCGGAGAAAAGAAAGAACTGATTTTCGGGCGCGAAGAAGAACTGGGCTATGAGCGCCCCGGTAACAACGGGATTGTGGATAAAGAGGCAAGCGTGCTTTACAAAGCCATGAAGCCTTTCTATAACGAGGCAACCGGCAAGCTGGAGCTGCCGCCCCAGATGACGCAGATGCCGGGGCTGAACGCCGAGGCGCTGACCGCTATGTTCAACGCCGTCGGCAAGCCCTACATTGAGGGCGCGTTTATGACAAAGCACAACGGTACGTATTATCTGCAATACGCCTGCCCCGGCACCCAGTACAACACCTACGCCGATGGTGTGTACACCTCCAAGTCCCCGCTGGGACCGTTCACGCTGCAAGCGTCCAACCCGTTTTCCTCCAAGCCGGGCGGGTTTATGACCGGCGCAGGCCACGGCAGCACGATTGCCGACAAATACGGCAACTACTGGCACGCGTCCACGATGCGCATTTCGGTCAACCACGACTTTGAGCGTCGCGTGGGGCTGTTTCCTGCCGGGTTTGACAAGGACGGCGTGCTGTTCTGCAACCAGAATTTTGCAGACTACCCGCACGAAATTCCGGCAGGCAAATTCGACGCCGCCAGCCAGCAGCCCAAGTGGATGCTGTTAAGCTACCGCAAGGCCGTGACGGCATCCTCCACCGCTGAGGGCAGCGACCCGGTGAATGCCGTGGACGAGGACTGCCGCCGCTGGTGGAGCGCGGGCAGCGACCAGCCCGGCGAATGGCTGTGTGTGGATTTAGGCCGTGATTATGATGTCCGCGCGATTCAGGTCAACATGGCCGATGAAAAACTCGTCGTGGACTTCCCTGCCGACAGCTACGGCGATGACCGCAAAACGCGGCATATCGAGACGCGCCTGCAGATTTCTTGCTATACCGTGGAAACCAGTCTTGACGGCGAGACCTGGACGCTGCGCGAGGATGTCGCCCGCGAATGTTCCAGCGGCTATTATGAGTATGCCGGCGGTATCCGTGCGCGGTATATTCGCGTGACGGGCGGTGCCCTCCCCTACGGCCAGACGCTGCGTGTAAGCGGGCTGCGGGTGTTCGGCAACGTCGAGGGCGACCGCCCTGCCCAAGCCGACGCCAAAGCCGTGCGCGTGGATGCGCTGGACGGCAAAATCAGCTGGCAGCACATCGAGAACGCGCAGGGCTGCAATGTGCGCTACGGCATTGCACCGGATAAGCTGTACCAGAGCTGGCTTGTCTATGATGCCGATGAGGTCACGCTTTCCACGCTGATGGCCGGGCAGACCTATTATGTCTGCGTGGACAGCTTCAACGAAAACGGCATCACAACAGGAAAAATCATCAAGATGGAGGGCTGAACCATGCCCACAAAGGCAGTCCAGCAATTTATGCTGGGAACCGTTTTAAGCAACGAAAACGAGGCACGGCAGACGCTTGCCGCCATGAAAGCCGCAGGCTATGACGGCATTGAGCTGTGCGGGTTTATGATCCACCCCATCGGCTTTATGGTGCGGCTGCTGACCAAGGCGGCGGGTATGCCCGTGGGCAAGGGCGGCAATCTCGACTGGCACGCTTTGGTCAAAGAAGCGGGGCTGCAGGTCGTCAGCCTGCACACCGATTTGGGCAGTCTGGAGCGCGATGCCAAAGCGGTGGCGGACGAAGCCAAAAGCTTTGGCACTAAGTATGTCGTTATTACCGGAATGTATCGCTTTGATTACGGCGATGAAGCCACGATGCACGACCTTGCTGCACGGCTGAACAAGGCGGGTGAGGCGCTGAAGGCCGAGGGCGTGGAGCTTTTGTACCACAACCACAACTGTGAGCTGCGTCATGTCAACGCCGAAAAGCGTGCCTACGACATTTTGCTGGAGGAAACCGACCCGCAGTTCGTCAACTTTGAGTTTGACAGCTACTGGTTTACCGAGGGCGGCGCCAACGCCCTTGCGTGGATGCAGCGTCTGGGGACCCGCATGAAGCTGTGGCATATCAACGACCGCGGCACCCGCATTTCGGGCAGCGCCGTGACGCCGATTCTGAAAACCGACAGCATGGAGCTGGGTACCGGCAATATGGATCTCGACAGCCTGATGGCACAGGCGCTTACTATCGGCGTAGATGCCGTGATTTTGGAAAGCCACCGCAACTGGGTGGATAACTCCCCCATAAAGAGTTTGCAACTCAGCGCCGAATATCTCAAACAGCATGGCTAAACCGCAATCCCCTGCCCGAAAGGACAGGGGATTTGCTTTTCCTGCGTTGAAACTCGGTTTTTTGTGTGATAAACTTAGGGCAGAAAATCGGAATTTGCGCATTTCAATAGGTCGAACAGATGAAAATTTGAAGATGACGGAGGATATAATGAAGAAAACAGCAGTATTGATTTATAATTCTTTTTGTAATTTTGAATTTAGTGTGGCTCTTGAAATACTTGCTTTAGCAGAAAAAGAGGTTGTAATATTTGCACATACAAAGGAAGCTGTTAAGAGTGAAGATGGATTGATGGTTTTGCCTAACCAGACAATTTCTGAAATAAATATTGATGAGTATGATAGCTTAATCTTGCCAGGAGCTATGGATATTAGGGAAGCAATAGAAAATGAAGAAGTTATAGAATTTATCCGTAAGTTTGAAAATAAAGCGATTGGAGCAATTTCTATTGCTCCGCTCATGCTTGTTAAAGCAGGTTTGTTGAGTGGTAAACCATTTATGGCAGGTGTAAATAAAGAAGAAATCATGGAAGAAGGTTTTACCGAACAAGATTTAGAAAAGATGGTAGGGTGGGATGCCAACTTAGAATCTCCAGTTAAAGAGGGATATATTATTACAGATAATATAATTACATCCATATCATATAATTTTGTGAAATGGGGACTTGCATTTGGACGAATGATTGGAATAGATATCCCACCAGAAACCTTTGGCATTTGATAAGGGGTAAATTCAATTTGACCGAGGGGGCAAATTCCAGTTTATCAAAAACAGCGCCTGCCCTGCCGTAAATTTTACGGCAGGGCAGGCGCTTTCTTCTTATACTGTGTGCTTTCCGGGGGCAAGGGTAAACTTACGCCCATCGGGCAGGGTGACATCGGCGGTCAGATTGGCAGGGATCTCAAACTCATAGGTTACCACAT
>OLWQ01000508.1_pt1 | contig 16595 bp, 15 predicted proteins | sample 1673981 | NCBI WGS metagenome assembly OLWQ01 (sample SAMEA103958136, study PRJEB25191) | human gut metagenome | reverse complement strand
AGTTTTTTTTAGCCTGTGTATTTGGTAATTGAAAGATTAAACACTAATTTTGCAACCTCTTTAATGAGAAAATCTGAAAGAAGTAACAATTAAATAAAATAAGTCAGAATGAATATTTCATTGCAAAACGTTGACAAGGTAAGTGCATTGCTTACTGTTAATATCGAAAAGGCCGATTATCAGGAAAAAGTAGAAAAAGTGTTGAAGACTTACCGTCAGAAAGCCAACATACCGGGTTTCCGTAAAGGCATGGTACCTATGAGTCTTATCAAAAAGCAATTTGGTAAAGCTGTGCTTGCTGAAGAAGTTGATAAGCTGATGCAGGAAAAAGTAAACGAATATATCCATGAAAACAAAGTGAATATGCTGGGTATGCCGTTGCCGAATGCTGAAAAGATGCAACCGGTGGATTTCGATACTCAGGAAAACTTTGAGTTTGTGTTCGATATCGCTTTGGCTCCTGAATTCAATGCTGAAATCACAAATCAGGATACAGTAGATTATTATACGATTGAAGTGGCTGACGAATTGGTGGAACAGCAAGTGAAGATGTACACTCAGCGTGCAGGCAAATATGATAAGGTAGAAGCCTATGAAGACAAAGACATGATTAAGGGTCTGTTGGCTGAATTGGATGAAAACGGTAATACTAAAGAAGGGGGAATTCAGGTAGAAGGTGCTGTAATGATGCCGACTTACATGAAGAACGATGACCAAAAAGCAATTTTCAACGGAGCTAAGGTTAATGACGTTTTGGTATTCAACCCTGCTACTGCATTTGATAACAACGAAGCAGAACTGTCTTCATTGTTGAAAATCAAGAAAGAAGAAGTTGCGGACGTTAAAGGTAACTTCAGCTTCCAAGTGGAAGAAATCACCCGCATGGTTCCTGCAGAATTGAACCAGGAATTGTTTGATCAGGTGTTTGGCAAAGACACAGTGAAGAGTGAAGAAGAATTCCGTGCAAAAATCAAAGAAGGAATTGCCGTTCAGTTTGAAGCAGACAGCAACTACAAGTTCTTGATGGATGTTCGTGATTACCTGACTAAGAGAGTAGGCAAACTTGAGTTCCCGGATGCTTTGTTGAAGCGCATCATGTTGCTGAATAATGAAGAAAAGGGAGAAGCGTTCGTTGCTGAAAACTACGAAAAGAGCATCGAAGAACTGACTTGGCATTTGATTAAAGAACAGCTGATTGCTGCAAATGAAATCAAAGTAGAGCAAGCAGATGTCTTGAATATGGCTAAAGAAGCTACCCGTCTTCAGTTCGCTCAGTATGGCATGTTGAACATTCCTGAAGAAATGCTCGAAAACTATGCAAAAGAAATGCTGAAGAAAAAAGAATCAGTAGAATCTTTAGTGAACCGCGCCGTAGAAAGCAAACTGGCTGCTGCTTTGAAAGAAAAAGCAACATTGAACCACAAGTCGGTTACAATGGAAGAATTCAACAAGATGTTTGAATAATATTTTGGTGAGATAAGCATTGATTGCTAAATCTTACTAAAAAAGGGGGCTTTTGACCAAAAATTTTCGTTATAAGCAAAAGTTTCGATACGTCGACCGTATTTTTTTGTACTTTTGTTTGTTTGAAAAAATGGGGTTGAAAGCCTCTTTTTGTGAATAATAACTAAACCATTAAATTATGGATGATTTTAGAAAATTTGCTACTAAGCATTTAGGAATGAGCAGCATGGTGCTGGATGATGTCATTAAGTCTCAAGGCGGATATCTGAACCCTTATATTTTGGAAGAACGTCAGTTGAATGTGACACAGCTCGATGTATTCTCGCGTTTGATGATGGACAGAATTATCTTTTTGGGTACAGAAATCAATGACTATACGGCCAATACTCTTCAGGCTCAGCTCCTTTATCTGGATTCTGTAGATTCAGGAAAAGATATATCTATTTATATTAATTCGCCGGGTGGTTCTGTTTATGCCGGATTGGGCATTTATGACACCATGCAATTTATCAATAGTGACGTGGCTACTATTTGTACCGGTATGGCTGCTTCGATGGCTGCTGTTTTGCTGGTTGCGGGAACAGAAGGAAAACGTTCGGCGCTGACACACTCTCGTGTTATGATTCATCAGCCGATGGGAGGCACTCAAGGTCAGGCTTCGGACATTGAAATTACAGCACGTGAAATAATGAAGCTGAAGAAAGAGCTTTATACAATCATAGCAGAGCATTCGCATACTGATTTTGATAAGGTGTGGGCTGATTCAGATCGCGATTACTGGATGACGGCTCAGGAAGCAAAAGAGTATGGTATGATTGACGAAGTGCTGTCTCGTAAACCGGCTCTATAATATATAAGGTATAATTACATTAATATTAAGAGAAAATTGGAAGATAGTAAAACACCAAGAAACAAGAGAAAATGCAGTTTTTGCGGACGCTCTGAAAATGAGGTAGGTTTTCTTATTACCGGCATGAATGGCTGTATTTGTGACAGTTGTTCCGAGCAGGCATACGAAATTACCAAAGAAGCCCTTCGTCAGTCGCAAGGAAAGGCTGAAGAACTCAACTTGAAAGAGTTGCCTAAACCTCAACAGATTAAAGAATTCCTGGACGAGTATGTTATCGGTCAGGATGATGCGAAAAGATATCTTTCGGTAGCTGTTTACAATCACTATAAACGTTTGCTTCAGAATGCAGACGAGGATGATGTAGAAATTGAAAAATCCAACATCATCATGGTGGGTAGCACAGGAACCGGAAAAACACTGCTTGCACGTACGATAGCAAAACTATTGCATGTTCCTTTTACCATTGTTGATGCTACTGTTTTGACCGAAGCCGGGTATGTGGGGGAAGATATTGAAAGCCTTCTGACTCGTTTGCTCCAAGTGGCGGACTACAATGTGGCCGAAGCCGAAAAAGGTATTGTATTCATAGATGAAATCGACAAGATAGCCCGTAAGGGAGACAATCCTTCCATTACCCGTGATGTAAGCGGTGAGGGAGTACAGCAAGGTTTGTTGAAATTGTTGGAAGGTTCGGTTGTCAATGTTCCGCCTCAGGGAGGACGCAAGCACCCGGATCAGAAAATGATTCAGGTCAATACCAAAAATATTCTGTTCATTTGTGGCGGAGCGTTTGATGGTATTGAACGAAAGATTGCCCAGCGTCTCAACACTAATGTTGTAGGCTACAGTGCAGCCAAAGAAACGGTAAAAATAGACCGTGGTAATATGATGCAGTATATTGCACCCCAGGATTTGAAGTCATTCGGACTGATACCCGAAATAATCGGTCGTCTGCCTATTCTTACTTATTTGAATCCGTTGGATAGAAATGCATTGCGCAGCATTCTTACGGAGCCAAAAAATTCTATTATCAAGCAGTATGTCAAACTGTTTAAAATGGATAAAATAGAATTGGTATTTCAGCCCGAAGTATTCGAATACATAGTTGACAAAGCTATCGAATACAAACTAGGAGCCCGTGGATTACGTTCCATTGTAGAGACAATTATGATGGATATGATGTTTGAATTACCATCAAAGAAGGTGAAAAGCTTCGAAGTGACGTTGGATTACGCCCAAAAACAGATGGATAAAGCAAATATCTCACGGTTGCAAAATGCTTAGTATCAATATAGTAAAGGGAGAGAGAAAGAAAAATGCAATTCTTCTGAAAAATATTACTCGAAATATTCGTGTAATTTGAGAACTTGTTTATAACTTTGTTAGACAACAAAAGATGTAAAAACAAGAACGGGGAACCGCGAAAAACTATTTGAGACAATGGAGGAGAATATAAATTTGACTAACGCACTGAAAAAGTATTTTGGATTTGATACTTTCAAGGGAAACCAAGAAGCAATTATCCGTAATTTGCTGGCGGGAAACGATACATTTGTATTAATGCCTACAGGTGGCGGAAAATCATTATGTTATCAGTTGCCTTCACTCATCATGGAAGGAACGGCAATTGTTATATCTCCTTTAATTGCATTGATGAAGAATCAGGTGGATGCCATGCGTAACTTCAGCGAAGAAGACGGAGTGGCTCATTTCATCAATTCTTCATTAAACAAGTCGGCTATCGACCAGGTAAAATCAGATATTTTGAGCGGGAAGACCAAACTGCTCTATGTGGCTCCCGAGTCATTGACGAAGGAAGAAAACGTAGAGTTTCTGAGAGGCGTGAAGATTTCTTTTTATGCAGTAGACGAGGCACACTGTATTTCGGAATGGGGACACGATTTCCGTCCCGAGTACCGTAGGATCCGTCCTATTATAAATGAAATAGGAAAGGCACCTGTCATCGCGCTTACAGCTACAGCTACTCCGAAAGTTCGTATGGACATTCAGAAGAACTTGGGAATGCTGGATGCGGCAGAATTTAAATCTTCATTCAATCGTCCGAATCTTTATTATGAAGTACGCCCCAAAACGAATAATATCGACCGTGATATTATTAAGTTTATCAAGGCAAATTCAGGCAAGTCAGGCATTATTTACTGCCTGAGCCGTAAGAAAGTAGAAGAACTGGCAGAAATATTGCAAGCCAACGGCATCAATGCGCGTGCTTATCATGCCGGTATGGATTCGGCAACACGCATCGCCAATCAGGATGGTTTCCTGAAAGAAGACATCGACGTAATTGTAGCTACTATCGCTTTTGGAATGGGCATTGACAAGCCTGATGTGCGTTTTGTGATACACTATGATATTCCTAAAAGTCTGGAAGGCTATTACCAGGAAACTGGTAGAGCCGGACGTGATGGGGGAGAAGGTATGTGTATTACATTTTATTCCAATAAAGATTTGCAGAAACCAAAATCCTCATATTGACAATGTATCAATAAAAAAATTAAGGAGGAAACAAAAAATGGATATGAACGAAAAAGAGCGCAACGGATTATCCTCTGACGCGGCCGAAGAAAACACTGCCGGGATTTCCGATAACCAAACCTCGAATGTTGCCGATGCAACGGTAAACGATAACGGTGAAGCAACTGCCGATACTGCGGATAAAACAGAAGAAACCGCAGCAGAGGAAACAGCCGAAATCAGAATCGACGAAAGCAGAAAAGCCGACAAACCCAAAAAGGAAAAGCTGCACAGCGCATTCCGCCTTAAATACGGCAGCTTTGCAACGGCAATAACCGCCATATTTTTGGCAGCGGTTATTCTGCTTAATGTTGCAATCAGCGTGCTTAACGAACGTTTCCCGATGACGATTGATATGACGGGCGACGGAGTTTACACCGTTTCTGCGGATAACGCCGAGTTTTTAAAAACAATCGATTACCCTGTTGAGCTTAAGGTGCTTTTTACCGAGGAGCAATACACCGGCGGTTACATTGCTTACTATCATTCTGTAACAGATAATTCCGGCGGTAGGTATTATAAGCAAACGGTAGATCTGCTGAAGCAGTATAAAAAATACAACAAAAATATTTCGCTTACATTTGTTGACCCTTATAACGATGCCGAGGTAAGCACAATTGTGCAGGATTATTCAGAGGCAGACCTTTCGGTTAACTACGGCGACATCTTGGTTGAATGCTATGTTGACGGCAAGGATAAGGCGCCGAAGCTCGGCGTTATTCCGTTTGAAGATTGCTATCAGCTCGATTCCGACCAAAACGCAAGCCTTTACAACGACTCAAGCTACGAGAGCTTTACCCTTAACGGCAACAAGGTTGAGCAGGCTGTTGCCAACGGCATTTTTAAAACAGTTAATCTCACAACCGTTAATGTTGCAATGCTCACAATGAACAGCACCGAGGAATACATCACCAATTTTAAGGACATCTGCAAGCAAAATGCTTTCAACATTATAAACGTGCCGGTTTTGGGCGATGCAGACCTTTCAAAATACGATGTTATGATGATTTGCGCACCCAACGCAGATTATACAGCAGATGAAATTAAAATCATTGAAAAATGGCTCGATAACGACGGTAAAAAAGGTAAAACCGTGCTCTTCTTTGCTTCCGCGGGCTCGCCGAAGCTTCCTAACCTCTATGCTTTCTTAGAGGAGTGGGGTATAGCGGTTGAGCAGGGGGCAAGGTATTATTCCAAGGACAGCCGCTATTACTCAACCGACCGCACAAATATATATCTTGAATCGTGCAACACCGAGTATACTGCCACTGTTGATAAACAGTCTTACAGCTTTATTTCAAATAATATGCTGCCGCTTTCTGCGGTTTACGAAAACGAGCCTAACGGTTCGCGCTCGGTTACCACACTTTTGCAGACGATGGATACCGCAACATATATCAAACCGGATAACGATAAATCCTGGTCGCCGTCCGGTGCGGGCGGTCAGCTTCCGGCGCTGATGCTTTCAAAGGATGCCGACGACGGAAACGGCAGCTATGTTGTTGCGGCAGCTTCGATAGACTACCTTACAAACAGTCACACCGTAACAAAAACCGATAACGGAAACTATAAGCTGCTTATAAATGTGCTCAATGCAACAGCACGCAGCGACGAAGACGTTTTTGTTATGGAGACAAAGGTTGTAAGCGATTCCTCCGGCGCGTTTACTTCTTCAACAACATCGGCGCAGAGCCTTATTATAGGCATTGTTTTCATAGCGCTTATTCCGGCAGGGCTTATAGTCGCCGCAATTGCAGTTTATATGAGAAGAAAGAACCACTGATATATAAAGCACTGACGGCGCAATTGTTTTAAAAAATCCAACCAAGGGCGGTGTGTGATATAAAAGCGAAAATGAAAAAGGCGATATGCTTCAGCTTTGCCGTTGTGCTTGCTTTCGGCACTCTTTTCGGCACACACTGCTACGGTGTCGGGCGCCTGAACTCGGCGGCAGTACAAAAACCTCGTCGTCGGACGCGGCATCTGCCGCAATAACCGTTTCGGAGCCTGTTTCACCGCCCGTTAGTTACAGCAAGGTCACGCTTTCAAATAAAATGCTTTCTTTCCTTGCCACGGTTGACGGTGACATTTCGGTAACGGTGCTTTCTTCGGAAAAGGATTTTGTGAACGGCGGATTTATTGAGTATTACAATTCTTTTGAAAAAGCGGATCGCACTTTGTATTACGACGCGATAAACACACTGAAAACCGTTGCCGAGGCTAACGATTACGTTCATCTGCAGTTTTTGGACCCGTTTTTGGTTTCAACGCAGAGCTATATAAGAAGATTTCCTTCTTATCACCTAAAGTATGGCGACATATTCATTTCGTGCTACTCTAATTTTGACGGAAATCCGCAAACAAGGTATTCCGCAATAGAGCTAGCCGATTGCTTTAAAACAAAGCAAAGCGACGGCAAAACCTACATCACGGGGCTTTGTATTGAGCAAACTCTTTATGATGTTTTAAGAAGCCTTAGAGATTCGCGCGATATAAACTTGGCATATCTCACCGATATGTGCGCTGCCGATACTATAATAGGGCTTAGAAATTATCTTGACGGCAAGGGCTACAACATAGATAATATAAGTATTACAAACGAAAAGCTTAACGGCTACGATATGATTTTGATTGCCGAGCCGGTGCGGGATATAACACTTGAGGAGCTTGTGCTGCTTGATACTTTCTTAGAGGGCGGCGGAAATGGCGGCAGGTCGCTTATGTACTTTGCGCCGAAAAGCGCAATATCAATGCCTAATCTGCATACCTTTTTACTGAAATGGGGCATAGATCTTATTGACGGAGAAAGGCTGTATTCACTTGACGACGGCGGATATTTTGCGGATAACACAAGGCTGTATGCCAGCAGCCTTGAAACGCTGTGGACAATGAACTCGGATAATACGGACGGGTTTTACATTATGGACAGCTGCACGCCGATAAGCATAAACAGCTTTTCGAAAAACGTAAGTGTTTCAACGCTTTTTAAAACCAAAGCGCGAAACATAACAACAATTAAAAGCGAAAATACCGCTTACGAAAACAACGCTGCGTTTGGAAACAGTACCGTTTCGGAAAGCAGTACCGGCTTGCGAACGACCGAAAAAAGCGGCTTTTCGTCGCGGGACGGCGCACCGCTTGTAACACTTTCAAAAAAAACGAAGGGAAAGGCAGAGCCTTCATATGTTGTTACGGTGGCATCATCGGATTTTTTAACAACATATTTTACTTTGCAAAACGAAACGAGCTCACCTGAAGGGTATCGCGGCAACGAGAACGCGAATTTAAGCGCTGTTAACGAGATTATGGAGCGGCTTAACGCAGGGCATCGTGATGAAAAATCGGGATTGCTTGAATACGCCGTCACAAAATCGGAAATGGGAATAGACTACACATCGGGAATAGACACAAGCACCATAATGCGAAACGGCATTATTTTCACAGCCGTGTTTATTGCGCTTGTTATGCTGACATTATTTTTAATGAACAGGAGAAGGAAAAATGTCAAACGGCAATGAAAAAGATAATAAATTTTCGGCAATGAGTGACGAGGAAATGGAACAGTCGTCGGTTTTTTCAAAGCCGGAAATAGAAAATAAAAAACCGCCGAAAAGCGGCGGAAACATTGCGCTTAAAACCGTTGCTGCGGTTGCCGTTGTGGCACTGCTGTTTGTTGCGATATGGTATTTAAACGCACGTTTCGGCAAAAAGGACGGCTCCTCCGGCAGCGTTTCCTCTGCCGTAACCTCGTCTGATAACACAATAAAGGCGGTCGGATATTCTTCCGGCGACGTTAAATCCGTAACGCTTAAAAACAAAAACGGCGCATTTAATTTTTATTCCGAAACCAAGCAGGTGTCCGGAAGTGACGTTACCACATGGTATCTGAAAGGAATCGAAAAATCACTTACCGATACAGATAACACCGAGCTTACCGTGGGAGACTGCGCCGAGCTTAGGGCGCTTGCAAAGCAAAAAATCAACAATAATATTGATTACGGCTTTGCAAATCCAACAGCCACTGCCGAGGTAACTCTTAAAAACGGCAAAAAATACACTTTTACCATCGGCAAGGATTTTAAAAACAGCAATATGGAAGGCGCATATGCCAAAGTTTCAACCGACAGCGAAAATGTTTACATTCTGCATGGCGAAAATGTTGCGTATTTCACAAAGAAGTATGTTTACTATGTCAACAACAATGCACCCACAGCGATCGTGAAAAACGATAAAAACGAAAAGTATTTTAACGGCGAAACGCTTAACGGCTTTGATTGGATAACGCTTTCGGGCAGCCTTATAAAGAGCGATTACCGCTTTGAAATGTACGGCAGAGCAAATTCTTCAATTATGTATGTTATGAAAAAGCCGCAGACTGCTTTCGTTGACGAGGCAAAGCTTTCCGGATTGCTTTCAATACTGAAAGAAAACCTTGAAGCCGGTGAGGTCTACTATTTCAATCAAAACGGTATTCCTGCCGATGTTATAAAGAAATATTCTTTAAAAGACCCGCTTGCAACTATCTGCTATAAGGTCGGGGCAAAAACCGTTGAGATAAAGCTTGCGCAGTCGGCAACGGATACAAACTACTACGCAATGACGGTAAGCGGAGTGCCCGCAATTTACAAAGTAAGCCGACTGAGCTTTGATTTTTTGGAATATGAGCCTGTTGAATTTATGACAGATTCAGTGCTGCTTGACAAAATCGCGGGGCTTAAGAGTATTGTAGTTTCAACCGACAAAAAGGAATATGAATTAAAGCTTACCACAACAACCAAAGACGATGTTGAATCCACGTCCGCAAAATACGGCAACAAAGAAATTAAAGCAGAAAACCTTTCAAACTTTTATCAGTATGTTATGTCGGTGCATCCTTACCTTTCGAATACAAGTATTTTAACAAAAGCGCCCGGCGGTATTTCGAAATATTTCTCGGTAAAGCTTGTGCCGTCCGGCAGCGATTCCGCCATAACAATGACGGTTTATAAAATTAAAGACAACTCCGCAAGGTATTATATAGAGCTTGACGGCACCCCGATAGGTCTTTGCGAAAAGACAGGCGCCGACAGGGTCTGCAACAGCATTGAAAACCTTGTGAACGGAAAAAGCATTGCGGAGATTCAGTAGAAGCACGATGTCAAAAATCGGCTTGAGCTGCTGTTGATTGTTTAAAAAAGCATATGTCACAGCATCGGCATATGCTTTGCACATAGATTTACGGGAGGTCGTTATGACTGAGGTTATAGGAGTTAAATTCAAAAGCGAGGGCAGGGTGTATTTCTTTGACCCAAGCGGCGAAAAATTCAGCGTCGGCGACGATGTTATCGTTGAAACAGCGCGCGGAACGGAATGCGGCAAGGTTGCTGCCGCAAACCACGAGGTTGATGACAGTGAGGTTGTGAAACCGCTTAAAAAGGTTATTCGCAAAGCCACAAAGCAGGATATGGACAAGGTTAACGAGAACCGCAAGAAAGAGCGCACGGCTTTTGAAATTTGCGAGAAGAAAGTCCTTGAGCACAAGCTTGATATGAAGCTTGTTGATGTGGAATATGCTTTTGATTCTTCAAAAATTCTGTTTTATTTCACAGCTGACGGCAGGGTTGATTTCCGCGAGCTTGTAAAATCGCTTGCATCGGAATTTCACACAAGAATCGAGCTGCGGCAAATCGGCGTTCGCGACGAGGCAAAAATGCTGGGTGGGCTCGGCATTTGCGGTCAGCCGTTCTGCTGCAGTCGCTTTCTCGGCGATTTTCAACCGGTTTCAATTAAAATGGCAAAGGAACAGGGGCTTTCACTTAACCCTACAAAAATTTCAGGCAGCTGCGGCAGGCTTATGTGCTGCCTTAAATACGAGCAGGAAGCGTATGAGTACCTAAATAAGCTAACTCCGAGAGTAGGCTCGCTTGTGCGAACTCGCGAGGGCGAGGGAATTGTGCTTGACGCCAATCCCTTAAGCGGTATGCTTCAGGTTAAGGTTGGCGAGGACGGCATACCGTTTTCAGTGCACCGTGATGACGTTAAATTTATTCGTCATTCAAAGGGCGGTCAAAAGCAAAAGGCTGCAAAGGACGATCAGGCGGAATAACGGAATTTTAAAGAATCTTCGGCGAAAAATGTCGCACTGTGCGGCACTTAAAATACAGGTGGGGTGAATAAAAATGTCTAAGATCGGGTTCAGAAGAGAAATATTGGGATTTAATCGGGACGACGTTGTTGAATACATCAAAAAATCGCAAAAGGAGACCGAGCAGCGCGAGCAGGAGCTGGTTGCGACGGTGGACAAGCTTAACAAGCGCAACGCAAAGCTGCTTGAAAAGCTTGAGGAATTGCCAAAGCTTGAAGCGAAACTCAAATTAAGCGAGGAAACAATTGAAAGACTCAGTGAAGAGGCGGCAACCATTGAGAGTCAAAAACGTGAAACAGAGCAGGTGGCAGCCGATATTGCAAAAACTTATCTTGTTGCAAAGGCAAATGCCGACGCTGCGGAAAAAACCGCTCGCGAAAAAACCGCCCGTGCCGATTATGAGGTTGCAAAAACAATGGAATCGATTGCAAAAATACATAATCGCTTAAAAGAGATCAAAGAAGAAATTGCATCGGCAACGGAGGATTACAGCAACGAGCTTAACTCTGCACTCTCATCTTTTGAGGATGCAAAGCAGGCAATTGAAAACGCTAACGAGCCGGCACTTAAAAAGGATTAAAAAATGAAGATAACAGAGCTTGATACAAAGGACTTGAAAGCTGCGGCAAAAAATTTAAAAGCCGGCGACAAGGTGCTTTTAAGCGGCACTGTATACACCGCGCGCGACGCTGCGCACAAGCGTTTTTTTGAGCTTTTGGACAGCGGAAAGCAGTTACCTTTTAATATAGACGGCGCCGCAATTTATTATGCGGGACCTACGCCGACTCCAGAAGGTATGGCAATCGGCAGCTGCGGCCCAACAACCTCAAGCAGAATGGACGTTTATTCAAAACGACTGCTCGATTTAGGCCTTAAATGTATGATAGGAAAAGGTCCGAGGAGCGAAGAGGTTGCAAAGGCTATCCAAAGCAACGGCGCAGTTTATCTTTGCGCTGTGGGCGGTGCCGGCGCACTTGCGGCAAAGTGCATTGACAGCGCCGAGGTAATTGCGTTTGAGGACCTTGGCTGTGAGTCGGTTAAGCGCTTGCACTTCAATCGCTTTCCGCTTATAGTGGCAATAGACAGTAACGGAGGTAGCCTGTTTTGAAATTCTTAAAAAAAATGCTGCCTCTTTTTTTGTGCCTTTGTTTTGTAATACCGACAGGCTGCGGCAAAAAAGAGACAGTTAAAAATATTATTGCGGAAAATATTACGGGAATTAAAAACATCGATCCGCAAATTGCGGAAAACGACACAGAGCAGGAAATAGTGCACAATACCTTCAGAGGTCTTTTGCGGCACGATGAAAACGGAAAAATCATCACAGATGCTGCCGAGAGCTACTCTGTTTCGAGCGACGGACTTACATACACATTTAAAATTTCCGAAAAAAACAAGTGGCAGGACGGCAAACCGCTCGGCTCAGAGGATTTCCTTTTTGCCTTTCGCCGCGCTGCCGACCCAGCAACAAAAGCGCCGTTTGCCTATACCCTTTTTGCAATAAAAAATTTTGAAAAGGCGCAGCTTAGTAAAACGTCTGCAAAAAACATCGGAGTTGCGGCACCCGACAGCAAGACATTAAAAATAACGCTGCAATACCCTTGCTCCGATTTTCCGGAGCTTTTGACAACGTCTGTTTGTATGCCGTGCCGCGAGGATTTTGTGGAAAAAAGCAGCGGCTATTACGGCTTAAAGCAGCAAGCAATTTTGGGCAACGGAGAATACAAGGTTTCGGTGTGGAACACGGAATACCTGCAGCTTTCACCGAGCAGTGAAAAATCGGCAGCTCCCGATGTTTATTTTTATTTTAACGACAGCGAAAAGCTTGCGGAAAATGTTAAGAAAAGCGAAACGGATTATACCGCAGTTGACGCGGCGCTTATCACCGAGTTTAAAAAGTCAAATTTTGAGATGAATGTAACACCGTTTTCCGACAGTGCATATTCGCTTATGGCAAACAAAAAGCGCGAATTTTTAAACGAAAAAACGCTGTCCGCGCTTATGTCGTCGGTAGACTTTTCTTTGCAAAAATACGAAAACGAAACATACGGTGCAAGAAAAAGTCTAAATGTTTTGCCGCAGTCTGTTAACGGATACAGCAAATCGGCACAAATTAAACGCAATGTGCTAAGCGAGCAGAAAGCGGTCGATACCTTCAGAGAGGGATGCGACGAGCTTCAGCTGGAGCTCGTTTTCCCAACCTTTACAATTCTTTTTGAAAAAAACGAAATAACGGAATATGCAGTGCGGCAGATTGCCGCCGCTTGGCAAAGCCGACTTGGAGTTACCGTTAATATCGCCGCAGTTGACAGCGAAGAGATACTTAATTACCGCATTGCAAACGGCGACTATGATTTCGCCGTTGTGAAGACTCGCTGTGTTTCCAATTCCGCCGCGTCTTATTTAAAGCAGTTTACCGCGTCGGAAACATTTAAAAATTTGGGCTTTGGCAACGGCAAGCTTAACGGCAATATCAAAAAGCTCTGCACGGCAAGCGAAAAAAACAGGGCAAAGCAGCTTAATTCCGTTTTGAAAAAAATTGCAAACGACAGCGGTTTTTATCCGCTTTATACATCATCTAAGCTTATTTGCACAACAAAGAATTACAGCTTTGATATTTGCAAAAATCAGGCGTTTGCCGATTTTTCAAAAACCGATTTTGCAAAATAAAGCCTTAAAGCACGGCAGTGTGCCGGACTTTAAGGCTTGGGTAAATGCATTTCAGCTGCAATATTGAGATCAGCTTTTTAGCACGCCTTGAGTCTGAGACGCAGCTTATCGGAAATCATGGCAATAAACTCGCTGTTTGTCGGCTTACCTCTGCCGTTATTGATAGTATATCCGAAATAAGAATCTAAAACATCAACATTTCCGCGGTCCCAAGCAACCTCAATGGCATGTCTTATTGCACGCTCAACTCTTGACGCTGTGGTTTTATACATCTTTGCAACGGTGGGATACAGCAGCTTTGTAACCGAGTTTATATACTCGGGATCGTTAACCGAAAGAATTATGGAATCCCTTAAATAGTGGTAGCCTTTAATATGCGCAGGCACACCGATTTGGTGGATTATCTCGGTTATCATAAATTCCAAATCTCGTTCACTGCCGCTTTTTTCCGAGATTTTATCTTCACTCTTTCTGTTCCAACCGGACAAAAGCACAACGCGCTCTGCAAGTACATTAAGATCGAAGGGCTTTATGAAATAGTAAGACGCGCCGCTTTCAAGCGTCTCCTTTTCAAGCTGGGGGCTGTCAAAGCCGGACATAACCATAACAATCGGTGTGTGCTCAAGTGCCAACGATTTGATACCTTTAAGCACGCTGAGCATATCCATATTCGGCATAAAAACATCGCCTATAACGACATCGGGTTTTTGCTTTTCGATTTCAGACAGCAAAACCTTGCCGTCCTTTTTGCAGGTACTTACCTCCATGGAGTAACTTTTAAGTATGTTTGCGCAGTTTTTTCCAAACTCCGTAACGTCGTCACCTATCAGTACCTTTAATTGTTTTTCCATTTAAATTTCCTCCTCAAATTCGCATTTTCTACATTATAACATAGTCAGTCACAAAATGCAAGGAATTTTCACAATTTAAATTTATAAAGTAATGTTTTTTCTTTAAAAAGTTCTTGTTTTATGCGGCTTTTCAGACAAAAATATTTTTTAAATTTTTTCACATTTGCGTTTTATTTGTATTTTTAGGGAGAGAAAACGATGAATATCAACATTAGAAACATAACAAATAACGATAAAGAACGGTTTTTGGAAATGAGTCGCAGGTTTTATTCTTCCGACGCGGTTTTGCACAATATTGACGATAGCTGTCATTTGGCGACCTTTTCTGAGCTTGGGCGTTCCGACGAGCTTGCCGAGTGTTTTATGATAGAGGCGGAAGGCAAGGTTGTGGGATACGCTTTGCTTGCAAAAACCTTCAGTCGTGAGGCAGGCGGTGCGGTTGTGTGGATTGAAGAGCTGTATTTTGAGCCGCAATACAGAGGAAAGGGAATAGGAACCGCCGTGTTTAAATGGATCGAGGAAAACCGACCGGCAGCAAGATATCGCTTAGAGGTTGAGCCGGAAAATGTTGCGGCAAAGCGGCTTTACAAAAGGCTTGGGTATGATGTTTTACCATATGAGCAGATGATTAAGAAAAAATAAAAATACAGTTGACGGCTTTTGTATGTCGCCTGCGGTTTTGCTTTTTCTCAGCACGCTTTCAGCGCCGCCCGCACCCCGGCGCCCATAGCGCAAAGCGCTATGGAAAAAAGCCGATGCAATCGGCTTTTACAGTCGCCTTCGGGCGACGGGCGCCGCGGCGCGGCAACCGCCGGGCTTTGGGAGAAAAGCGGAATTTCAGACGACAGCACAAAAAACAATCAACTTTTTAAAACTAACGTTAGGCAAACAAAAAAATTGCCAACGCTACCGAACAACACTGTGAAAACCGCAACACTGTATTTAAACGCAAAGCGAAGCGACTTAAAGTCAGGCCGGCACACAATGAGGCAGCTTAAAAAGAGCACGGATTGCCGCTGTCGCAGTCTCAATTTCAATGATGGTTCTTTTAATTTATATTTATTATATAAGCAAAGCTTGTTTTCAATTTAATCAGATCTGAATTTTAATGCTGCACTTCAGACGCATTACAGCAGTTTTACAATACGAACGCGGTTGCAGATGTTGCTGCAACCGCGCGATAAATAAAAGCTTTACCGCACATTGTTACGCACGGCATAAAAAATCGACAAAAGACTGTCGGTATTAAGGAATCCTACTGCTCAACAGCGTAAACGCTGACCTTTTTGCGGTCTTTGCCAACACGCTCGAACTTAACCTTTCCGTCTATAAGAGCAAAAAGTGTATCATCCGAACCCAAGCCAACATTGTTGCCGGGGTGGAAGTGAGTTCCTCTTTGACGGACCAAAATGTTGCCTGCCAAAACGAACTGACCGTCGGCACGCTTAAGTCCCAAACGCTTTGATTCGCTGTCTCTGCCGTTTTTTGTTGAACCCATACCTTTTTTATGGGCAAAACGCTGAATGTCTATTCTAAGCATTTGTTACACCTCCGAAATTACTTTGATTTTATCGTGATACTGTTTTGAAAGCTCTGTTAAATGCAGCTTCAAACCCTGCAATGTAACCTGAGATTCACTTAAGCGGTTCTTAACGGTTACCGAGAAAAAGTCGCCCTTATCGGTAACGTTGATATCGGCTTTCACGATTTCGCCGATAGTGTTAACCGCGCAATAAACTGCCGAAGAAACCGCAGCGCAGACCAATCTGCCGTCCGCATCATCGGCATCTGCCGTTGCGTGACCTGCAAGCGAAACGCCGCAGAGTCTGCCGTTAACGGCTGAAAATTTAATGGTAATCATTTTGCCTTAACCGATAGAGTTTATCTGAACCTTGGTGTACGGCTGCCTGTGACCGAGCTTTCTTGAGCTACTCTTTTTAGGCTTGTAGGTGAAAACCGTTATTTTCTTCGCTTTGCCGTTCTTAAGAACAACTCCGCTTACCTTAACACCGTCAACATACGGTGTGCCTGCCTTGAACTCACCCTTCTCATTGCTGAAAGCAACAACCTTGTCAAAAGTAACTGTGTCGTTCTCGGCTGCGTC
>OLWQ01000507.1_pt1 | contig 16638 bp, 11 predicted proteins | sample 1673981 | NCBI WGS metagenome assembly OLWQ01 (sample SAMEA103958136, study PRJEB25191) | human gut metagenome | reverse complement strand
CGATTGTGCTACAAATTTTCAGGAAGTTTATGTGCATCTATACGATTTTGAAAAATTTTGTGGACAAACGAAATAAATCAGGCTTAAATTTCGTTATATAAACAAAAAGCAAGGAGGGAGTTTTGATGACTTGTAAAAATTGTGGTTATGAAAACAAGCCGGGTGTTCGATATTGTCAGCGGTGCGGTCAGTATATTGAATCAAAACGGACATTGGCACAAGAAGTTAAATCGTGGGATTTTAGAAGCCTTGCTGGCGTTGGACGCAGAGATGTGAATATTGCGCCGTTGTTTACTGCACCATCCAATCAAACTCCGGCAAAGGCGCACCAAACGCCTTCGCCTGTTGAACCGATGCCAGATGGTAGGTGGTACTGCCCGGACTGTGGAACATTAAATGATTCTTCCGAACGATTTTGCAAAAACTGTGGAAAAGTCCGATAAAGGCGAAGAAAAACATGGAAGGAGGAAACAGTATGAAAAAGATGGCTACAATAGTTCTTGGCCTTATGCTAGTACTTACATTGGTTGGCTGTGGAAATAATGCTCAAAGTTCAGATGCGCACAATGCGGAATACGAAGAAGGCTATGCCGCTGGCTACGAGGCAGGGTATAATGACGGGAAACAGCAAATAGCCGAAAGCAAAAAGCATTTTGCACAGTTTTCGGGTTCTTTTATGGCCACAGTTGAGCAACTCTTGCCCGATTACTATGCGCTTCCGGGAAAAACAATCGCCGTTGTTCACTTCTTTCAAGACAGGCCTTTTTTGCTTCATTTCCAGAAAGACTTAACTGGTGAACTTATTGAAGGAACAGCTTATGTGTTTGAGTTTGAGACTTTTGAAGTTGAACTTCCAGACGATGAAGAAAATCCAAATATTTCAGATTATATGTATTCAATAAATGTTACCAATTATAGAGTTGCAGAAGATGACGAACTCGGATTGGAAGGCAAGATGCCAACTGTCGAAATAGTATCGAAGTAAGCAGCCAAGCTGTTTTATAATGAAATGCAAAGATGGCGGTACACATTGAAATAGGATTCAAAAGCCGTATGAAGAACACAGCATCAAAAAAGAAAACTTGTCTCGGATTTTTGCTGATCGTATTTTTAGCATATGTGGTGTGCTATCTTCTTTCTCAAACAGTGTTTCATGAAGTCTACTTGTTTGAATGGACAGCAGCCCATTATTATTTGTGTGTATGGGTTGCATCCGTTACTTTCTGTTTTCTGGAAATGTATAGAGCAGCTCTTATCACAACAGCTGGAAACTGGACAGGAATTTTGATCGGACAAGTGTTGGGCGATTTTATTATCAAAATAAACGCCACAAAAATCACGCCGGATATGTATATAGGAAAAGTATGGCAGCTCAAGGCACACTACGGAGTTTTGATTTGGCTACTCGTTTTCCTACTTTCGTTTGTTATCGGAATGATTGTTGAAAAGAAAAATCATTGTTAAAATGCGTAGTTAATAATAGACAGCCATCTATTTGCAAGTCGCAAGTAGATGGCTGTTTTGTCTGCTTTGGATATTTTAATTAAAGGTTAGTCTTCCATTCTACCGTGGTCACAACCAAGTGAGAGATAGTGCTCAATCTCACCAATCAGCACAAGCTGGGCGTACTCCAAAGGATTATTATACAGCAGCGCGTCCAGTTTTGCCCGCTGTGTGGGGCATGGCAGTACTTGCTCATCAAAGATCAACGCGGTCGTCCACTGTATTTCAATACAGAAGCAGACGACCGCATTGACTTTTTTACGAGATGAGGTCTCTTTTTTCTCTCTTAAGTCACCTAACCGCACTACCCTGCATCACAGGCGTTGACGATGATATCCACGTCGGAGCGGTTCATCAGGTCTTTCAGGATGCCAAACTGCTTTTTGGTACCAGCAGACACCAGATTTTCATTATCTATCTTTTTGTATTAAGGTCTACAGCAATCTAATCCCACATTAAAACGAGAAAATGCTTAATTGTTCTCCTCAAAGTTCTCTACCTGTTCCATGACCTTTTTGAGAACTTCGGGGCTGTACTGCGGGGGATATCACGCTTTTCAAAGAACGAGCCGGAGTTGCGCGCAGCGCGCAGATAATCCCGGCAGTTAAACAAAATCTGATCAAGGTTGAGAGCTTTTTCTTCAGCCTTCGTCTTTGCCATGGCGTTTTTCTCCAATCTGAAAATTACAAATTGCGGACAAAAAGGACGCATTGTTGTGGCAAGCAGTGCATTCGTGCGCACAAATGCAAATTTTGCGTTGCAAAATGCTTGTTGGGAAATCCCAAACCCTTTCTGATCTGCACCGTTTCGGTACAGGCTACGCGTTCCTTCCGAACGCTTTTGAATGTGTCAATACAAACTCTCTCCAAAAATCCGAGTCGCTTTTTGGTGCAAGCGTCAATGGCATAATTCCTAAGTTCATGATAGAATAGGTGCGTTGTGTGCCTGACGCATAAAAACGGAAAGGACGATGCAGAAATGGAGCAACTATATCTGATGCCCGGTGACGAACGCTACACAAAATTTCAGGATGAGAACGGTGTGCCGAAAATCCGTTACACCTACTGCTCCCTGCACGGCAAGCTGTTCAACTGCACCTGCCGAACGAAAGATGAAGCCCAGCGGCTGTGTGAAGATTGGCTCGTTTCGCAGGATCGCTGCTACATAAACTAAAAAAGTCGCCGAGGATTCCGCCCCATGAAAGGGTTAGAATCCTCGGCGACTTTCGTTTATCGGGTCTGCTGCTTTTCCTGTGCGTCTTTTTCTTCTGCGAAGAACAATTCAATATTTTTCTGTGCCTTTACCAACTCCTGCATTTCTTCTCGTGCCTTGCGATAGTCCGGGTAGGCTGCTTTCTTTTGGGTCAGAAGATCGGAATACTCTGCATTCAGTGCTTTGACCTTCGGTAGCTTTTTTAAGCCTGTTTCATCGAAAGCGGCCTTGGCTGCTTTGTGCAGTGTGATTTCTTCGCGGTGAGTATCCAGAAACTTTTTGCTATATCCCGCTTTCCGGTAGGCATCGTAGACTGGGTGGGTCTTGGCGTAATTGACGATGTGCGTTTTCAGCACAGCAATTTCCGCCATCCGTGTTTCAGCGGCTTTGATGGAATCTCCCAGCTGGTGGTATTTTTCTGTTGCCGCCGCTGTGCGTTCATTCAGTTCATCTGCGCTGCCAATTTTGTGCTCCTGCAAGAAAATCAGCGTCTTGGACATTTCTTTCAAATTATATTTTTTCGCCCATCGTGCATAGCCTTCGCTTTTTCCCTCGGCCAGCTTTGCCTGAATGTCAACCAGCAATTGGAAGGGCGGCTCTTGGAGCAGCTGTATTTGACGTGGATGGTGTTCAGTTTTTCCCGCAATCACCGCTTGCAGTTCATCCTCGCTGTACCCAGCCCCCAGTGTTTTGAAGCGTATGAACCGTTTTTGCCGTGCGCCCTTGACGGAGGTGTATTTTCCACGCTTGACCTCATAACCTTGCTGTTCCAGTTTTTGCAGAAAATCTTCGTAATCCTTGGGCTTTTCTGCAAGGATGCTGTCGATGATTCCACACAGGCGGTCACGGTTGCTCTCCTTGGGCGGATAAAGAACACGCTTCTGTCGCTCCCGGTAGGGCTTCTTTTCAATAACAGACAACTGGTGTTCCAGACAAATCAGATCACTCAACCGTTGCACTGCCAACGCCGAAAAGAAAAAATCCCGGAACTTTTTGGTGCCATCCAATGCTGTGGAGTTGAAGATCACATGGTTGTGGATGTGCTGCCGGTCCGTGTGCGTTGCCACCACAAAGGCGTGCTTGCCCTTGGTAAAGCGCATGGCCAGTTCGTAGCCCACCTTGTTAGCCTCCTCTGCGGTGATTTCCCCCGGACAAAAGGACTGCCGAATCTGGTAGGCGATGATGTCACTTTTCTGTCTGCGCCCGGTAGCAAGTTCATACTGCCGCTTGGTAAGCATAAATTCTTCATCGACTGTCAGAGGACTGCACTCGTGGCAACTCACCAATTCACCTTGCTCGGTCTTATCGGGGTTCTGCACATAGTCTGTGCGGCTTTTCAAACAGGCCGCAACAGTCTTTCCCTTATTCTTGTGCAATGCGATCAATCGTGTCGCAGCCATCCTAAATCACCCCCATAAAAGGAAAATGCCGCCCGAAGGCGGCAAAGGATTAAAACTATTTCTTACAGTTCTGCAAGCCATTCACTAAAACGCCCGATACCCTCGGTGATGGCAGTTGCACCGAAAAAGAGGATGAAGCAGATGAACTCGGCCACCATCAGGATAAAGAACTGATTCCAAGTCTGACGGTAAGCAGTGTAGATGCCGCAGCCGAAGATGTAGAGCATCAGCGGAGCAACTACATAGCTGGACAGGGTTAGCAGCCACCTTGCCATCAGAGCTAGAAACGCCACAAAGAGAGAAATCGGGAAAAGAACAATTTTCTTCAGCATAGACATCATATCAAGCACTTCCTTTCTGTTCGCCCTTATTATAAAGGTATCGACTACTGCGTTGCAAGGATGTCAAGCGTTATATGTACACCCGCAGTCCTCCAACTGCGGGAATTTTTATAGCTCTGCCAGCTTGGAAAGAATTTGCTTGCCAATGTCAATCAGTTCATCCAGACGCTGCCGCAGATCTTCCATGTCGGCGGCGTAGACCTTGCCGCACTCGTTGGCACGCTTGGCGTACTGGTTCAGATTGTTGCTGCACATCTGCAAGAGATATGCCATGCGTTGCAGTTCTTTCAAGTCGAGGTGCAGGCAATAGCCGTCCAGTGCCATCTTGCGGATATAGGCACTCAGGCTTCGGATGCCCATGCTGAGCATCTTTTCATAGATACGGTTCTTTTCTGTTTTGCTCAAGCGCAGGATGATGGTTTCATCCCGCTTTTCTTTCATCGTGCATCACCATCCTTATCATAATAGCTACGGAACGGTTTGACAGGCTCCGGCTGATTGGTCTTTTCCCCCAGTGCAGCCAGCACAGACGGACGAGTTGCAGGTGTTTCGGTTTCCTCGGTTTCTTCGGGAGCATCCTGCGAGGAACTGCGGTCACGGTCGATGTTCAGCAAGGCGTTCAATTCAGCAAGGCGGGCAGACTTTTCGGCCAGTTCTTCCTCCTGTGCAAAGGGCTTTGCCACTTCGACCTCTGCGGCCTGCTTCTGCTGTTCAAGGTTTTGCAGAGCATTTTCGGCATCTGCAATACGGTCAGCGAAATTGTCGATGGCATTGTCCAGACGAGTGATATTGCCGCGCGCATCATCGCCCAGCGACACCGGGTAACTCAACTCTGCCCGGAGTACGGCCTGATGCTCATTTTTGAAGCTGTCGAATCGAATGTTCAGTTCAAAGCCACGGTAGGTGCCCAGCAGCATCATATCAGCATTGGGCATCTCCTGCCGAGCCAGCAGCAGCCGTTCGCCTGCAGCCTTTTTGTCATCGTACACCATGCCCTTGATGGTCATGCCGCAGAAGTTTTCTTTGTCCTGCGGGTGTGCTGCTGCAATCTGCGAATCCTGCTGCAAAGCAGCAATGCGGGTTTTCTGTTTCTGGATTTCTTCTGGGAATGTTTTGAGCAGCTTATCTTCCAGACGATATTTCTGATTCTGGAAGTCACCGCGCAGAACTTTCAATTTTGCCACCTGCACGTCCAAATCCATCTTTTCCCGGATGCGCGGGTCACCAGCACACAGAGCCTTGATTTCAGCGTAAGACAGAGCCTGCTCATCAATATCATCGCAGGAGCGCATAGGCGACTTGCTCGTCATGATCTGCGAAATGAACTTCTGCTTATTCTCTAAGGTCTGGTACAAGTAGGCGTCAAATGTCGATTCAGTGACGTAATTATAGACGTACACTTGTTTGTTTTGATTGCCTTGACGGATGATTCTGCCATTGCGCTGAGTCATATCCGACGGACGCCAGCCTACATCCAGATGATGCACTGCCACAAGAAGCGTCTGGACATTTGTACCGGCTCCCATTTTTGCAGTGCTGCCCAGCAGCACACGCACCTGTCCGCTGCGCACCTTGGAGAAAAGTTCTGCTTTCTTGTTCTCCGTATCTGCGTTGTGGATGAACTCGATTTCCTGTTCTGGCACACCAGCAGTGAGCAGCTTGGAGCGGATATCGTCATAGACGTTGAACGAACCGTCACCCTTTGGAGTAGACATATCGCAGAAAATCAGCTGGGTCAGCATCTGTTCCTTGGTGTCGTTCCAGATGCGCAGGACGTTGTTGACGCAGGCATTCAACTTACTGCTGGGGTCATCAGGCAGAGCCGAGTTCATCAACCGCTGATCAAGACCGATTTTGCGGCCATCCGACGTAATTTTCAACATATTATCCACAGAAGGGTCAACAGAACCGCTGTGGACTTCGGCTGCACGTTCGCTCAACGCCTGCACCATGTCCTGCTGGATTTCCGAAGGCTTGACCACTACGGTTTCAAATTTAGCTTGGGGCACTGGCAGGTTCAACTGATCACTGGTCTTGATATCCGCCGCTTCTTTGAACATCGCCATCAGTTCGGGCAAGTTGAAAAACTTCGCAAAACGAGTGCGCGCACGGTAACCAGTGCCCTCCGGGGCAAGTTCGATGGCGGTAGTAGTTTCACCAAAAGTCGATGCCCATGCGTCAAAATGGGTCAGCCCTTTCTGCTGCAAAGTGTTGTATTGGAGGTAACGCATCAGGGTGTACATTTCCGTCATGGAATTGCTGATCGGCGTACCGGTTGCAAAAATCACGCCGCGCCCTCCGGTAATCTCATCGAGGTAGCGGCATTTCCCAAACATATCAGAAGATTTTTGCGCTTCGGATGTGCTCAGGCCTGCCACATTCCGCATCTTCGTATATAAGAACAAGTTCTTATAGTTTTGGCTCTCATCCACAAACAACCTGTCTACGCCCAATTGTTCAAACGTAACCACATCATCTTTACGGTCTGTGGCTTGCAGCTTTTCCAGTTTCTGCTTCAGAGACTTGCGCAACTTTTCCAGCTGCTTTACTGTGAAATGCTCGCCAATCTGTGCTTTCGCTTCTTCGATGGCCTCCTCGATTTCATCCATCTGTTCCTGAATCAGACGCCCCTGTCGTTCTGCGGACAAGGGTATCTTTTCAAACTGGCTGTGTCCGATGATAACCGCATCATAATCACCGGTCGCAATTCTCGCACAGAATTTTTTGCGATTACCGGGTTCAAAATCTTTTTTGCTGGTGACCAGCAGTTTTGCATTGGGGTACAGGCGTAAAAACTCGCTGGCCCATTGTTCCGTCAAATGGTTTGGTACGACAAAAAGACTTTTCTGACACAAGCCCAGACGTTTCAGTTCCATAGCGGAAGCCGCCATCTCAAAACTCTTGCCGGCACCGACTTCGTGCGCCAAAAGAGTGTTGTGCCCATACAGCACATGGGCAACCGCATTGCGCTGATGTTCTCGCAGATTGATTTCCGGGTTCATGCCCACAAAATGAATGTGACTTCCATCATACTCGCGGGGCCGGGTACTGTTAAAAAGCTCATTGTACTTCTTTACCAGTAAGGCTCGCCGCTGTGGGTCTTTCCAAACCCAGCCAGCAAAAGCGTCCTTGATAGCCTGCTGTTTCTGCTGGGCGAGGGTGGTTTCGTTTTGATTCAGCACACGCTTTTCTTTCCCATCCTCCTCGATGGTATCATAAACGCGGCTGTCACGCAAATTCAAGGTATCTTCCAAAATCTTATAAGCATTGGCTCGGCGGGTACCGTAGGTTTCGGTGGCTATAATGTCACCGAAGCCAGTAGCAGATTTATTGCTGATCCGCCATTCGGAGGTATAGGGAGAATAGCGGACAGTAATGGAGTTGTTGTAGCGGATGCGGTAAGGCGGCTGAAAAGTTTCCATCATGAACTGCTGCACGATAGATGGATCAAGCCATGTGGCACCAAGCCGCACGTCAATTTCAGATGCTTCCAGATCTTTGGGCTGCGCCTTGGTCAGCGCATCCACATTGACCCTGAACTCCGGGCGGCTTTCTGCAGCAAGTTGTGCCATGCGCAGTTTATCGCGCACATTACCGGAAAGGTATTCGTCCGCAGTTTGCCAGCCGGCTTCCGGGTCGTCTGCATCAGCGGCAGGATCTTTGAAAATAACACCAGACAGCTCGGTGGTGATACGCCCATAATCACCGGGTGTACCCAACAGGTCAGCCATATAAGGCAGGTCTACTTTGCCGTGTTCCCCAATGGATACCGCCAGTGCTTCGCTGGGGGTATCCACACTGGTGACAACACGTTCCGGGCGAATCGTCCGCTTGGTGAACATATCCGCTTTAGATTTGAGATTTTTATTCTCATCCAGATTTTCCAATGAACAGAGCAGATAGTAGGAGCTGTCATCATCGAACAGGCGGGCATTTTTCTTGTCGTTGATCAGACCGTATTTTGCGGTAAAAGCATCGTAAGCGGCGTTTAACTTTGCCTGCGATGCCTTGATATCCTCGTCCGGGAAGTCGTTCAACTGCTGGTCAATCAGTTCGTTGACGATCTGCCGCAGCTCCACCATGCCAGCCACACGGCCTTTGGCGTTACCGGACAGTTCGATCTGCTTCATGATGGAGTTCTCGCGGTAGTAAATCTCACCATCCACCACAGTATACGAGAAATTCTTCACAGCGGGGTCTGCGGGCAGCGTCTTGCGCTGTGCTTCCGCATCGGCAACATCCGGGGCGGCAATCTCCACCGCGGTGTACTGTCCCTCAATGTGCTGTACTGCTTCGGCAAGTTGCTTTGCAAGGCTGGCACCCTCGATTGGGGCAACAGTCAGGTCATGGCCGTATTGGGTGCTTTCCATCTCCAACCTGCCCAGAACCATTTCCGGATGCTCCACAAAATAGCTGTTGAGGGTAAAACCATCCTCGGTCTGTCCCAACTGTACCCATGCAGGTTCGATGTCCGCAGGACGGTCACGTTTCTGCAAAAAGATGATATCCGATACCACTTCGGTGCCCGCGTTGGCTTTGAACGCATTGTCGGGCAGACGAATTGCGCCCAGCAGGTCGGCGCGTTCCGCCATATACTTGCGGGCAGTGCTGTCTTTGCTGTCCATCGTAAAACGGCTGGTCACAAAGGCAATCACGCCGCCCGGTCTGATCTGGTCGATGGTCTTTGCGAAAAAGTAGTTATGGATGGAAAATCCCAGCTTATTGTACGCCTTGTCACTGACTTTGTACTGGCCAAAAGGAACATTACCTACGGCGAGGTCGTAAAAATCTCGTCTATCAGTGGTTTCAAAGCCGGCAACGGTGATATCAGCCTGTGGATACAGCTTCTGTGCAATGCGGCCAGTAATAGAATCCAGTTCTACGCCATACAAACGGCTGCTGGCCATGCTGTCGGGCAGCATACCGAAAAAGTTGCCAATACCCATGGAAGGCTCCAAGACATTTCCCGACTGGAAACCCATCTTTTCCACGGCATTATAGATGGCGCGAATCACCACCGGAGATGTATAGTGGGCGTTCAGCGTGGAAGCGCGGGCGGCGGCATATTCTTCTTCGGTGAGCAGTCCTTTCAACTGGGTATACTCGGCAGACCAATTTTCTTTGCTGGGGTCAAAGGCATCCGCCAGACCTCCCCAGCCGACATACTGCGCGAGCACCTGTTGTTCCTCGGCGGTGGCACCACGATGTTCCTGCTCCAGAGTGCGCAGGGTCTGGATAGCTTCAATATTGCGGGCGAATTTCTGTTTGGGGCCTCCGACACCCAAATCATCATCCGTGATGTGGAAGTTCCCGGCAAGTTCAAGTGTGGATCGTTCCGGTTCAACTGCATCCAGAGTAGGTGATTTTGAGCCAATCGTCTGGATCACAATATCATAAGGCATACGGTTTTCTTCAGCAGGGTATATGGCAACCGTTTTTACAGTATCATCTGGCTGCGTAGTAACCTGTTCATTCTGCCGCAAGCCCTCCTCGAATTGTTGCTTATTGACAACTTCGTTATCCCATGACTGCCCGTGCGCACTGGTGTCGATGCGCACATCCGTTTCACCCACATAGCCAACTTTCCCCTCAATAGTTCGAGTGGGGAGTTCGACCACAACATTGTCACCGACCTTGTAATCGGGCAGGGGGGATTCCATCATATCCTGCTCCTCGTACAACTCCCGGACAAGCGCCAGCGGTTCCTCCCGGAAAACTGGCATCCGCATTTCTGCCAATGCCACGTCCTGCAAGGATACGCTGCCCTTATCGAAGTTGACGTTATCCACCCGGAAAGCCCGCCCTTCCATGTGGACGGTGGCACCCAGCGGCAGATAATCCTCCCGGCGCAGATACTTGGTCTGGTGGTGGGTGCCGTCCTCGTTCAGCCCGGCAAGATAGATGTTCTCGCCGCACTGCCACAGCTGCTTGGCACGGTACACCCACTGGTCGCTGGGGAAGCCGGTGACAGGAACGATGCCCAGTGCTGTTTCTTTTTCCAGAAGTTTGCCGCCCAGAAGTTCGCAGACTTTTTGTGCATCATCTGCGTAAAACTCAAACTGCCCGTTCTGCTCAAAGCCTACCAGCGCATCCGGGTGCTGCTCCTTCAGGGAGTTGTACTCGGCGGCGGCATCCAGCGGCAGCAGTGCTGGACGTTCCTCTACCTTGCTGTGATAATGCTCCAGTTCTTCGTCCGTGACACTGACCAGTTCCGAAAAATCCAGAGCTTCCAACTCTGTTTCGGTCAGATCTTCCAGACTTTCGTACTGCCGCTCGTCGATCAGCACTTCACCCAGATACCGTTCTACCCGGTATCCCACCAAATCCACATTAATTTGAATGGGAATCTCCTCGTCTGTGGCGTTGGTGTAGGCGATGCCGATCTTGGACAAATTGGAGAAGTCCGGCTCGGAGTCGTATTCCTCCAAACAGAAATCCCGGATCAGGTTTTTTGCATGGGTCAGGGCACCATCCGGCTTTACGCTGACAGGCACAGGGGGCGTGTAATGCTCCTTTTCCTTGTCCGTCAGGTAGCGGTCGGACTGGATCATCAGGTCGATATACTTTTCCACCTGCGTCCAGCTTAACGTGAATTTCTTGTGTTCGGGGTAATGGTCAAATTCCATTCCTCTCCCGTCGTGGTTGACAAACCCTCTACTGCCATCCAGATAATCATGGGAGTGCCCACCGATACCGTACTCCTTTGCCAGAGTCTTGGCACGGAGGCTGCGGTCAGGCTGGGTCTGGTACAGTGCCATAATGCGCTGCTTGCCGCCCATAAATCCCGAACCGTGCTTACGCAGTTCGTTCTCAATTTCAGCCTGCGACAAAACAAAAGCGGAGGGCGTTTTTTTGCTCTCCACTTGGTCGATTTTTTCAATTTGCTGGGCTTCCGTAGGGATGGCGGCATCGAAGAAACTTAGCTGTAGATCAGCTCCGTCAGCACCAGTTCCTCGGTCTGCGCTTTCAGGCTGTTCATGTGCTGCACCCATGCCATCTGATTCTGCTCCTTGTCCGGGGCCGGGTTCTGTTTCAGAAGCTGCGCCATGGTCTGCTGCATCCGGCTCTCTGCCGTCTGCTCCACCTCCATCAGGTGCGGGTACAGGCTCCCGTTCAGGAGCATCGTGTTGTACAGCACCGGGCGATGGTTCATCAGGTACGTCCGGCGCATCCTGCCGTACTTGCCCAGCGGGGTCTTCGGCTGATGCAGGGTCAGGTTCGGGAGAAGATAATCCCCGGTCTGCGTGTAACTCAGATTGCTGCTCATATTCATGCTGGCTCCTTTCGTTGTTTCTGCGGCGAATGGTTGTTTTTACGGTGCGCTCAATTTGGCGTAAGACCTCCCGGCTCATGTCGCTGACAGCTGCGCCGAGGGCGTAAACACTATCCGGGGTGGAAAAATTGTAGATCGCCTGAAAATCGTCCTTGTCGAACCACCCTGTCGGCTCAAAGCCGCAGCGTTCCAGCAGCGTGTAGGTGACGCTGATGGCGGCGGCGGACTTGAACTGCATCTCCACCCCGGCTTCATCATAATCCATCAGGAGCGAGCCGTCAACGATGGCGCGGATGTCTCCGCCGTTGTTGTCCCAGTAATCTGCCACCAATTTTCCGGCAACATCCGCAAGCTGCTGGCTGACACGCTCTCCGCTGATGCCGTAGGTGGCGGCGAGCATTTCCGAAACCGGCTGTTTCAGGTCGTCGTTGTACTGCCACACCTCCGGGTCACGGGAATTGCGGCGCACCCCGGTGTCGCTTACGTCAAAGACGTAATGCAGACGGGGGAATCCGCTGGATTCGTCCAGCAAGGCAATGCCCTTGGCACCCCGACGCACATAGCGGTTCATCCGGTTGTTCCAGATGTCAAAGTCGGCGCAGGCGGTGGCATCGGGGCGCTGGGCGTAGATCATGAGTTGGTCGGCAAAGGGGTACTTGTACAGTCGGGATGCGGTGGTCAGGTAGTCCGTCCAGCTTTCCCAGTACCGGGTCAGACCAGTGGCGGTGCGCTGGGCGAGGGCGAGATATTCTTCGGTTTTGCTTGGCATTTTGGCCTCCTTTTTTAGATTTTAGGGTATAAAAATAGCGGGCAACCGTTTCGTGGTTGCCCGCAGAGGTTATGTAATAATTTGATTGTCCGTTAACCGGAAAGTCATCTATTGATTGTCCAATAATCCTTATAAGCGCAACAATCTATTGTTCCAACCAACAACTTTTCTGACTTCTCGAATCCCATTCTTTTCATTGCATCCATTCTTTCAACTGCATAAACAGGAACTTTTGTAATGATTTCCTCGCACTCAAACAAATCAAATGCAGGTGGTACAATAAGACTCATGATTGTGAAAATTTCTTCGGATGTCTCATATTCGCTTTTCAAATCAAGCCGAAGAACACCCACATGATTGAAATCATCGTTTGCGCTACGATGAAACACTTCAATTGCGCCGACAGCTTTATGCTTTTCTTTGTCAATAATCGTCCATCTGACAAACCATTTGGTTGAATAGGAAGTAAGCCAAAATTTAATAGCCTCTCTCATTCGCTCTTCGGTTGGATAATAGAAATTATCGCCATGGCAATTATCGCTGTTGAAAAAGGGCAAGGCGTTTTTGTCACTGTACACACTTACAAGATCACTGGCATCATCAAGTTGCGAAAACCTCAATAGAAATCGATTATTTTCAAAAGTTGGGCAACTTTTATAAACATCTGACATTTTATTATACCTCATGAAATTTCGATTTGTTGAGTGGAGTATATCACATAAGCGAACTCTCCAAACTTACAGCTCAGCTTTCATAGCCGCCAGCAAGGAAGCGGCATCCTGTTGCGCAGCAGGATGAGCAGATGCTTAGGTGCTAAAGTGGGCAACCGTTTTTGTGGTTGCCCACAAAGGGTAAGGAATTATGTAAGTAAACTAACAGAAATGAATTTAAACCTGAAATTTATGAAATCGAGTTGAGATAATGTTGGAATTCAATAGGGGACATGACCTGAAGATCTAAGTAATAATAGGGATTTCCTAAAACATCTCGACGTCCCCAATAACGTCTCAAAGAATTACGAACAGCTGAACATTGGTTGGAACGAATACTTTTTCCTGATAATTCAGCAAGAGTATCTTCAATTCCGTCATCACTATTGCAGTCAATGACTACTATTAAAGAAATATGGCATACAGTAGACCCAGAGCAGATGGGAGCAATGTGCTTTTCAACAATGGTATAGCTTTCTACTGCTTTCAGTTTAAGCGAATCAATAAGCTCCTGTGTTTCCAATTTTTGTTTCTTGAAAAACAATTCCCAGTACGATGAACAAATAGCATTTAAATGTTCACAGATGGCTTTATCTGACTTGAAGTTTCCTTTTGTGATTTTTTTGAAAAAGCCACTTTTGAATTCGACAAGAATTGTTTTGCGAGGAATAAGGATCAGTCCATCAGCAGATGTGGGAGTGTTTTGAGGAAATAAATTCTTTACAATGTCATCGAAATCATACATCCGAAAGTCACTCTTTACGAGTGGTTGCTGGGTCTTCTTATTTATGGAGATTTCAGTTACAGTTTTATAATAGTCGCTCCAGTTGGTTTGTGCATAGTCCAGTATTTCAGAAGCTTGCATAGTTAATCCTCATCGTCATATAAATATTTATTCCGTAACAATTTCATTTCCGAGAGGTATTGTAAAAAATCACGATAGATTACATCCATATCGTTATTGACACATTGATACTGAACAAAACCATCTGGAAGAAGACTGGTTTGGTAAAAGCTAGATTTTTCAGACAATTGGTACTTTCGCATATAAGCATCAATTGCCAGCATAAAATTGGGACTGTGAGTAGTTAAAAGGACACTAACACCCAGTTGTTTTACCAGCATCATAATGATTTCGGCAAAGAGATTCTGCCATTGGGGATGGAGATGAGCTTCAGGTTCATCTAAAATTAACATGGTTGTATCATCAAGTTCTCCTTTCTCCAGAAGAATCTTAAGGATAGAAAAGAGTTTGGAACCTGTTGCGAGATTTGAAAAACTCAGTTTTACGTCGTTTTGAATATAGTATTCGCCATCCGAAGAAAAATCAAATGAACCGGGAAGGGCTGAATCAATAGCATTTTTAATATTGCGCAAAGAGTCATTAATGACTGTCTGCTCAAAAACAGAGGTGTTTTTCCCGCTTCGCAAAATACTTTTTAGCTTTTCAGAGTGCTTTTTTAGTCGACTGTGATTAAAAAATGTCCCGTTTTCATAGGCGTCCGAACCAAATAAACCATGCTGCAAAAAGGGTTCATCATCCAAAATAAAAGGGCTGTCAATAAAATACACTTTCTTATATGGAGAACTCAAAAAAGCAGGAGATTCATCACCGCTGACATGATTGTCCTGAATGTCAAAATCAAAATAGATAGACTGATCGTCAGAAAGTTTGATGTGAGATTTTTCGTGTGGTGTTCTTACTGGTTGAATTTGGTTGGAAAATTCAAAATTTAAAGTTTGATCGATGCTCTCTCTTGCATAACTAATAAGTTCGGGATCTTTTTCAATAGCGTCGAACATTTTACTCAAGATTGTAAATGCACGTTCACGTTCGGAATCAAAGATAGAAGAAAGCGGCCCCTCTTCACTAGAAGATAAAGGATGGCGATAGTTCTTGCGATAACTGACAAAAGAGGGATTGTCCTCAAATAGAGAAGTATCAAATTTGGAGAGTTCACGTTGGAAATCATGCGCAAAGAGTTCAACAGAAGAGAGCGTTTTCTTTGACCAGTAAGTCTTTGAAATAAACTGCGAGATTATGGGATATGTTTCTTGACTGCGTAACGGCAACCGATAAAAGCGGAAAGTTTCAAGAACGCTTTGAATCATATCCAGTTGACTACAGATATAGACCCGTTTATCAGATTCTGCTTTTTGTTGAATATTACAAACAGAGTCTAAAATAGAATAAAGGGCTTTTCCAACAGTCGATTTTCCAGAATTGTTCTTTCCGGTAATTACCGTCAAGCCATTTAATGTGAGTTGTGAATTCTTCACAATGCCGATGTTTTGAAGAGATATTTCCATAAAACCCTCTTTTCTGTAAATCAAAAAGACTGGAATCCTTGTAAATTATATTTACATTATACCCTTGATAAAAAGTCTTTATAAACCAAGAGCCTTCCAAAGAGTTACAATGCCCCCGAAGAATAGATTGCTGAAACCAAGTGATAGAAATTATAGTTCTCACTAGGATTGTAAACGAAATGAGATTATGTGAGTTCTGATGGAAGATTTTTAGAATATTTTCTCGGATTGCTTATCCATGTGAACAGAATTGCTCCACATTGTGCACAAACCAGATGATGTATCGGTTCCTGATTTTCCAAAAATCCAGGGGCTCCATACAGTCGGCTATCTCCACTTTGATAACCATATCTGAAATCATCCCCTTTACAATAAGGACAGATATCAATCTCTACTTTTCCTATTTTCATTTGAAGCCTCCCTCTGCGATTCGTTACTTAATAAGTTAAGTATACCATAATAATCACTAACATGAAAGAGGATTATGTAAGCCGCCCGCAGGCGGCAAAAGTCAGTCCGGGGGAAATTCCAGTTCGGCAAATTCCGCATCGGTCAGCAGTTTCAGCTTTTCGATAACGCCCTCCGACAACTCCCGCAGGGCGGCTTCATCGGGCATCAGGTAGCACTGCATCAGCCGCAGTTCGTGGATAAGCCCCAGTCGGGTGCCGGTGTTGTAGAGCATCATCAGCATGAGTTCCTCGTGATTAAAGTTCATGCACATCCCTCACTTTCCGGCAGACGGTGGGGTTGCACTCCGGGACATCACACTTCTCCTTGAGAGTTTGCAGAACAGAGGTGCGTTCCGGCTTTTTATCCAGAAATCCCGGCAGTTCCTTGAAGCCGATGCTGTCCACATAGTGCGCCGAAATTTTCCCATCCTGATTCAGCATGATCACATCACTGACCGACAAGCTGTGCCCATGGTAGTCCGTAGGGCGGGCGCAGTTGAATTTCTGGTACAGTTGTTCCAGCAACTCCGCTTGTGGAACGCTGCGCTTTCCTTCCGGGAGATTTCCCCGGTACAGGATCTCGTAATTCTCAACGGACGGAGCGATGTTCTGCTTGTTCAGATAGCGCATGGCGGCAAATCGGAGCGCAGGGTCTGCATCCTGATGCAGCT